>Ga0116184_10003842_pt1 | contig 12131 bp, 4 predicted proteins | sample AD_JPNNA5_MetaG_FD_89886 | JGI IMG/M metagenome (GOLD analysis project Ga0116184, IMG submission 89886) | Active sludge microbial communities of municipal wastewater-treating anaerobic digesters from Japan - AD_JPNNA5_MetaG | ecosystem: Engineered > Bioreactor > Anaerobic > Digestate | place...
AGCATTGTAGATGTCGCGACTAAAAGCACTTCCTCATCAAACTTAATTTCACTCGACGAAACAAAACATACTCCTGCTTATGTCTTGTTTACTTCGGGTTCGACGGGTAAACCGAAAGGTGTTACGATGTCGAATGCTGCGCTAATAAACTTATTAAGTTGGCAATCGAAAAATAGTACTGCAGGATTAGGAGATGCAACTTTGCAATTCTCTCCTATCAGCTTCGACGTTTCTTTTCAAGAAATTTTTAGCACTTGGTGCACAAGAGGAACAATTGTTTTAATCAACGATGAAGAACGATTGAATCCGAAATTACTTGCAGAGGTAATCGAGTCGAAAAAAATCACTCGACTGTTCCAACCCTTTGTTGCGTTACAACAACTAATGGATTATGCCGACAAAACGAATATAACGTTGACGCATATCCGAGAAATCATAACCGCAGGAGAACAATTGCAAATCACTCCGGCTATTAAAAACTTTTTCAAACGACATCCAAATAGCAGTTTGCATAATCACTATGGTCCGACGGAAACGCACGTAGTAACTGCTTACCAACTACCAAGTGATGTCGAACAATGGGTTGCACTCCCTCCTATCGGAACGGCTATCGATCAAACAGAATTGATAATTGTTGACGAACAGTTTCATCCTTCGAATGAGGGTGAACTTTTAGTAAGCGGCGCTTGTCTTGCCGATGGTTATATCAACAACCAAGATCTTACTAACGAAAGATTTGTTCAACATCCATTTGATGCATCTAAACGTGCTTACAAAACAGGAGACTTAGTTAGAAGACAAGACGATGGTAATCTCTTATATTTAGGAAGAATCGACGGACAAGTAAAAGTTCGTGGATATAGAATTGAATTAGGTGAAATTGAAAGTGCGCTAGCATTATATCCAGAGATTCAACAAACTGCAGCATCTGTAAGAGAAGATATTCCCGGAAGAAAAACGTTGGTAGCATATTATATCAGCGATAATGATATCCCTGTGCCGCAATTGCGAAAGCATTTAAACAAACATCTCCCCGACTATATGATGCCGGGAGCTTTTGTTCGTATGGATGCATTTCCGAGAACGCCTAGTGGAAAAATAGATCGTAAAGCATTACCGGCACCGAATACCATTCGCCCCGATTTAGGAATTCCTTATCAAGCTCCATCGAATGAAACAGAGAAAAATATCTGTCAAGTTTGGGAAGAATTACTCTTGATTCAACCTATCGGAGTATTAGATAACTTCTTTGAATTAGGCGGTAATTCTTTAATGGCGTTACAATGTATTTCGCGATTACAACAATTCGGAATGCAAGTTCCGATTACTGCTTTGTATAAATCGCCAACCATTCGCACACTTGCTTTTTCTCTTACCGATCAGCAAGAAAGCGAAAATCTTTGGGAAGCCTATCGACAAAAAAACACTCATTCTTCAGAGGAAAATGAAGCTATTGCCGTTATTGGTATGGCGGCAAAATTTCCCGGAGCTAATTCAATAGAAGAATTCTGGAAAAATCTTTGCAAAGGAAAAGAGAGCATTACTTTCTTTAGCGATGAACAATTAAATGAAGTTCCTTCAGAATTAAGAAACGATCCTTCGTATGTAAAAGCACGAGGTATTATTGAAAATGCCGATTGCTTTGACGCAGCATTTTTCGGATTAAATCCCAATGTTGCAAAAACAGCAGACCCTCAGCAGCGCGTATTTTTAGAAGTCGCTTGGAACGCATTAGAGCATTCAGGGTATAGCCCTGACCGTTATAAAAAACCAATTGGTGTTTTTGCGGGAATGGGCAATAACACTTACTATCAACATAATGTTCTTAGCAATAAAGAAATCGTTGATCGTATAGGATCATTCCTAAACATGACATGGAATGAGTAAGATTATATTGCTACTCGTGTAGCCTATGAATTTAATCTCACCGGTCCTGCATTAAGCATTCACACAGGCTGTTCTACATCTTTAGTAGCAATAACACTTGCTTGCGAGAGTTTGTGGAATAAAAGTTGCGACATGGCACTTGCCGGAGGAGCTGCAATTACTAGTCCTGTAAACAGCGGACAACGTTACGAAGAAGGTGCTATTTATTCGAACGATGGGCATACTCGTGCATTCGACAAGGACGCTAAAGGGACAGTATTTAGTGATGGCGTTGGAGCCGTTATATTAAAACGCTTAAGCGATGCCATTGCCGATGGTGATACAATATATGCAACCGTTAAAGGTGCTGCATTAAATAATGATGGTCGCCAAAAAGGAAGCTTTACTGCTCCTAGTATCGATGGTCAATCAGCAGCTATTACTGCAGCACAAGCAAAAGCAGGAATAAAAGCCGATAGCATAAGCTATATAGAGACTCACGGTACTGCGACACCGTTAGGTGACCCTATTGAAGTTGAAGGTCTCACAAAAGCCTTCCGATATTCAACCGATAAGAATCAATTCTGCGCAATTGGATCAGTAAAAACCAACTTCGGGCATCTTACATCAGCAGCAGGAGTTGCGGGATTTATTAAAACTGTTTTGTGTTTACATCATAAAACTTTAGTCCCTAATTTATTCTACAATGAAAACAATCCGGCTATCGATTTTAAATCGAGTCCGTTTTTTGTAAATACCGAATTAAAACCGTGGGAAAGCAATAACCTCCCACTACGCGCAGGAGTTAGCTCATTTGGCGTAGGAGGAACTAATGCACACGTTATATTAGAAGAGTCGCCTGTAACAGAAAAAGGATCATCATCACGTCCGAAGCAACTAATGATGATATCCGCAAAAAGCCAATCAGCACTCGACAGAAATAAAGAACTACTACAACAAAGCTATTCATCGAAATCGTCAGAAGAACTTGCTGACCTCTCCTATACGCTTCAAACAGGAAGAACGGCGATGCCATTCAGATACTTTAAAGTAATTGATGCGTTAGAAAAGGGAAATGAATCAGAAAACGAAACGGCAAAGAATCTCTTCCAAGGCAATGCACAATTAAAAGCGACACCGGGAGGAATTGTATTCCTATTCCCCGGACAAGGATCGCAATATGTGGGCATGGGCAAAACACTCTACAACGACGAATTAGTATATCGCGAAGCTGTAGATGCATGTGCTGCCATTTTAAATCCTTTGATGGGCCTCGACATCCGCACCATTCTTTTCGCTGAAGAAACCGACTCTAATTCCACTGAATTAATCAAACAAACACGCTATACTCAACCATCATTATTTGTAACAGGCTATGCTCTTGCAAAATTATGGATGAGTTGGGGAATCAAACCATCAGCAATGATTGGCCACAGCATAGGCGAGTTTGTAGCAGCAACATTAAGTGGTGTATTTAGCTTAGAAGACGGATTGACGCTTGTTGCGACAAGAGGTAAACTCATGCAAGACTTACCGGGCGGAAGTATGATGAGTGTTCGCATGCCTGCAGCTGATATAGAATCACAATTACCAAAATCATGTTCGATAGCTGCGATCAATGGTCCGCAGTTATGTGTGATTGCGGGTCCTGAGAATGATATTGAAAAAATCAGAATATCATTAGAAGAAAAAGAAATCATTTGCAAACTACTTCACACATCGCATGCATTCCATTCTCCAATGATGGATCCTGTGGTGCAACCATTCACCGAAGTAGTTAAAAAGATAAAATTAAATACACCACAAATCCCGATAGTATCAACAGTAACTACTCAATGGTTAACTGAAAAAGAATCGTGCGATCCTTTGTATTGGTCGGGACATTTACGCGCAACAGTAAAATTTGCGGATGCAGTAAAACAACTGTGGACAGAACAACCAACGTATGTTTTACTCGAATGCGGACCAAGAAATACAGCCAGCACACTAGCAAGACAACAAGCCACGCAACCGGGAGCACAAAAAGCGATCTCGTCGCTTGGCGACAGCAACCTTAACAATGCAGAATGGAATAATATTCTACAAGCAATTGGACAACTTTGGTTAACAGGAATAGAAATTGACTGGAATGCATTTTATGTTTATGAAAAAAGAAAACATGTTGCAGGACCTTTATATTCATTTGAAAAAACATCGTATTGGTTAACGCCTCAACAGCAACAACCGATGATGATGCAATCATATTTTAATACACAACCGTTACAACAAATTAATTTGCCATTACAACAAGCAACAACGATGACAACAGATCGCAAACCTTATTTACAAAATGAATTACGCACACTGCTTGAAGATGCATCGGGAATGGAGTTACAACACGCTCCTGTCGATTCGAATTTTATTGAGCTAGGCTTAGATTCACTTTTACTTACTCAGGTAGCACTCTCTCTTACCAGAAAGTACGGAGTAAAAATCACCTTCCGTCAACTTAACGAAGAATTATCTTCGATAGGTGCAATAAGTGAATTCCTCGATCAACAGCTACCGGCAGATGCAATAAGTGCAGCCGCGCCATCAACATCACAACCACAAGCGCAACCAATTTTGACTGCAATGCCTGCAGCAAACGGCGATATGTCGATGCAACAATTGATGATGCAGCAATTGCAATTAATGCAACAGCAAATCATGAATATGAGCAATGGTCAGCAAGTTCAGCAACCGGTTGTTCAAGCGATTCAACCTACTACTGCCGACAAAAATTTATCGATCAGCAAAGAAGAATTAACGGAAATCAAAAAGCCATTCGGAGCTATTGCACGAATAGAAAAGAAAAGCACAGAGCAATTTACGCCTGAGCAAGAAAAATGGCTGAAAGATTTTATTGCACGCTACGTAAAGCAAACTGCAAAATCGAAAGCATATACACAACAACATCGAGCTCACTTAGCAGACCCTCGTGTTGTAACCGGATTTAAACCACATTTAAAAGAGATTACCTATCAACCTGTAGTAAACAAATCGAAAGGTTCAAGAATTTGGGATATTGATGGGAATGAATACATTGACATCTTAAATGGTTTTGGATCGAATATGTTCGGACATAGTCCGCAGTTCATTGTAGATGCCATTCAAAAACAAATGGAGGCAGGATATGAAATCGGTCCTCAGCATGATTTAGCAGGAGAAGTAGCAGAGAAAATCTGCAAGATGACGGGCTCTGACCGAGCAGGATTATGCAACACAGGATCAGAAGCTGTATTAGGAGCTTTGCGGATAGCCAGAACCGTTACAGGCAAAACATTAGTTGCTTGCTTTAACGGATCTTATCATGGAATCAACGATGAAGTGATTGTGCGCGGCACAAAAAAATTAAAATCATTCCCTGCTTCTGCCGGCGTTCCCGACAATGCAGTAGAAAGCATGCTTGTGGTAGATTATGGAACAGACGAAGCGTTCGAAATACTAAAACAAAGAAGTGGCGAATTAGCGGCAATACTTGTTGAGCCGATTCAAAGCAGAAGATCAGATTTCCAACCACGTGAATTCATTAAAAAATTAAGAGCACTATGTACTGAAAAAGGAATACTCTTAATCTTTGATGAAGTAATAACCGGATTCAGAACTTATCCGGGAGGAGCACAAGAATTTTACGGCATCAAAGCCGACTTAGGAACCTACGGAAAAGTTGTTGGAGGCGGAATGCCGATTGGAGTAATTGCCGGTAAGAGAGAATACATGGATGCTCTAGACGGTGGTCATTGGGAATTCGGAAATGATTCAACACCTGATATTGGAGTAACATATTTTGCTGGAACATTTGTCCGACATCCATTTGCACTTGCAGCAGCGAAAGCATCATTAGATCACATGATCGCTAAAGGGCCGGCTTTGCAACAGCAATTAAATAACTTAACAGAACGATTAGCAAATGAAGTAAACGCATATTGCAAAGAATCAGGAGTTCCTTTGAAACTTGCTCACTTCGGATCGTTATTCAAAGTGAAATACGAACATGAATTTGCGAATGCAGAATTGATTTATCCATTGATGCGATTGAAAGGAATTCACATGTACGACGGATTCCCTTGCTTCCTCACCGAAGCGCATTCGAATGAAGATGTATCAAGAATAATTGATGCCTTCAAATCAACATTAGCAGAACTAATATCATTAGGATTAATTCCGGGCAACAGTAAGCCAACGGCTACACCTACTAATCACCTTAACGGATCCGCTAAATCTTCTGTTGCTTCAACACCAACAACGCATGACTCGGAAGATCAATTTATCAATCCTCCGGTACCCGGTGCAAGATTAGGAAAAGATCCTCAAGGGAATCCCGGTTGGTATGTCCCTGATCCTAACGAGCCAAATAAATATTTAAAATACACTTCAAACAATCAGTAATGACAACAATGACAATGCCCCGAAATTTAGAGCAGGTCGATTATGATCCTTTTGCTCAAGGCACTTTCAATTATGCCGTAGCCACTACTGAGGCGCAGCGAGAAATGTTTTTATCGGTAATGATTGGGGGAGCCGATGCAAGCCGTGCGTACAACGAATCGATAAGCATTCAGCTGAATGGAAATATCAATATTGAACATTTCAATAGAGCGATTCAAGAGTTGATTAATCGCCATGATATTCTTCGTTCTACCTTTAATAATGATGGAACTTTGTTATTCATCAGCAACGAAGGAAATGCAAATATTCAGCTGATCGACTTAAGCAGTAAATCTGCTGCCGAACAAAAAGAATGGATTACCAAACGAGAAGTTGAAGAAGTCACTGAAGAGTTCGACTTATTAAACGGTCCGCTTTCGCGATTCACGATTGCAAAGCTTAGCAATACAGAAAGTTATTTCATCTTTACTGCGCATCATATTATTTGTGATGGATGGTCGACGAGCTTGTTAATGCAAGAATTGAGTATTTACTATTCAGATCTACAACAAGGAAAAAACTTTAGTCAGCAACAACTACCGAAGTTTTACGATTATGCTCGATTCACAAGAGATTTAGCCGCATCCGCAGAAGGAAAAGAAACCATTGACTGGTGGAAGAAACAATATGCAGATGAAATTCCTGTTACCGATTGGCCGGCTGATTTAGTTCGTCCTGCGAACAGGACATTCAACGCAAAAAGAATTGATCATCTCATCGACGAAAATCTTGTTGCTGCATTAAAGCAATATGCGAAGAGTTCAGGAGTGAGTATGGTAACTGCACTACTTTCAACTTTTAGTGCTTTTGTGCATCGCATCAGTCGACAAGATGATGTAATAGTAGGATTGCCATCGGCGGGACAAAATGCAGAAGGATTTGCTGAACTCGCCGGACATTGCGTAAACCTATTACCAATCAGAAGTAAAGTTAACAAAGGACAATCGTTTGCAGAATATTTACAAGAACGCAAAAAAGCATTATTCGACTCTTACGATCATCAACATTTTACATTCGGGTCATTATTAAAAGAATTATCTATTCCGAGAGATCCTTCACGAATTCCGTTAGTACCTATTGTATTTAATGTTGACTTAGGATTTACAGATGGTTTCCGTTTTGAAGGAGCTAACTTTAAATTCCACTCCAATCCACGTCATTATGAAAACTTTGAAATATTCATCAATGCGTCGGGAAGTGAAAATAAAATAATTTTAGAATGCACATTCAACACCGACTTATTCGCGCCGGAAATGATGAGCATCAGAATGCGTGAATATGAGATATTCATAAAACAAGTAATTGAAAACCCTGCAGCAGCAATACAATCGCACGATTTCAGAGCACCTGCAGAAAAGCAATTACTGGAACAACTCAACAATACTGATTTCAACTATGACTACTCATCAGGAATACATGGCGTCATTAGTAAAGTTGCTAAAAAGTATCCGGTAAATTACGCAGCAATCTCGCGTGACGACGAATACAAATACAAAGACTTCGAGAAGGACACCGATGCGCTTGCTAAAAAGCTCTTAGCAAAAGGAATTAAACCAGGATCAGTAATTGGAGTATGTTTAGAGCGAACAGTATTTATTCCTGCAACATTAGTAGCAGTATTAAAAACAAATTCGTGTTACCTCCCACTCGATCCTGAATTTCCGGCAGATCGTATTCGCTTCATGATTGAAGATTCGGCAGCAGCTGTTTTGATTACATCAAAAGGCATTGCAGAGAAATTAAAATTCAAGGAGAATGTCCTTATACTTGATGAAGTGATGGCTGAACCGGAAGTCGAAAAAGAACTTCCTGTATTTACGAATCCCGATTCGCCGGCATATTACCTATACACTTCCGGGTCGACAGGAATTCCTAAGGGCGTTGTTATACGACATCGTTCTGTAGTAAATCTAATAGAACATTTCAGAAAGGAATTAAACTTCCAACCGGGTCAAAATTTCTTCTCCGTAACAACCGTATCATTCGATATTTCAGTTTTAGAAATATTCTTACCGTTGATGAGTGGTGGTGCTGTATACATGGGATTGAAAGAAGAATCGACCGACGGAAGAGCGATCGACGAATTAAAACGATGGTGTGATTTACATTATATGCAAGCTACTCCTGCAACATGGGAATTACTACTTGCGCAAGGATGGAAAGGCGATAAAAAACTTGTAGTACTTTGTGGTGGAGAAGCATTAAGAAAAGAGTTAGCAGAAAAATTACTAGCCAACTTCAAAGAAGTACATAACGTTTATGGTCCTACAGAAACTACAGTTTGGAGCACTACAGCAATTGTAAACGAATCGATGTTGAGTGATCAACGCTTCGGAAGTATTCCTTTAGGAAAGCCGATGTTAAATACGAAAATAAAAATCACGGATGCTGCGGGCAATGAAACGCCATTGGGAGTACCGGGACAATTATTAATCGGAGGTGACGGAGTAGCGCAAGGATATCACAATCGCGATGAATTGAATGCAGAAAAGTTCATTACACTTTCGAATGGCGAACGATTCTACCAAACGGGAGACCTTGTAAAATTATTCCACGACGGACAACTTGCCTTCATACAACGTAATGACGAACAAGTAAAAGTAAGAGGATACAGAATTGAATTAGGAGAAGTAGAAAGTGCTCTCAATAAATGTGAAGGAGTTAAGCAAGGAGTTGTAATGGTACGTAAAGGCAATGATGGCGACAACTATCTTGCGGCGTATTACATGACAACAACAGGCGGAGAACTTGACTTAAAAACATTGAGAGAACAAATGAAAGGATTTATTCCTGACTACATGGTTCCATCACATTTTGTATATCAAAATATTTTTCCTCTAACACCTAACGGTAAGGTTGACCGAAAACAACTACCTGATCCGTTAAAAGCGATTGTAGAAGTTGTAGAAGTAGAAGAAATGACAGAATCGCAAAAACAAATTGCTGCGATTTGGGAAAAATTCTTGGGCAAACGTCCGAGGTTAGACGACGACTTCTTCGATCTTGGAGGACACTCACTATTAGCATTACAAAGCTTAACCGAACTCGAAAAGAAAACCGGAGTACGCTTACCATTAGCCACCTTCTTCAAAAACAGAACGGTTAGGATGATGAGTGAGATGTATGGAGAAGGAGATACAGAAGCAGCGTGGAAACCATTAATTCTACTCAGAGAAGGGACGAACAAAGCGATGCAACCGTTATTCATTGTTCATGGAATCAGCGGAAACATCTTTAAGTTTTACACCCTAACTACCTGGATGAATCCCGAAAGAAATATTTACGGGCTACAAGCAGTTGGACTCGACGGAAAAGAAAGGCCTTTAAGCACGATTGAAGAAATGGCGGCCCGACATATCGACGAGATCAAGAAAATTCAGCCTAAAGGCCCTTATGCACTTGCAGGAGGCCCTTGCGGTGGACTAATTGCCTACGAAATGGCAATTCAGCTTAAGAAGATGGGAGAAACAGTAAACTATCTGGCACTTTTAGATTTAGAAGCGAGTGATTCAGTTAGTTCATTACCTCCGGGAATCAGAGAAATCAGGAAAGGTCAATTATTTGCGGTTAGGGCAATAAAACGTGTACATACGTTTGCCACGGCAAATGAAATTGAGCGTAAAGAATATCTAAAAAAGAAAAAAGAAGAAGCGACAAAAAGTGCTGATGAATATGAATCGTGGGTTGACCGACATAAATTATCGGGCACACTAGGAGAAGAAGCCACCAGAAATTTCAAAGCGGTTGAAGCCAACAATTACCAAGTAATTAAAAACTACAAGCCGGGAATTTACGAAGGTGATGCAGTGTTATTCAGAACAGAAGACACGTATTACAACAATACGTATACGTATGACTTAGGTTGGAAGAAGATAATAAAAGGAAACTTAACGATATTAAAGAATTCCGGAAATCACAATACGATGATATTTAATCCGAATGCCAGCACACTTGCATTAAAGCTTGATGAAGGTCTTTTGAAAGCCGGAGCAAAGTAATAACACGAATGAATACACTTGAAAATACAACGCAAACAAAAATTACCGGCGAGGAAATCCTTGTCGGTAATTGCGCAGTATATACTACTCAAGTGCAGAGTGTAAAAATTGATTTTCAACTACTCACTACAGAAGAAAAACAGCGATCTGAACGATTTCACAGACGAGAAGATCGTGAAAGATATATTGCAACTCGATGCTATATCCGAGAAATCATCAGCAATATCATTGGTGTCGAAGCATCTGTTATTGAATTTGGCAAAACCGAAAAAGGAAAGCCTTATTTAAAAAACGATGGATCGGTACGCTTCAGCATTTCGCATAGCGGATCTCGTATAGCCGTAGCCGTTAGTAAGAACTACGAGTGTGGGTGTGATATTGAAGAAATAGATGCGAGTAAAATAAGCGATGATATTATCAATGCGCATTTTCACGAGAATGAGATATCATTCATTAAAAGCAATAGAGAGATAGGCTTCTATCACTGTTGGACAAGAAAAGAAGCAATTTACAAAGCAGAGGGCAGCGGACTACCTGACAAATTATCATCAGTAGACAGTACTGCGGAACTAGTGATGGTTAAGGGAATCAAATATCAATTAAATACTTTTCAATTACTCGACGGATACATTTTATCCGTTGCTATAAGAAGTAATCAATAACAGGGAACAACAGTTCAAGGAGAATAAATCATCAAAAAGGCTGTACAACATTTTGAAGAAATCAAGCATTGATTATCTTCGTTGAAACTACTTTTAGAGATGACTACACCTACCAAAGACAAACACGAAGACTCGGAGCTGCATCAAGAATTTCAGTTAGAGCGAATGATATTATTTAGCGATGCAGTATTCGCCATAGTAATAACGCTAATGGCGATAGAGATTCAGTTACCGGAAACTCATGGTTTATCGCTAACAACAGAAGAGTTTTACAATGGATTAAAACACGTAACGCCGATACTCCTAGCCTATGCGATCAGCTTCACCTTTATTGGAGTTGTATGGCATCAACATTTAAAAATCTTTTCGTTATTGAAGAGATTCGACAATGGACTTGTTATTCGCAACTTAATATTACTATTCTTTGTTGGGTTATTTCCTTTTGCGGCAACCGTAGTATCACGAGGGCCAAAGAATGGGATAGTACCATTAATGATATACCTATCGATTATCTTACTGTGCCTGGGCGCGGTAACACTAATTGAGAACTACATACTAATAAAGAAGCCGGAACTACGTAATGATCATCCGATAGAAAAGTTTTTAATTGACTATGAAAAAAGAAAATTCTCGGTATTATTATTTTCAGTCGTAATAGTTTTAACGCTAGCCACGAACTACTTAATAGAAGATCCGAATTTAGCATTCTTACCACCAATGTGGAGTTTCTTAATGCCAATTGGTCTTAGGATACAGCAGCGAAGAGCTGACAAAAGAAAGAAAGCGTTAGAAGTAAAATAGCATAAACAAGAAAGGCTGCCTCGTAAGAAGCAGCCTTTTATTTTATAGAGCTCGAAAGAATTACTCTGCAGCAGAAGAATCAGACTCACCTGCTTTAGGTGCAGCCTTCTTACCACCACGACGACGAGTAGTTTTAGCAGCTTTCTTAGAAGACTTATCTTTCAATAAGTTTTCGTTGAAGTCAACTAATTCGATCATACACATTTCAGCAGCATCACCGGGACGATTTCCGGTTTTGATGATACGAGTATATCCACCCGGACGATCAGCAACTTTCACAGCTACTTCACGGAACAATTCAGCCACAGCCTCTTTATTCTGTAGATCAGCGAAAACCATACGACGAGAGTGCGTA
>Ga0116184_10003846_pt1 | contig 12114 bp, 10 predicted proteins | sample AD_JPNNA5_MetaG_FD_89886 | JGI IMG/M metagenome (GOLD analysis project Ga0116184, IMG submission 89886) | Active sludge microbial communities of municipal wastewater-treating anaerobic digesters from Japan - AD_JPNNA5_MetaG | ecosystem: Engineered > Bioreactor > Anaerobic > Digestate | place...
CCCGCACAGGGCGTCCTGGTTGTCGGTCTCGTTGTAGTAGAGGAGCTTGTGCTCGTGTCTCCGCTTCAGGCGCAGCGCCTGGCTGGCCCGGGGATTATGGCCCGAGGCCTCCCGGGTGAACCCGGCGTAGAGGCAGGTGTCCCAGGCGCGGACCCGCTCGCCGTTGCCCTCGGAGGTGACGCGATCGTACACGGTGAAGCAGGTGCAGGTGGGACAGACGTACACGCACCCGCCGCAGGTGATGCACTTGCGTCCCAGGTGCTCCCAAACGGTCTCGTTGGCGCCGCCGGCCCTGAGGATCTCCATGGCGTCCGTCACTTCGGACACGATGGGGATGGAGTTCAACGCCATGTGCTTGACCCGGTTGAGGCGCTCCGAAGCGTCATCCACGTCGAACGCCCGGAAGGGCGCATCCGCGATGAGCTCCCTGCCGGTGTCCGAGCCCGCCTCCACGAGGAAGTCGGTGCCCATGTCGAAGAGCTGGATGTCGAAGCCCTCCTTCGCGTAGGGACCGCTGTGCACCGTGGTGCAGAAGCAGGTCTCATTCTGGGGCCAGCTGCAGGCGTGCACCACGATGAGGGTGTCCTCGGCGTGGCACCGGTGGTACACGTCGTCCATGTCCCTGCTGTAGAAGCTCCTGGCCTGGCGGATCCCGGTGTGATCGCAGGCCCTGATGCCGAAGAGCATGGTCTTCTCGTGGCGCGCCGAATGGATGAACCCGCCGTCCTTGACCTGGAAGATGGCCTCGCTCTGGGGCAGGTAGGTCGACTTGGGCGGCATGGACGGCTTGCGGTACTCCAGGGTGAAGGTCGCCCTGTCGAAGGTGTCGAAGATGCACTCGCCGTTTCGCTGAAGGGACGGAGCGAGCACGGCATAGGTCTTCGACCACTGGTCCACCACGGCCGGAACGTCTTTTTTCGCAATGAGCTTCATGAGCACCTCCTGATCTTCACCGAGCAGCCCTTGAGCTCGGGGATCTCCGCCACCGGGTCGCAGGCGGAGTTGGTGAGCCGGTTCACCTGGGATTCCTTGAAGTGGAAGGTCGTGAAGAGCACCCGTTTGGGCACGCGGGTGGTCACCTCGGCCTTGATCCGCATGGAACCCCTGCGCGACTCCACCTCCACAACGTCGTTGCTCCTGATGCCGAGCTTTTTGGCGTCTTCGGGGTTGATCTCCAGGAGCGGCTCCGGGGCCTCGCGCTCGAGCAGGTCCACGCGGCGGCTCATGGTCCCGGTGTGGTACTGGTAGTAGATGCGGCCCGTGGTGAGGGTGAAGTCGTACTCGTCGTCCGGGATCTCGGCGGCCGGCTTGAACTCGCAGGGCAGGAAGCTCCCCTTGCCCTTGGTGAACTGGTCCCGGTGAAGGAAGACCGTGCCCGGGTGCGTGTCATTGGGGCAGGGCCACTGGAGGCCGTATCCGCTCGAGAGGCGTTCGTAGGTGATGCCGCCATAGGACGGGGTAAGGGCGTTGATCTCGCGCATGATGTCTTCGGTGCATGCATAGTCGCACTTCATGCCGAGTCTTCTGCACAGGGCCGTGATAATCTCCCAGTCGGCCTTGGCCTGGCCCGGGGGGGATACGGCGCACTGGGCAAGCTGCACGCGCCGCTCCGTGTTGGAGTAGGTCCCCTGTTTCTCGGCAAAGGCGGCTGCGGGCAGGACCACGTCGGCGAGCGCCGCCGTCTCGGTGAGGAAGATGTCCTGCACCACCAGGAAATCCAGGTTGGAGAGCGCGTGCTCCACGTGGGTGAGGTCCGGGTCGCTCATGAGCGGGTTTTCTCCCATGATGTACAGCCCTTTCAGGGTTCCCTGGTGAGCCGCGTTCATCATGCCCGTGATGGTGAGTCCGGGTTTGGGGTTTAGCCCGCTCACGCCCCATGCATCCTCGAACTTCTTCACCGTGGCCGGGTCGTTCACCCGCTGGTAGCCGGTGAAGACGCCGGGCAGCCCTCCCATGTCGCAGGCACCCTGTACGTTGTTCTGGCCTCTGAGCGGGTTCACACCGGTGGACGGCCTGCCCACGTGTCCCGTGAGCATGGCCAGGTTGGCAAGGGTCTTCACATTGTCCGTGCCCGTGACGTGCTGGGTGATCCCCATGGCATACACGATCATGGCCTTGTCCGCCTGGGCGTACATGACCGCGGCCCGGTACAGTTCGGAGGAGCGGATGCCCGTGATTTGCTCCACCACCTTGGGGGTGTAGCGGGCCACCATGGTCTTGAGCTCTTCGAAGCCCTCGGTGCGGGCCTGTACATAGGGCTTGTCGTAGAGGTCTTCCTGGATGATGATGTTCATGATCCCATTGACAAGAGCCACGTCCGTGCCGAAGGTCTGCTTCAGGTGCAGGGTAGCGAACTGGGCCAGGGGTATCTCCCGGGGGTCGAAGAGAATAAGCTTGGCGCCCCGCTCCACGGCATTGATGATGCGCGACCCGATCAGCGGGTGCTGGGCCGTGGTGTTGGACCCGATGACGAAGAAGAGATCGGCCTCGTCGAACTCGTTGATGGAGTTCGTCATGGCGCCCGATCCGAAGGTTGCGGCCAGACCGGCCACGGTGGAGCTGTGTCAGAGCCGGGCGCAGTGGTCCACGTTGTTGCTTTTGAAGGCTGCCCGGGCCATCTTCATGAACAGGTAGTTCTCCTCGTTGCTCACCTTGGCCGAACAGAGAAATCCCAGGGATTCGGGGCCCGAGGCATCCCGGATCCCGGTGAGCCGGGATACCACGAGGTCGAGGGCCTCGTCCCATGATGCCTCGGCGAACTCGCCGTTCTTCCTGATGAGCGGGGTGGTGAGTCTTTCGGGAGACTGGATGAACTCATAGGAGTTCCAGCCTTTGGCGCAGAGCATGCCCTTGTTCACCGGGTTGTCCGGGCTGGGTTCCACACCGGTGACGCGACCGTCCTTGACGATGAGATAGAAGGAACACCCGCATCCGCAGAATGGACATATGGTCGGTATCCGTGCCATGGCTATATGGCCTCCTTTATGTGCTCAATCTCGTCCAGGGAAAAGACCGGGCCGTCGGTGCAGCAGTACTTGTTGCCGATGGCGCAGTGCCCGCACTTGCCCACGCCGCACTTCATCATGCGTTCAAGGGACATGTAGATGTGGTCCTTGGCAAACCCGAGCTTGAGAAGCCTCTCCACCACGAAGCGGTACATGACGGGCGGCCCGCACAAGACCGCATAGGTGTCGGACGGCGACAGGGTGGTGCGGTCGAACAGCCCGGTGACCACGCCCACGTACTGCTTCCAGATGCCGTCGTCGTCGCGGTCCACGCTGTAGAGGTACTTGATATCGTCCCGGTCGAAGAAGCTCAGGAGCTCGTACTTGAACAGGACATTGTCCGGGTTGTTGGTGCCGTACATGAGGATGAGGTCGTCGAAATCCTTCCTCCGGTCCAGGACATACAGCAGCAGCGAGCGCAGCGGCGCAAGACCAAGACCCCCGGCCACGAGGAGGAGCTTGTGGCCCTTGAGCCTGTCCACCGGGAACCCCCTGCCGTAGGGCCCCCTGATGTGGAGCCTGGAGCCCTTGCCCATCTCGAAGAGCGCGTTCGTCAGCTTTCCGGCGCGGCGCACGCAGATCTCAAGGCTGTCGCAGCGGGTGGGAGGCGACGAGATGCTGATGGGGGCCTCTCCCTTGCCGAACACCGACACCTCGATGAACTGGCCCGGCTGGTGTACGAACTCCTCCCAGGTGCATCCGCCGTCCAGCTTGAGCTGGAACAGGCGGTGGTCGGCGATCTGGGGCAGGGTACGCGTTATCGTGACAGGGCGCAGCTCATAGATATTCTGCGCATGTTCACACATAAGGACCTCCTCCATGTCTGGAATGCACTGGCAAGTGCCAGCTGGAGGCACAGACGCAATTTCAATACCATGGTTGTAACATGCGGTAATTAAGGCATATACTCTCGTGCCAACCGGGATCATGGCGCCCTTTTGGGGTGATGTTCCCCATGGATGGGGAGGAATTACCCGGCCCGGAGGGAAATCATCCAAAACGCCTCTTCCATGCGGACCATGCCCAATTGATTAATATGATGACAATTTCATATGAATATTCTATAGAAATACCATTGACTGAACCGCAATCAATATCACGCTCGAGAGTTATTTCTCTCTAGGAGGGCATTATGATCGCAGGTTTGGCATGCAAGAGCATGAGATATGACGAAGACTGACCTTATCGAAGTTGTCGCCCGCAAGAAGAAGCTTTCCAAATCAGACGCAACAGACGCGGTAAACGCCTTCCTGGATGCGATCACCAGTGCCCTGACGGCCGGCGAGAAGGTAATCCTGAAGGACTTCATGACGTTCGACCCTGCTGAAATGGCTGATGAGCCGGTGGCTCCCACCAGACCAGATCAGAAGATCAAAGACCGGGATATAACTCGGGCAGGGAAGGTCACGTCATCCAGGGGCGTGAAAGGAAAGGCGGCCGTGAAGGAGAAGGGACAGGAACCCGCCAGGGCCGCGAAGACAGAGAAGCCAAAGGTTCCCACGCAGGAGAAAGTCAGAACCCCCGGTGCGAAAGCGGCACCGGACGCATCCCGGGGCGTGAAGATCAGGACGGCCGGGCAGAAGACTGCGGCCAAGGCCTCCAGGGAGGCGAAGGTCGAGGATGCCGGCAAGGAAAAGGCACAGAAGGCATCCAAGGCGGCCCCTGTCAAGGCCCCTGCCACGACAAAGGGGCCGCAGGCGGCCAGGGCCGTGAAGATCGAGGCCGCCAAGGAGGAACCCGACGTCGAGACCGCCCGGACCGAGAACCTCCACGCGGTGACCCGGGAAAAGGCGGAAAAACCATCCAGGGCTCCGGAATCAGGAGCGGTCCACGGGGATAAGGAAGAGGCACCCAGGGCCAAGGCGAGGAAACAGCCCGTAAAGGTGGAATATGCCGTTGTCACCCTGGGTACCCGATTCAAGTGCTACAAGTGCGGGACGAAGTTCTATGATCTGGGCAAGCCGCAGCCCATCTGTCCGTCATGCGAGGCCAACCAGCACAGCGAGGAGGCTCGGGAGACGTCCAAGCGGAAGAGGAGACGCCGCCCACACCTCATGGCCAAGGCAGAGCCCACCATCACAGCGCCGGAAGAAGAACAGGACCTCATCGAAGTGGTGGACGAGGTCGATGCCGAATACGTCCTGGATGTGGATGACATCGTGCTGGAAGAGGGACCCGACGAGACATGATCGGGCTGTCCGGCACGATCAGGACATATACGGTCTGAGCCCTCCCCATGTCCTCTCGAACAATGCCGAGTCTCGTCTTTGCCGACCACAGGGGGAACATCATGGACTTCCCCGACCTCGCCATGGTGGGCCGCAGCGGCGACTACCTCATGCCCATACCCTCTTCTGAGACCATGCCCCTGCCAAAGGGCGCCCAGCTCTACGTGCTGCCAGGCAGGCAGCCCCTGGGCATGGACCCGTCCACGGGGGAGATCGGGTGCCTGACCGAAAACCCCTATGACGGCACGGGTCCCGTCTTCGCCGTGGCTGCCTTTCTCCCCGCCGCGCACACCCAGACGTACCTGGCGGCGTGGGAGAAGACGCGAGGCGCCGCCGAGCTGCCGCTGTTCGCCTATACCGCTGTGGGATACGACGACGGGTTCGTCACCACCGCGGTGCGCACCGACCCCTCCAACCGGCAGGACCCGGACCGGTTCGACCAGGAACGGATCCGGCTCGGCATCAGCCAGTGGAGGCGGGACCTGCGCGGGAACCGCCTCGTCGAGCACCTGGTGCACTGTGCCGAGTGCTACGGCTGCCCTGCAGCGCTCAACCTGTTCCAGGAACGGGAGGAGGGGCCCCTGCCCACCTCGCCGTCGTGCAACGCCAGCTGCATCGGGTGCATCTCGAAGCAGCCCGGCGGACGACCGCCCTCTCCCCAGGAACGCATCGCCTTCGTGCCAAGCCCCGAGGAGATCGCCGAGGTGGCCCTCAGGCACATACATGCCGCCAGGAACCCGGTGGTGAGCTTCGGCCAGGGGTGCGAGGGAGAGCCCCTCATGGCGAGCGTCACCATCAGGGAGGCCATCCGGCTCATCCGGAGAAGCACCTCGGAGGGCACCATCAACCTGAACACCAACGCGAGCCTGCCCCGCAAGGTGGCGGAGCTCGCCGATGCCGGGCTGGACAGCATGCGTATCAGCATGAATTCGGCGCGGCAGCAGACGTACATGGCCTACTTCAGGCCATCGTACCCCTTCGAGGCCCTGGCCGAGAGCGCCTGGGAGATGAAGGCAAGGGGCAGGTTCGTGTCGCTGAACCTCTTCGTGTTCCCCGGGGTCACCGACGCACCCAGGGAAGCAGAGGCCCTGAAGAGGTTCGTCCATGACACGTGCGTGGACATGATCCAGTGGCGCAACCTCAACCTCGACCCGGATGCCTACCTGGAGATGCTGGGCCAGACGCTGCCTGCGGGCATGGGAATCAGCAGGCTCATCGAGGAGATCCCCGTGAGGAGGGGGTACTTCAATCCGTATCTGAAGGGGTGATCAGAACTCCACGAATCCGCCCGAGCCGTCGTCCCCGGCAGTCTCCTCGCCCGGGGGCACCTCCTCCCAGAACTCCAGGAGCATGACGGTGAAGTCGTCCTCGAGGGCCTCCTTGCAGTTGAAGGACCTCACGTCCGCCTCGATGGCCTCGATGACGTCATTGCCCCGCAGGACGCCCACCGCGTTCCGGAAACACTCGATGAGACGGTCCTTGCCGTACTGGGCGCCCGAGGCGTCCTCGGTCTCGATGATGCAGTCGGTGTACATGAGCAGGGCATCGCCCATCTCGATGTTCGCCTCGGTCTTCTCCTCGTACCCGCCGTCCTCGAAGGAGCCCAGGAAGAAGCCGTCCGTGTCGAGTTGTTTGATCTCGCCGGTGGCGCGCTTGTAGAGCAGGGGGGTAGGGTGGCCGGCGTTCGTGTAGGTGATGCTCTTGCCGTGCCGGTCCGTGAGCACGAAGAACGCGGTGATGTAGTCCTCATCGAGTACGGGCTTGAGCTCTCGGTTGAGCATGTGCATGAGGATCGTGGGGCTCGCAACGGTGGCGGCAAGGGCATGGAAGCTCATCTTGAACATGGAGGAGATGAGCGCTGCCGCGACGCCGTGGCCGGATACGTCAGCGATGATGAAGCCGGTCTGCCCTCCCCCCAGGTCCACCACGTCGTACAGGTCTCCCCCGATGTGGATGGACGGGATGTACTTGCAGGTGAAGCTCACGCCGTTGCGGTTCTCGAAGGTGTCGGGGAGCAGGCTCTTCTGGAGCCTGGCCGCCATTTCCAGTTCGCCGATCATGCGCTGGTTCTGTGCGCGGATGATCTCGTTCTTCTCCTCCATCTCGGCGAGCGTGATGGCGAGCTGCGCCGCCTGCTCCTCCATGAGATCCCTGGTTTCGGCGCTCTCCATGAGCAGGCGCTCCATGGCCTCCTTCCGGCGGGTGGCCTCGGTCACGTCGGCGAAGAGAACCGCCGTGTACCTGCCGCCGCTCTTCGGCTCCACGGAATGCACGGTCTTCTCGATGACGCGCTGGTCGAAGTCTCCCGTATCCAGTGGGATCTGGCGGTTCCTGCCCGCCAGGAGGTCCCTGATGATCCCCGGCACCTCTGCCACGGTTTTGCCCAGCACCTCCCTCGACCTGACGCCGGTGATCTCCTCAGCCTTCCTGTTCCACAGGAGGATGCGGGAGGCGTCCGACACGAGGAGCAGTCCCGAGGGGAACGATCTGGTGAGCTGGACTATGAAATCGTCCCGCAGGGCAGGCACCGAGGGGAACGACTTCTTCGGCTGGGTTCCCTCCCTGTGGTAGACGAGGCGAACGTGGTTGCCCTTGCCCTCGTAGACCACCTCGTGGAAGAAGTTCCGGGCGATCTGCACCCCGAGACCGCTCCCGATGTGCTTCTGCGGGTCTGGGTCGAACTCCTTTTCATAGTCGAACCCCTGGCCCTCGTCGATGACGGTGTATTCGAGGAGATCCGGATCCATGTGGACCTGCAGGGTAACGGTCCGGTTCCCCAGGGCCGGGTTCTTTCTCCTGAGCCTGATGAGTTCATCGAGGGCGTTCTTCCTGACGGCCTTTGCCTTCTCCTCCATGGTGATGTTGAGGTTGCCGTGCTCCACCGCGTTGAGCAGTATTTCGCCCAGTGCCATCTTGAGCATGTCCGTGTTCGGGCACACCGCAGCCGTGTTCAGTACCGCCTGGTTGATGATGAAGGGAATCCGCTCCACGTCGCTGCCGAACAGCAGGGTCTTGTCTTCCCTGACCACGCACGCGATGTCCGGCGTTCCGCCGATGCACAGGGAGCTACGGCGGTCCAGGATCCTCTCCAGGGATTCCATGAATGCGTCCACGGTAACGGGCTTGATGAGATAGTCCATGGCGCCCCTGCGCAGGCATTCAAGGGCGAGGTAACCGTCAACTTTCTCCGCTACGGCCACCATGAGCACCTGGGGGCATGAGCTGCTCAGCTCCTGCATGGCCATCAACCCCGAGTCATCCTCGGGGCCGACCGAGACGAGGACGAGGTCGGGCTTGGCATCCGCGAGACCGGCGAGGCCGTCGCGCGGGGTCAGGGCCCTGCTCACGGAGAAGCCCTTGCGGGACAGCTTTCGTGCAAGATCCAGCGACGACCTGTGGCCGTCGATGATGAGGATGTTCTTGACGGACTTCATGGGCGTTCGGGCCTGCACGTGGGATTGTCCGATGGTTCGACCCGGGCCCTCACGAGCCCTTTTCGCCCTTGATCGCGCCCATGACGAACCCCGCGATGGAGTTCAGGGGCATGACCCTGCATACGCCGCCCATCTCGATGGCCACCTTGGGCATGCCGAAGACCACGCAGCTCTCCTCGTCCTGGGCGATGGTGAAGGCACCGGCGTTCTTCATCTCCTTCATACCCCTGGCGCCGTCGTCTCCCATGCCCGTGAGGATGACGCCCAGGGCGTTGGGACCCAGGACATTGGCCGCCGAACGGAACAGCACGTCCACCGAGGGGATGTGGCGGTTCACCGGGGGGCCTTCCTTGACCTTGACGAAATACCCCTTGGGCCCCTTGCTGACTATCATGTGCCTGCCTCCGGGAGCGATGAGCGCCTGCCCCTGGCGCAGCTCGTCGTTGTCCCGGGCCTCCACCACGTTCATGGCCGAAAGGCCGTTCACCCGCTTGGCAAAGGAGTTGGTGAAGACCGGCGGCATGTGCTGTACGATGAGGGTCGGCGGCGCGTCCGCCGGGAGCTTGTTGAGGATCTGCTCCAGGGCCACGGTCCCCCCGGTGGATGCCCCGATGACGAGGATCTTGGCTCCTTCCTTGATGGGGACGGACCGCTCCGACTTGAGGATGGCGTCCATGCCCAGCTTGGGCGGCACCTCGAGGTTCGGCGGAGAGACGGCCTTCTTCAGCTTGGCAGAGGATGCGGCCCGGACCTTTGAGCACAGCTCGATGCGCAGGTCTTCCATGCCCTCGCTGAGTTTGACCTTGGGCTTGGTGAGGAAGTCGATGGCGCCCAGAGACAGGGCCTTCACCGTGGCGTCCGCCCCCTGCTCGGTGAGCGAGGAGAACATGACCACGGGCATGGGCGATGACCTCATGAGCCGGGACAGGAAGGTAAGGCCGTCCATCTTGGGCATCTCGATGTCCAGGGTCAGCACATCGGGCTTGAGGTCCTTGATCTTGCGGATGGCGATGAGTGGATCGGGGGCGGTGCCCACCACGTCGATGCCGGGGTCTGAGTCGAGTATGTCCTTCAGGAGCTTCCGCACCAGTGCAGAGTCGTCCACGATCAATACCTTGATTCTGTTCATCACCGCCTCACTCGAACAGGGTCAACTCACCGCCCTCGGCCTGGAGCTTCTCCTTGTCATGGAAGAGCTTTGTCTTATACGCCTGCTCGGCCTCGATGATCCGGGAGTCCACCGTTGACTTGAGGCGCTTGAGCAGGACTTTGCCGGTGTCCGGGAAGTAGAGGATCTTCCTCCCCGCATATCCTCCCACATCCTCCTTGACGATCTCGATCTGCTCCATCTTGAGGAAGGCGCGCACGAAGTCTATGTTGGACTCGGGGACGTTGCCGTCGGTCTTGCGGAAGTTCAGTACATGCCCGCCGCCGAACACCTTGGCCTGGAAATGCTTCTGGGAGCCGCCCTTCTTGATGATGGCGCTGATGAGCTGCTCCATGGCGAACATGCCGTATTTGGCGGACTCGGAGAGAAACATCTCCTCGGACCGCACATCCCCCGGGAGCATGAAGTGGTTCATGCCGCCGAGCCCGGTCTTGGAGTCCTTGATGCAGACGGAAATGCACGAACCCAGCACCGTGGCGATGATGTCCGTGGGGCTCACGTGGAACTCCCCGGGGTATATGATCACCATGGTCCTGTTGAATCTCGTGCTGTGCCGTTTGTACATGCTACACCTTCTGATACACCGTATGTTTCAGAAACCTGAAGAGGTGCTTCATGGTCATGAGCGATTCCGAGTGGCCCACGAACATGTAGCCTCCGTCCTTGAGGTGGTGGTGATACTTCTTCGCCAGTTCCTGCTTGGTTTCCTCGTTGAAGTATATCATGACGTTCCTGCAGAAGATAATGTCGAAAGGCTTCTTCATGGGGAACGTCTGGTCCATGAGGTTGAGCTTCCTGAAGGCGATCATGCCCTTGATCTGGGGGCCTGCCTCGTATCCCTCGGAACAGCGGACCATATACTTCGAAAGGTAGGGCAGGGGAACCGGAGCGACCTGCTGGCTGGCGTACACGCCGCGGCTCGCCTTGGTGAGGATCTCGGTGTCCAGGTCGGTGGCGAGGATCTTCAGGTCCCATCCGCGCTCGTCCTTGAAGGCTTCGCACACGGTCATGGCGATGCTGTAGGGCTCCTCGCCCGATGAGCAGCCCGCGGACCAGATCCTGAGTCTGCGCTCGCGGCCTTTCCTCGAGGCCTCGATGATGGACGGAAAGATCTCGTTCATGAGGTGATCGAAATGGTGCTTCTCCCGGAAGAAGTCCGTCTTGTTCGTGGTGACCCGGTTGATGAGGTTGATGATCTCGTCTCCGGCATGCGGGCTCTCGCTGAGGTAATGGTAGTATTCGGAGAAGCTGCCGAGGCCCAGCGCCCGGAGCCTCTTCGAAAGTCTGGCAACGATGAGGTTCCGTTTCTTCTCCGACATGGAGATCCCGGTCTCCCGGAAGATGATGTCCCGGAAGAGCTGGAACTCCTTGTCAGACAGCGTGTAAGAAAGGGCGCTCAGCGGCGATGTCATACCCCGTCGACCATATTCAGCTCCTCGTCCGAAAGCAGCTTGTCCACATCGAGGAGGATGATGAACTTGTTGTCCTTGATGCCCATGCCATAGATGAACTCGGTACTGATTCCGGTGGAGAAGTGTGGCCGCGGCTTGATGTCGTCCTTGTTCAGTGCGATGACGTCGCTCACTGCATCGACCACGAGCCCCATGATCCTTCCTGCCACGTCGAGGATCATGATGACCGTGAACTGGTCGTATTCCTTGAGCTCCATGCCGAAGCGGTCGCGCAGGTCGATCACCGGGACCACGATCCCGCGGAGGTTGAGCACTCCCTTGATGAAATTGGGCACATTGGGGATCGTGGTGCAGCTCTGGTACGCAATGATCTCGTTGAGCTTGAGGATGGAGATGCCATAGGTCTCACCGCCCAGCTGGAACGTGACGAACTGGTTGGAAAGTGCCTTTGCCGTGTCGTTGGGCTGTGCCATGGGTGTGCCCCCCATCAGAATTCCTCGAAATCGTCTTCGAACTCGGATGCCGCAGGAGCTGCCGGGGCCTTGCCCGGCTCGGCCTTGGCCCGTGCCTGGGGCTTGCCCCGGGCGGGTGCCTTTCTCGCGGTGCGTGCGGTCTCGGTCATGGTGGACACCTTGAAGCGGGCCACAGTCTCGGCCAGGTCCTTGGCCTCGTTGCTCAGGTTGTCAGAGGTGCTGGCGAGCTCCTCCACGGTGGAGGCGTTCTGCTGGGTGGTGGTGTCGATCTGGGCGATGGCGCGGTTCAGCTCGTCCACCCCGCTTGCCTGCTCGCTGGACGCGGCCGCGATCTCCTCCATGACCTGGGAGAGGTCCTGGATGTGCCGGATGATCTGTTCCAGGGACTCCCCGG
>Ga0116184_10003847_pt1 | contig 12113 bp, 11 predicted proteins | sample AD_JPNNA5_MetaG_FD_89886 | JGI IMG/M metagenome (GOLD analysis project Ga0116184, IMG submission 89886) | Active sludge microbial communities of municipal wastewater-treating anaerobic digesters from Japan - AD_JPNNA5_MetaG | ecosystem: Engineered > Bioreactor > Anaerobic > Digestate | place...
CCAGCGCATCGTGACCAGGACCATGGAGAGCTTCGACGTCTCCCCGGATGGGAAGACCATCGTGTTCACGGCCCTGAAGGACGAGGACAACCCCCGGGGCGGATCGTGCCTCTGGCTCATGACCGACGACGGGACGAGGGCATGGAGGATGCCGAACACGGACAATGGCAGGCATCCGGCATTCTCGCCGGACGGCCGGTACATCGCCTACATATCCCGGGGCCTCAAGGACGAGTTCCGGCAGGTCTTCATCGCCTTCGCCGGGGGCGATGCCCGGTGGCAGGCGACCGCCAGCGCCTTCCACAAGGACTGGCCGTGCTGGTCACCCGACGGCAGGCGGCTGTGCTACGAGGCCTTCGTCCACGGCTCTGAAACGGAGTATTCCGAACTCTTCGTCGTGAATGCCGACGGCACCGGGGAGTCGCGCATCATGAACCCGGGGAAGAACAGCTCAGGCCAGTGGTTCACAGACAGCAGGCCCCGGTGGGCGGCCCCGTGACGCCTTCCTGCGGCATCCGTATGCAGGCGCCCCTCAAGAAATCCCCTGCGATGACGATAGCCTATACATCCGGCCAGACTCTTGGCGATGCGGAAATCCCCCCTCCGGGGTACATTGGCAGGAACCGTACGGACATGCATATGAACCGATCCCGCAGCACATGGCCAGGCCCGACCCTGCTCGGCGCGATCCTCGTGCTCCTGTGCTTCCAGGCCGCCGGCTGCGGCGGGGGGGGAGGTTCCAGCGGGGGAACAACCCCTGCTGAGAAGACCCGGTGGACCTACATGGTCTACATGGCCGCGGACAACAACCTTTCTGATTCCGGCCTGGGCGACATCAATGAGATGGAACAGATCGGGTCCACCAGTGACGTGAACATCGTGGTGCAGGCCGAGTTCAGCTCCCAGTACTCGGTGAACGCGCCGGCGGGGACGCTCCGCGGGAGGATCACCAGGGACGACAACATCCTGGGCATCGGCAGCGCGCTGACGAACATCGGCAACCGCAACATGGCCGACCGCGCGACGCTCGCCGAGTTCATTTCCTGGGCCGCCGCGGCCTATCCTGCAGACCGCTATGCCCTGGTCATCTGGGACCACGGCGACGGGTGGAAGGCAGCGGCCGAGGAGTCCGCACCCTCCAAGGGCGCCATCTCCGACGACACCTCGGGCGGTGACCTCATGCCCCTGCCCGACATCGCGGGGGCCGTCAGGGACAGCGGCGTGCACTTCTCCATGATCAACTTCGACGCCTGCTTCATGGGCATGTACGAAGTCGCCTACGAATTCCTGGGCACCACGGACTTCATGGCCTTTTCCGAGGAGGCGGTGCCGGGCGACGGGGACCCCTTCAACAGCGTCCTGGAAGACCTCACGGCCAACCCCTCCATGACCGGCCGGGAGCTCGCCCTGACGACCACCTCCCGGTTCCAGAGCTACTACGAAGGCCAGGGCAGGTCCTCGGTGATGAAATCCGCCGTGGACATGGCGGGGATGGCCGAATTCCACACCCGGCTCACCGGCCTGGTGTCGCTCATCGCCCGGGACGAGAGCTCGGTGCAAACGCAGGTCCGCTACGCCCGGGACAACTCACTGGCCTGCCAGACCCGGCCCACCTACCACGACCTGAGGAGCCTCCTTGACATCATGGGCTCCATGGCCTTCTCCGCAGACATCCTGGCGTCCATCGCCCAGCTCAAGACCTCCCTGGCAGGGCTCGTCATCGCCGACGAGTGCTACGCCGCCGCTGCATCGAGCACCGTCTGCTCCATGAGCGGGCTCGCCGTCTACCTCCCCAGCCGCTCCCAGGTGACCGACACCGAGGTGGACTACTACGCGGAGCTCTCCTGCAACCAGCCGGGAAATCCCGCGACTGACACCTGGGCGGACCTCGTGGACATGCTCATCTCCTACGACGAGGACTCCGGCATGGATCCGCTCCCCACAGCCACCGGCGGGTTCACCGTGTGGCTCGAGTGGGACTCGGACGCGGACCTGGACCTCATCATCTGGGAGCCGGACGGCACCCTGTCGGCGCCCTTCGTCGGGTCCTCCTCGGCCAACGGCTTCTTCTCACCGGACTCGGCCACCTCGGGAGAGTCCTACGAGTACTTCCACGCCTACGACTCCGTGGAATCGGGGCCGTACGACATCCTGGTGTACTACTACGCTGACGGGACATCCAGTTCCGCCACCGCGTACCTGGCCTTCATGGACCCATCCCTGGGCCTCTCCGAGCTGAACTGGCTGAATCCCGAGGGCAGGCTCATGAGCCTGTCGCGACGCGCCCCCGCAGACTGGATGTCCAGCGACATCGAGATGCAGAGGGTCTGGGGAGACGTGTACAGCGACTGGTACTGGTACTACAACGATACCCTCCTGTACCGGTCCGCACCCTGGTCAGGCCGTTCTGTCGTTGATGAACCGGCGCCGAAGGTCACCCCCGGCCATGGCACGGTCGATCCATCGGGCTCAAAGGGTCTGCAAGCCCTCCTGAGATGGAAGACCCCCTCTTCCGCAAAGGAACGTCCCTCCACCCCGGCGCCGCGGTGAGAATCCACCTTGATGAACCGGGCCACAAGCTGGTAGTATGCACCCATCAAAGGGGGTACCTGTATGATCGTCGTGGTGGCCATCATGAAGGCGCAGGCAGGCAGGGAACAGGAGATGGAAGACGCGCTGAGGGGCATGATCCCGAAGGTGGAATCAGAGGAAGGGACCCTGCAGTACGCACTCCACCGCGCCAGGAAGGACAAAGGCAAGTTCCTCTTCTTTGAGAAGTACCGGGACAAGGACGCCCTGAACGCCCACAGCGCCACACCCTATTTCGCCGAGCTCTTCGCCCGGATCGGGCCCCTGCTCGACGGGTCGCCCACCATCGAGATCATGGAGGAGATCGCCGCCATCCCTCCCAAGGGATAGCGCTGCCCCGGAAACGGCCCGCTTTCCCCATATGCCCTCCCCCCGGTAAGCCGGCTGGGTGATTTTCCATTCCACCCATTGTCCGCTCAATTTTTTCCCGAAAACGGACGATGGATGAATACATATGAACGTCATCATCGGAATAGTCATCGTACTTGGATGCGTGTTCGGTGGCTTCGTCCTGGAAAAGGGTAATCTCCACTCCCTTTTCCAGCCCATCGAGCTCCTTATCATCCTGGGCGCCGCCATAGGCGGGATGATCATCTCGTCGCCCTTCAAGCTCCTCAAGGAGATTGCTGCCGCATTCAAGGGGATGTTCGCCCCGACGACCTACGACTCGAAGAAGTTCATCGAGGTGCTCTCGCTGCTCTATGAGATCTTCAACAAGATGAGGAAAGAGGGCATCATCGCCATCGAATCCCATGTGGAAGAGCCCACCAAGAGCGAGATCTTCAAAAAATATCCCAATATCCTCAAGAACCACGGCGTTCTGAACTTCATCTGCGACAGCCTCAAGATCCTGCTGTCCATCGACATACCACCCCACGAGTTCGACAACCTCCTGGAGGTGGACATCGAGGCCGCCATGGCGGAAAAGAAGCACCCGCTCCACCGCGTGGAGAAGATGGCCGACTCCCTGCCCGGCCTCGGTATCGTGGCAGCGGTGCTCGGCGTGGTCCTCACCATGGGCAAGATGAGCGAGCCGCCTGAGGTGCTCGGCCACAGCGTCGGTGCGGCGCTCGTCGGGACCTTCCTCGGCGTGCTCCTGTGCTACGGCATCGTGGGCCCCATGGGCGTTCTCATCGATCACCACCTCAAGGAAGAGGAATCATACTACCACGTGATACGCATCGCCATGGTGTCCTACGTGGCACGATCCATCCCCCAGATCGCCATCGAGTTCGCCCGCAGGGCCATACCGGAGAGCGAGCGCCCGGGGTTCAGCGAGATGGAAAAGATCATGAAGGGTAAGGGCAAGTAATGGCAGAGGTCAGGGACCAGCCCGTCATCATTAAAAAGTACAAGAAGGCCGCCGAAGGCGGGCACGGGGGGTCCTGGAAGGTGGCCTACGCGGACTTCGTCACGGCCATGATGGCCTTCTTCCTGCTCCTGTGGCTGTTGTCCATGACCTCCCAGCAGAAGAAGATCGCCCTGTCCAACTACTTCCAGAACTACTCCATCTTCGAAAAGGGCGGCGGCGCAGCGGTGGCCACCAGGCAGGACACGCCGGGCCAGGGCATGTTCGACGTGGGCAGGGCCATTCAGCCCGCCCCTCCCAAGACCGTCCTGGCCAACGAGCTTGCCGACAAGATCAAACGGCAGGTGGACGACCAGTTCAAGGAATACCGCGACCGGGTGCTCATCTTCACCGACGACGGCAACCTGAGGATCGAGATCATCGACACCGCGGGATCCTCGTTCTTCGAGGTGGGCGGCACCAACCTGAGCAGCAGCGGCAAGGCCCTCATCCAGGGGATCGTCCCCGCCCTGAAGGGCATGGACCGCAAGCTCATCGTGGAGGGGCACACCGACTCCCTGCCATACCCCGGCAAGGGATTCACCAACTGGGAACTCTCCACCCAGCGCGCCCTGTCGGCGCGCATGGAGCTGGAAAGGAACGGGATACCACCGAACCAGATCGGCATGGTGGCGGGGTATGCCGACACCAAGCCCTTCATCAAGGGCAACCCGGCTGACCCCAAGAACCGGCGCATCAGCATCGTGGTGGACTACAAGTCGCCCATGAAGACCGCCGTGCCGCCGGAAAAGACCATGCAGAAGCCCAGGCTCCCCGACTCACCACCCAACCTGGTGCAGTGATCCGCCCCGAACGGGGGCAGCTCCCCCCTACAGGCTCGCGTTCCTCAGGGCCTCGATCCGCGCCTCCAGCGGCGGATGGGTGGAGAACAGGGCCATGAAACCCTTCTTGCCGGAGATCTTCAGCGTGTCCAGGGAGGCGGCCCGCGGGTCCACGGGCTCGAAGTTCCGCCTCAGGCTCTCCAGTGCAGCGACCATCTTTTCCCTGCCCGCGATCATGGCGCCGCCCCTGTCGGCACGGTACTCGCGCCTGCGCGAGAAGGAGGCCACCACGATGGAGCCGAGGATGCTGAACAGGATGTCCAGCACGATGGTCAGGGCGAAGCGCACCACGTAGGCCAGGTCCTCCTTGACGGACAGGCTCACGAAGTAGCTGATGACCCGGGAGAGGAACAGGGCGAAGGAGTTCACCACGCCGGCGATGAGCGTCATGGTGATCATGTCCCCGTTTGCGATGTGGGAGATCTCGTGGGCCAGGACGCCCTCCACCTCGTTCCTGTCCATCCTCCCGAGCAGGCCGGACGAGACGGCCACGAGGCTCCGGTTCTTCGTGGGCCCGGTGGCGAAGGCGTTCATCTCGGGGGACTCGTAGATCCCCACCTCGGGCATGGGGAGCCCCGCCTTCTGGCACATGCCGGCCACCATGAGGACCAGGGGGTGGCCCGAGTTCGGGTCGATGACCTGCACGCCCATGGCCTTCTTGGCGATGAACCGCGACATGAAAAGCGATATGAAGGCGCCCGCCATGCCCCACACCCCGCAGAAGAGCGCCAGGGTGACCCAGTTGATCCCGTAGGGTGTCAGGTAGCGGTTCAGGCCCAGGAGGTTGATGATGATGGAGATGGTCACCATCACCAGGATGTTCGTTGCCAGAAAGAGGAAGATGCGTTTCATGGTATCCCTGCTCCTTGCATTTTCGTCTTGTTTAGTGCTTTCAACCCTTCATTTCAATGCCGGTGCCCATTATCACGACACCTTCCATACACCAATATCCCTGTTTCCGTAAACATCATCCGGTCCGGACGACCTGGCCGGCACGGCGGCACGGGCATCTATTCTCTCTTTACAGGGCGCACCCCTTTGGGCCATCATGGATCCATCGCAAGGGGGTGCTCATGAGGGGATGGAACGAGGACGAGATCAGGGACAGGGCCCTCATGGCGCCCTGCGGACTGTACTGCGGCGTCTGCGGGGTGTACATCGCCACCCGGGACGACAATCTCAAGTTCAAGACCGTGATGGGGAACCTCTACGGCACCAGGCCCGAGGACACCGAGTGCCTCGGGTGCATGCAGCCGGACCCGCCCGAGAAGCTCTACGGCTACTGCGCCATGTGCACCATCCGCGACTGCGTGAGGGAAAAGGGCTTCTACTCCTGCCACCAGTGTCCTGACTGGCCCTGCGATCAGATCAGCAACTTTGGGCTGGCCACGGGCCGTCGTGTCATGCAGCAGACCATACCGGTCTGGCGTGAGCTGGTGAAACAGCTCGGCGACGAAGAGGGCAGCGTGGAGTGGGCCCGCTCTGTGTGCGAACGCTACCACTGCCCGGACTGCGGCGGCCCGCTCTTCCGAGGGGCGCAGACGTGCCGTGCCTGCGGAAGGGCAGTGGCCGACGACCTGGACGGGTCCCTGTGATGCACGCTGACGGCGCCAGCGGCATGAACGAACGCATCCGCAGGTGCACGGAACCCGACCTGGGCGGCAGCCTCCTGGGCCGTGGCCTTCTACGAGAAGAACGGCTACCGCCGTGTCAGCACCGGGGAGAAAGACCGCCTGCTGCTGACATACTGGTCCATCCCGGAGCGCCAGATGGAGACGCCCGTGGCGCTCTCTGACAGACGGTGGAAGGAGGGTTCATGATGGCAATACCCGGAGACATCCTCATCCTGCTGGGCATCGGGCTCGCGGCCGGCCTGCTCGCCGGCTTCTTCGGCATCGGCGGCGGCGTCATCATCATCCCGGCGCTGATCTACATCCTGGACTACTCCCAGCACCGGGCCACGGGCACCAGCCTTGCAGTGCTGCTGCCGCCCGTGGGCATCGCCGCCTTCATCGAGTACTACCGCCACGGAAACGTGGATATAAAGGCGGCCATCGTCATCGCGGCGGCGCTCATCGCAGGCGGCTGGATCGGGGCGTACCACGCCAACAGGCTCTCCGGGACGGTCCTCAGGCTGGCCTTCGGCGTGTTCATGACGGCCCTGGGCTGTTCCCTGGTATACGGCGCAGCGAGAAAGATGGGTTGGTTCTCATGAGCGGCGGGGAACACTCTCACGGATCAGGGAGGTGCTGATGGACAATCCGTCCCACGAGAAGCTCCTGGACAGTCTGTTCGACGGGATCTACTACGTGGACCGGGACCGGAGGATCACCTTCTGGAACAAGGCGGCCGAGCGGATCACCGGGTACGCGAAGGAGGAGGTGCTCGGCTCGTGCTGCGCGGACAACCTGCTCCGCCACGTGGACGCCAGCGGCAGGGAGCTCTGTTTCACGGGGTGCCCGCTGTCCGCAACCATTGCGGACGGGGATGCCCACGAGGCCCATGTGTACCTTCACCACAAGCAGGGGCACCGTGTTCCCGTATCCGTCCGGGTCTCTCCGGTGAGGGACGAGTCCGGGAAGATCGTCGGTGCGGTGGAGATCTTCACGGACAACTCCAGCTTCCACCAGATCATCAAGGAAATGGAGCAGCTCAAGCACGACGCGTACATGGACGAACTCACCGGCGCGGGCAACCGCAGGTACGGCGAGATGACCCTGAGCACCAGGATCCACGAGCTGAACGCGTTCGGCAAACCCTTCGGGCTGATCTTCTTCGACATCGACCACTTCAAGCACTGCAACGACACCTACGGCCATGCCGTGGGCGACGAGGTCCTGGTCATGGTGGCCAAGACCGTCATGAACATCCTGCGCCGCATGGACTCCATCGCCCGCTGGGGGGGCGAGGAGTTCATCGTGATCCTGCCGAACATCGACCTGAGGACCCTCCAGGCGGTTTCCGAGCGCATCAGGGTCTTCATAGAGACGAGCTTCCTCGTCATCCGGGGAATCAATGTCAATGTCACCGCCTCGCTGGGGGCCACCATGGCGCGGCCGGGCGACACCGTGGAGTCGGTGGTCCGGCGCGCGGACACCCTCATGTACGCCAGCAAGACCTCGGGGAGAAACCGGGTGACGACGGATTAGGAAGCGGAGAATGAAGCTGCGGCCCCACCACATCCTCTGCGTGAGGTTCCTCGGCGCGGAACCTCCGGGACGGGGCGACGCCTTTACCCTGCTGTGCCGTCGGGTCAGGGACCTGATGACCTCTGATATGGACACCCTCATTGAGGTCACCGAAGGAGTGGACGACCTCTGCGGCCCCTGCCCCAACCTCGCAGACGGCCGGTGCACCAGCCCCTTCGGCGACGAGAACGAGGTCAGGAAATGGGATGCGCGGATCCTGCAGGGCTTGGGGTTGAACAGCGGGATGCAGCTGACCACAGGCGCCTTGCGGGAACTTACCGACCGGGCGACACCGTTGGATTTCTGCAGGACCCGCTGCCCGTGGCGATCAGTCTGCACCGTCTTCTCCCCTCCCAATGCAGGCTAACCACCCTCTCTACTGAAGGCTTCATGCGCACCGGTTACTGCTGCTTGACAGAGCTCAGGTATTCCGGTATTGGTTTATCCAATTATATGAGTCTGGTTATCCAATATCCCCTCTCCATCGACGATATCGATGATAATTCCGACAAGCCCCTGCCGCGGCGCATCGCGGACCTGCTCCTGGCAAGAATCTTCACGGGCGAGCTGAAGCCCGGCGACAGGCTGCCCCCGGACCGGCTCCTGGCCGGGCAGCTCGGCGTGGACCGCACCTCGCTCAGGGCCGCGCTGAGCGAACTGGCCGGCAGGAACATCGTCAGGGCGGTGCGGGGCTCGGGCGTGGTGGTGCTCGACTACCGCGAGCACGCGGGACTCGACTTCCTCGACGCGGTGCTCGGCATGAGCGACATCGACCTGGGCGGTGCCCTGCACCTGGAGATCCTGGACCTGTGGGTGGAAGTGGTGCCTGCGATAATAAGGATGGCCATGGCGCGCTCCACCCCCGCGGACATGGCCGCGCTGGACGCCCTGTTCGGGCGCCAGCTCGACCTCCTGGACAAGGGGGCGGACCCCGCGGACATCGCAGCCGTGGAGGTGGAGCTCCAGGACTACCTGGTGAGGCTCTCGGGCAGCACCATCGTCAGGCTCCTGGCCAACTCCCTGCGGCGCTCGCGGCTCCAGTTCGTAGGGTCGTTCTACAGGACTGTGGACGTGAAGGCGCACATCCTCGCCCAGCGCTCGCTCATCAGACTCATTGCCGAGGGCGGGCACTCACCGGAGAAGATCGCCGGTCTGTACCGCTCGTACCTGCAGGAGCACACCCGCTCCCACCGCGCCCGCATCGCGTCCCAGAGTCCCCAGCCCCATCGGCGGAGGTCACCCGGGCCCCCCGGCGGAAAGGAGCGTTCATGAAGGCAGCAGTTCTCGCCGGGCCCAGGCTCATCAAGACCATGGAGCTCGACCCCCCCGTCTCCACGGACGGGTCCGTGGTCGTCCGCGTGACGGCCTGCGGCATCTGCGGGTCCGACATCCACTACTGGGAGGCCGGGGCCGGTGCCGACGGCCGGCCAGACCTCGTCATGGGCCACGAGTTCGCCGGCGTCATAGAGGATGCCGGTGCCAGGGCGGACCTCAGAAAAGGTGACCGCGTCACCGTGATACCGCTGAACCCCTGCGGAGAATGCCCGGCATGCCGCACAGGCCACGCGCAGCTCTGCCTGAACGGCAAGAACAGGCCCCACATCGGCCAGAACCGCCCCGGCGCCTATGCCGAGTACATCGAGGTGAGGCCAGACATGGTGCGCAGCCTACCCGGTTCCGTCAGCGACACGGCGGCGGCCATGGTGGAACCCGCCGCGGTCTGCCTGCATGCCGTACGCACCTCGGGCATGCGGAAAGGCGATGCCGTCCTCGTGGTGGGGGGCGGAACCATCGGCCTGCTCTGCGCGGCCTGGGCCCGTCTGAACGGCGCATCGAGGGTCTTCCTCTCCGAGGTTTCAGCTCCCAGGCTGGACGCCGCGGCGAGGCTGGCCATGGCCGATGAGGTGCTGGACGGGCGCGACCCGAAGGTGGCCTCCATCATCAAGAAGGCCACCTCGGGCGGGGTGGACATCGCCATCGACGCCTCGGCCTCGGACGCTGGCATCAACACCGGTGTCTCGGCCCTGGGGCTCCGGGGCACCCTGGTCCTGGCAGGGATCAGCCTGAGGCCCCAGTCCATCATGACCCTGTTCCTCACCCTCAAGGAGGCCACGCTGAAGACCTCCTTCGGGTACCGCATCGAGGACTTCGAGCACAGCCTCGCCGCCATTGCCGAAGGGCAGCTCGGGGTGGGCGGGCTCGTGAGCAGAACCATCGGTATCGACGAGGTGCAGCATGCCTTCGAGGACCTCCATGGGGGGGCCTCGGGCGACGTCAAGGTCATCATAGCGCCATAGGGAAAGGAGCAAGCCATGAGTCGTTCCAGCGTCAGGTCCATCTGCTTCGAGTGCCATTCCCGCTGCGGGGTCTTCGTGGACGTGGAGGACGGGAGGCTCGTGGGCGTCCGGGGAGATCCGGACCACCCTCACAGCCACGGCTACACCTGCCCCAAGGGCAGGGCAGCATACGAGCTCATCTACCACCCGGAACGCATCACGAAACCCCTGGTGAAGGGTCAGGGGGGCTTCAGGGAGACCTCGTGGGACGAGGCCCTGGGCCTCATCGCCGAGAACCTGCTCAAGGCCAGGGAAACATTCGGCGCAGAGTCAGTGGTCTTCGGCACCGGCACCACCCGGGGACTGGCGCCCTACCTGAACCGCTTCCTCGCCCTGTTCGGATCGCCCAACTTCATGGCGCCCTCCAACATGAGCGGCGGCCCCATCGTGCTGGGCAGCGCGGCCACCTGCGGGTTCGGCCTGGTGGACCCGGACTACGCACAGAGCGCCTGCATCCTCCTGTGGGCCCACAACCCGGAGATGTCCTGGGCCGGCCTGTACATGCACGACATCAGCGAGGGGCTCAAGAAGGGCGCGAAGCTCATCGTGGTGGACCCCCGGGGGACCCGGCTCGCCAGGAAGGCCGATTGCTGGCTCAGGATCAGGCCGGGCACGGACGTGGCCCTGCTCCTGTGCTTCATCAACGTGATCATCCGGAAAGACCTCTATGACCACGAGTTCGTGGAAACGTGGACGAACGGATTCGACAGACTGAAGGAACACGTCTCTCCCTTCACGCCTGAGCGCTGTGCCGAGATCTGCTGGCTCGACGCAAAACAGATCGAGGAGGCGGCGACGCTCTTCGGCAGCACCAGGCCCGCAAGCATCGGCGGCGGCATGGGCGGCGTGTGCCAGGCGAACGACGCCTTCGACCTCACCCGCTCGCTGACCATCCTGTCCGCCATCACAGGCAACCTGGAGGCCAAGGGCGGCAACCTCAACTGCCAGCCGCCCACCAGGAAGCGCTCGTGCTACGGCCCCGACTTCTCGGCCTACGACAACCTGCCGAAAGAGCAGGCCTCAAAGAAACTGGGGCTCGACCGGTTCCCGCTTCAAGCCCACATCCCCATCCCCTGCCCGCCCCAGGTCGTCTGGCCCGCCATCGAGACGGGCAGGCCCTACCCCGTGAAGGCCGTGGGCCTGTTCGCAAACAACAGCGTGTGCGCCTACCCCAACTCGCAGCGGGTGAGAAAGGTACTGGCTTCCCTGGACTTCCTGTTCTGCGTGGACTACTTCCACACTCCCACCACCGAGCTGGCCCGCGTGATCCTGCCGCCCGCCCACTGGACCGAGCGGGACGATATCGAAGACCTGCTCATGAAGAACCACGTGTTCGCCCAGGTCAAGGCCCTCGAGCCAGTGCCCGAGTGCAGGGACGAGAAGCAGATCCTCATCGACCTGGCAGCGAAGGTGGGGCTCGACGGGTACTGGCGAACTGTCCCAGAGGCCCTGGACTACCGGCTGGAGCCCTGCCGCATGACCTTCGAGGAGCTGAAGGCGCGCGGTCACTACGCGACACCGCTCACCTACCATGGGTACGAGAAGTTCGGGAAGTTCCGCACCCCCACGGGCAGGGTGGAGCTCTGTGCGGACTACCTCACCATGCTGGGCATCAGCGCGCTACCCAACTTCAAGGAGCCAGACGAGGGGCCGGTGGCAAGCCCCTCTCTCATGGAGGAGTTCCCGCTCATCCTCACCACGGGCGGCCGGAACATCGTGTACTACCACTCCTCGCACCGGAACATCCCCTCGCTGAAGAGGCGCTCCCCGGACCCGGAACTCCAGATCCACCCGGACACGGCGCGCGCGC
>Ga0116184_10003849_pt1 | contig 12110 bp, 7 predicted proteins | sample AD_JPNNA5_MetaG_FD_89886 | JGI IMG/M metagenome (GOLD analysis project Ga0116184, IMG submission 89886) | Active sludge microbial communities of municipal wastewater-treating anaerobic digesters from Japan - AD_JPNNA5_MetaG | ecosystem: Engineered > Bioreactor > Anaerobic > Digestate | place...
GCTCTCGATGTCGCTGAAAACCCACTCGCCCTTCTGACGCAGGAACCACTTGAGCCCGCACGGGCCCCCCGCCCGGGGCACGTTGCAGCTCACGCCGTCACCGTAGTTCTGGATGACGGATCCCTTCTCGGCCACGATCTCTGTCGTGTTCTCCCCAGCAGGATTCGAGAAGGAGCACACCACCTCGGCCAGCGGCCCCCCTGAGTACCGGAACACAGCGATGCCGTTATCACAGGGCATCTCCGAGTGACACAGCGTCTCGATCTCGGCGGTGATCGTCTCGGGCACGCCAAGCATCCAGTGGATCAGGTCGATCGGGTGGGAGGCATCGTCGGCGAAGATATCACGGTTGTACTTGGGCGCGACGTGCCACGAGGTGGTGAAGGACTTGTCGAGACACATGCTCAGGCCATGGCGGCGCCGGACCATGAAGACACGGCCGAGCTCGCCGCTCTGGATGAGGTCACGCATCTGGATGTTCTGGGGATCGACGCGCATCTGCCAGGCCATGGAGAAGGGCACGCCCGCCCTCTGCACGGCCGCAACCATGCGGTCGGCCTCGGGCAGCGTCAGGGCCATGGGCTTCTGCACGACTATCGACTTGCCAGCGGCGGCAGCCCGCTCCGTCAGGTCGGCGTGCATGGACGTCTCTGCCGCGATGACCACGGCCTGGATGTCCGACCGAGCCAACAGGCTTTCGGGATCCGCGCACGCCTCGAGCCCGAAGGCACGGCAGTTCGACTCGAGTCGAGCCGCATCGTGATCCCACGCAGCACGGACCCGGATGTCCATGTCGTCGTTCTGAGCCCACTGCGAGCAGTAGGCGTTCACGTGACCGTGAGCGAAACCGAGGATTCCTACACCCAGGGGCATTCCAATCACCTCGAATGGGCCCGCATGGCCCTAGCGGCCGCCGCACATCTTCAGGCAGGCGTTCAGGTAGCCGTAGCTCTCGGCCGCGATGATGGCCTGGCGCGAGAGGTCCCAGTCCTTGGCGCCGATGATCTCCAGGTTCACGGGACCGTCATAGCCGGCTTCGACGAGTACTTGGCAGTAGCCGAGTAGGTCGATCTCGCCGCGGCCACACGCCTGCTGGTCGGGGCTGCCAGGAGAGGGGCCGGGGCCCACGCAGTCGCGGATGTGGACATGCTTCACCCGCGAAACCACGCTCCGGAGCGCGTCCTTGGGCACCTCACCCGCGCGGTGGATGTGACTCGGATCCATGTCGATGCCGAAGGCGGGGGACTTGACCCCTTCCATGATCGCGAGGGTCGAGGGGGTGTTGTAGATCGCCGTGTTCACGTGGGCCTTGATGCACAGGGTAACGCCGAAGGGCTCGGCCTTCTCCGCCATTCGGTTGAGCTGTTCGATGAGCCGGGCCATGTGATCGGGGTTGTCCTTCTCATAGCCCCCCGGTCCCACATTGATGACGGGTATGCCGATCTCGGCGCAGGCCTCGTAGGCGGGCATCAGCCTGTCCTCGGTGTTCGAGCCGACCTCCGTGGCGGAGATGGGGAGCTCGAGATCCTCGGAGATCGCCTTGATATCGCCGGCCACGGCCTTCCAGTTGCCCAGGGGGAGATGCTCGCCCATGCCGGGCAGGGCGGAGATCTCGGCCGCGTCGTAGCCCGCCCACTTGATGTGCTCCATGGCGGTGCGCAAGTCCCGATCGCCAAAGAGCACCGTATTGACGCCCAACTGGATCATTATGCGGACCCTTCTCTCAGGAGCCTGACGTCCGCGCCCAGGGCGCGGCCAGCTACTTCTGCTTTACGGTGACGACCTGATTCGTCTTCCACGACTCGATACATGCCTCAATGCAGAGCTGGACCTTCAGGGCATCCTCGCCCTTGGCGTCGACCTGATCGGGTGGAGTGCCCTTCATCAGATCGTCGACCCATGCACCGATGCGTGACCCGAAGGTGTCGGGGAAGGAGCCCATGCCCCCGAGGTGCTCGTAACACTCGACCTCCGCCGAGAAGCGCGGGTAGAACCACAGTTTCTCGCAAGCCTCGTTGATGACGACTCGGCCCTTGGACCCGACGAGCTCCAGGGTCTCGAGACCATAGCTCCCCCCGGCATCGTAGCTGCCGGTCAGGTGGCCCAGCACACCATTGCGGAACAGCAGGTTCGCCTGGAGGTTCGACCAGATCTTCCGGCCCTCGCCCTTGCGGAAGAAGCACTGGGCCTTCGCATAGTCGCCCGCGAAGTAGCGCATGACATCGAGCGAGTGAGGGTGCAGGGCGCGGATGTGGAACCACGGGCTCGTCTCGATGGGGTTGTTGATCCACATGGTCATGTTGACGATGTTGAGCGTCCCGAGCCGTCCCTCGTCGAGCCATTCCTTGGCGCGGCGGGCGGCCGGCGTGAAACGATGGTTGAGGTTGATGCCGTAGGGTATGCCCTTCTTCTTGGCGAGAGCGACCATCCGGCGGGCTTCGCTGACATCGTTCGATATCGGCTTCTCACCCAGGGTAGGGATGCCCGCCTCGAGCAGCTCCATGGTGGGGGTGAAGTGTTCGCTGCCGTTCTCCTCGCCGCGGGTGCACATGCTGGCGGCGTCGATGGTCGTGCCGCTGGCGAGCATCTCCTGGACGCTGTAGAAGGCCCGGGCACCGTACTCCTGAGCGGCGCGGTCGGCCTTCTCCCTGATGATGTCACACACGGCAACGATCTCGGTGTTCGGGTTCGCCTGGTAGCAGCGTGCGTGCACATTGCCGATGTTGCCCATGCCGACGATGGCGATCTTGAGCATGTGACGCTCCTTGGGGGACCGCGCGGGGGGTAATGGTACGCCGGTTCAGAGGGCGCATTCGACGGGAGCATAGCCCCAACTGCAAGGAGATTCAAGGTCGCGCGCGCTCGGCGGCCGATCCCCTCGGCACGCGGGCGGGCCGGATGGGGTCCTTCGCGGTGCGTGGGTCTGTTCCATTCGGCCGCTCCTCGCGTCACCCATGTGTTCGGAGGGATCGAGCAGGCGGCCGGCCAGCCCAAGGCTGGCGGGGCCCTGCCCGGCCCGCTGTGGGCCACTGTACGACGCTACCTCACGTCCAGCGCCACGATGCCGCGGGGCGGGACACGTACCGTGATGCGCGACCCGTTCGGCATCACGGGCATGCCGGGGAAACAGGTGGCGACGGCCACTGACTCGATCGGGCGGTGCAGATCGACCTCGGCCGCGGCGTAGTAGTGGCTATCGTTGGTGATGAAGAGCCGCTGGATCTCGCCCAGATCGACGGCCCATGCGCGGGTGACGTCGGCGCGCCCCACGACTTCGACCGCCTCGCTGAGTTGTACGATCAGCCGGGCACAGGCCTGGACGAACTGGGCCGACACCGCGCGATAGGGTAGCTCCTCGAGGAAGGTCACTGGATCGGGTGCCGTGGGCCAACCCACATTCCCGGGCCCGTCACCCACTGCAGCTGGGGGTGAAGCAGCTCCGCCGAGGACCCAGCAGACCAGCGCCATGGAGTCCGGCCCGTCCTCGGCGACGATAGCCTCGGCCGGCAGGGCGCCGGTGCGCCCTCCGATAGCCATGACCGGGCCGCCCGTGTAGTTGCGGACGCGCACCAGCTCGTCGGCTGGCCAGAGGTGCGGGTTGACGACCAGCAGCGGGCCGGTCACGCCCGATAGGTCCTCGGCGCGGGCGATGGTCCGGATCGGCGCGTTCGCCGCCATGAGCTCGTAAACGGTCTTGTGGACCGTCCAGCGCCGGGTTGCGATGTAGTCGGCAAGCTGAGCCTGGTGTGCGGCATCGGACCAGACGAGTGTGGGCCCGATGGTCCGGGTCGGCCGGTAAGCAAACCCGAGCTCCCAACGATCGCTCAGCCACTGCCACTCATGCGCCGCAATGCCGTCGGAGAGGCAGACGACGGGCCCTGACGAGCAGCGCGTCAGCGAGCCGTCGGCCCGGCGGAGGAACAGGCTGCTGAGCGAAAGGATCTCGCGCTCCGAAGCCGTGGGTGCGTGGCGGAGCACATCCCACTGCTCGCAGGTGTCCTGCGTGCCGTTGAGGCACATGAGAGGCACGTCGGGCGTGTAGCCCTTCATGAGCAGCAGCATGGCCTGGTAGTCGTAGCGGGGGTCCGTGAGTATGCCCTCGGCCCCGATGGACACGCCCGCGCTCACGGTCTCGACCACGAAGCCGTCGACCCCGGCGCGGGCGAGACGCTGGTAATCGGCGCCGTAACGGTACGCCGCCTGGAAGGGGTCGCGGGTCCACCCGCTGTTAAGCACCACGCGCTTTCCCTTGGCGTGCAGGGCCGACGTGACGAGGCTCCAGAAGCCGGCGAAGCGCTCGGCCCAGAACTCGAGCCATGATTCGCGCTGGTTCGCCCAGATCCACGCGGCGCGCTCCTCACACCGGGCAGGATCCTTCTCGCAGGGCCCGCGCAGGCTATCCGGCAGCTCCACGCCCGACGCGCGGCGCCACTGGTCGACCATGTCATCGCTATAGTCGATCTCGTTGAGCGGCAGCCGGGTGCTGCTGTAGCCATCGGCGCCGTGGTAGCCGTCGAAGCCGTAGTCATCCATCACCTGCACGAGCTGGGGGACGAAGAATGCCTCGTATTCGATGCCATCGGCCATGCGCTTGAGCGGGCAGAGCATGGCGGCCCGATCGCCGTTGCGGCGCGTCTCCCACATCTCGGGGTGCGCCGCGCACCAGGGGCTCTGGTGGAACTGCCCATCGACGGTGCTCGAGAACAGGTTGAAGAAGGAGCAGTAGACGGCCACGCCGCGGGCGTGCAGGGCCTCGACCAGCCTCTTGAGCTGCCAGTTGGTCCACGCTTGCCGCTTCCGCTCGCGGCCCAGCGGCCGTGCGCAGTAGGCGCACTGGTCCGGCGGCAGCACGTGCTCATCAGCCATGCCTGCGTGGGTGTGGACGAAGTCGGGCGTGAAGAACAGCAGCGAGACGGCCTGGGGGGCGAAGCCCGTCCGCGCCAGCAGATCGCCGACGCCCAGATCGGGGCTCTCATTGTCGAAGCCGATCAGCTCGATCCACAGCCATCTGTCGTGTGACCGCTCCCCCAATGCCATCGCTGCCACGCTCCTGCCGAATGCCAACACGTCGCCTGGATCCACACGGGCCCTGATGGACTTCGGCCCTGTCAACGGCCCACCTGCAGGCCTGGGACGTTTAAGCCGCGAAGCGAGTCCGCAGGAAGAAGCGGCACGACAAGAATGGTGAGGTGTTCGCTCACACCATGAGAGACCGGCTGCGCGACCTGCTCGAACGCCTGCTTGTGACCCACTCGCCTTCGGGCGAGGAGGGAGAGATGGAAGCCCTGTGCCTCGCCGAACTGGAGCCTCTGTGCTCGCGGGTGTGGCAGGACGAAGCGCGGAACATCATCGGCCTGATCGAGGGGCGCGGTGAGGGCCCGCCGGTGCGCCTCATGGCGCACAAGGACGAGCTCGGCTGCCTGGTGGCCCGCATCGACGACAACGGCAAGATGCGCCTCGAGCCACTCGGCGGCGCGCACGCATGGGTCTATGGCGAGGGGCCCATGGATGTCCTGGGCACCGAGATCGTGACGGGCGTACTCGGCGTGGGCAGCAAGCACGTGAGCGACCTCTCGGCCGACGTGGCCGCGGCCCGGTCGACCAAGCCGCTCTCGTGGGACGTGTGCCGGCTCGACTGTAAGCTCGACGCGAAGACCCTGGCGGCGAAGGGCATCACCGTCGGCACGCGGGCGTGCGTGAGCCGATCGCGGAAGACACCCGTGTGGATGGGCGACTACGTCGGGGGCTATGCCATGGACGACAAGGCGTCGGTGGCGGCGGTGTTGCTGGCGGCCGAGTCGATGCGCGATGCCCGCCTGAAGCCGCGGAGTGACACGTACCTGTGCATCACGTCGACCGAGGAGATCGGCTGCGCGGGCGGGGCCTACGCGGCGCGCACACTGCCCGGCGACACGGTCATCGCAGTCGACATCGCCCCGGTGGCACCGGAGTACCCCGTCGAGCCCGGACCGAACCCGGTGGTCCTCTACAAGGACGGCTCGTTCGTCTACAGCAAAGCGCTATCGGACGAGTTGTGCGCCACGGCGGAGCAGCTCGGGCTGGCGCCCCAGCGCATGGCCGTGCGGAACTACGGCAGCGATTCCAGCTACGCGGCGAAGAGCGGCCTGGCGGGGCGCGTGGCGGCACTGTGCCCGGCTGTGGAGAACACCCACGGGTACGAGGTGACGCACGCGGACGGCCTGGTCAACTGCGCGCGGGTGCTGGTCGCGTGGCTGACGGGCGAGGCGGAGGCCTTCAGGGCGGGCGAGTAGAAGCGAGCGGCAGCTCGCCCGCACGCGGGGCTGCGGGCCACGAGGCGTAGGGCCGGCGCCTCGGGCGACCTGCCGGTCGCCCCTACCTGCCCGGTGCGGCGTCGGCCTCACGTAGCCCGGGGCTCCATCGGGCGGGGCCGAGCCCCCAGCGGGGGCGGCAACCAGTAGCCCGCCGCGGGAGCGGCGGGTGGCGAGCGGGCGAGCTGCCGGTCGGCGATACTGGGCGGGTGCGTGGAGCGTCTTGGGGAGAGACCATCCTGGGCCGCGCGGGAGATGGCGCTGCACCTGCCCATGGCGGCCCGGGAGGGCCGCCGGCACGAAGGCGGGCTGGTGTGGTCGGCGAGAGTGCCCTCGCCGGCCCATCGAGGGCCGGCGAGGAGTTCGGGCGGACCAAAGTCCGCGCTCCCGAAGTGCCGATTCGGCCGGGGGCAGGGCTGGATGCATGGCGACCTGCCGGCCGCCCCTACCTTGCCGATGGCGGGTAGAGGTACACCTCCCAGATGGTCGGCACCTCATTGGCCTCGAGGATGTTCAGCCGGAACCGCTGAGCGGTGACAGGTGCGAACCGGAGGGTCGCATCGCCCAGCGTCGTGCCCTCGTGGACGGTCCGCCACGTGTCGCCCTCCAGCACCTGAAGCTGGTACTTCTGCACGCGGTTCCAGGGGGCTTCGAGCACGAGCATGTGGTCGACGGTCTTCGGCTCGCCCAGGTCCACCTCGAGCCAGCCGCTACGGCTGTCCGGCGTGCAGCCCCAGCGGGTGGCCTCGTCGCCGTCGAACGCCTTCTGAGCGCTGTAGTCATCGTTCCAGATCCCCGAGGCCGAAGCCCGCTTCCCGACGGCCAGCGACTGCTGGGCGCGGATGGAGATGGGCCGGATCGCCTCTGCCGAGCTGTCGAGCTCGAGCCGGATGATCGTGTCGGTTGGGTCGCGGCGCTCGGGGCGCAGGCGGATGCGAAGGGCATCTGCCGACTGGGTGCACATCGGCGTGCCGCCCGTCAGCGCCGAACAGGCGATCACCTTCGCCGGAATCGGCGGCAGCACCAGGTCGTCTTCGTCCCAGTTGAGCACGTGCAGGTAGACGCGGTTGCCGGCACGGGTCGAGACCATACTGCGGCTCGGGGTGTAGGGGCCGCCGGTGGTGGCATAGATGCTCTCGCCGTAACGACGCAGCCACTGGCCCATGCCGCGGTAGTTGGCGGCCTGGCGCGGATCGATGCGGCCGTCGGGCATGGGACCCGTATCGAGCGCCAGGTTCCCGCCGCCGCCGGCACAGCGGATCAGCAGGTGCAGGCACTCCGTGAGCGACTTCACGGGGGCCTTCTCACCCAGCCACGACCAGCCGGTGCTCATGGTCATGCAGCTCTCCCAAGGGCGATCGATCTGGAAGGTGCCGATGGTCTGCTCGGGTGTGTCGAAGTCCCCCGGCCAGCCGCCGCGGTTGTTGATGAGGATGCCCGGCTGCAGCGTGCGGATCATCGCGAAGAGCCTCGGCGTATCCCACGTCTCCGCGGTGCCCTGGAGGCAGTCGAACCACATGCCGTCGATCCTCCCGTAGCGGGTGAGCAGCTCCCGGACGTGGCCGTGGAAGTAATCGATGTAGCGCGCATGGTTCTCAGTCAGGTAGTCCGGATGGTGCCAATCCGGCTGGGAGTAGTACCAGAAGATACGGATCCCAGCCTCGTGGAAGGCCTGGGCCAGTTCGGCGGTGACATCGCGACCGAAGGGCGTGCGCGTGACCTTATAGTCGGTCAGCTTGCTGTCGAACATGCAGAAGCCATCGTGGTGCTTTGTGAGGAAGATGACGTAGCGCGCGCCGGCGTCTTTGACGAGCTTCGCCCACTCGCGCGCGTTGAACTTCGTGGGGTTGAACCGCTTGTAGAGGTTGTCATACACCTCCAGGGGCACCTCGCCGGTGCCACCAACACCCGGCCGGGGGCCCCCGCGCGACCAACCGATCTCGCCCTCGGCGATGCTGCACGGCCCCCAGCAGATGAACACGCCGAACTTGGCCTCGCGGAACCATTTGGTCCGTGCGTCGCGCTGCTCGGGGGTCTCGCCCGGCGGGCCACCCCCCTGGGCGAGCAGAGGAGTGGCGAACGTGAGGCACAGCAGGCTAAGCGTCAGGCGGTTCATCGGTGACCTCCGGTCTCTCGGGCGATCTTCCCGTCGCCGTTACGGGGCCGGTGGAGATAACCGCTCTCTGTGCGGGCTCTCGAGCCCTGCCCTGTCTCGGATCCGGTCGGCGGCCGGGTCGCCGGCGGCCTCGTCGCCGAACCAGTTCGCCTCGAACGTGTGCCAGTCGGCCGCGCACTGGTTGAAGCGGATCGGCTCGGCCGACGTGGCGTGGATCAGGTTGTCGACGATGGTGAACCCCTTGGAGCCCTGATCGAAGAAGATGCCGTTGTTCGGCGCCCCCTGGGCCGACCCGGCGCGGAGCGCATCGTGCAGCCAGTTCCCCCGGAGCACCGTGCCCGGCTGCAAGCCGAGCGTGTAGATGCAGCCCCCATCGCAGAGGCGCTGCAGCACGTGGTGGACGTGGTTGTACTCGATCCGGTTGTTCGCGCAACAGGTGGGCGACTCGTCCCACTGGAAGCCGACCGAGATGCCCGTGTAGGGCAGGTTGTAGACCAGGTTGTGCGCCACGCGGGTGCCGTTGGTGAACGCGACCCAGATGCCGACGGCTCCGTAGTCGTCGAGTCCGCAGTCGTGTACAACGTTGTTCTCGACGCGGTTGCCCCGTGGCACCACAGGATCGGCCAGGTTCCCATTCTCGCCCACCATGATGCCGCTCGCACCGATCGAGTGGACCGCGTTGCCGATGATGCGGCAATGGGTGCAGCCCTTCAGCACCCGGATCCCGACACCACGCAGGAACTCGAGCGCCCCGTCTGTCAGCGTGCACGAGTCGGCGAACTCGAACCGGATGGCCGGCTCGATGCACTCCCACGTGTCCCATGCCCAGCCCCTGGCCCCCTCCGTCGGGATGCAGTGGAACGACGCCTGGATACCATTGAAGCCAAAGTCGGGCATGACCCAGTCGGCGTGGGCGAAGCGAATGCCCTGAAAGTGCAGGTTCCGCACGGGATGGCCCTCGGTCCCGCGCACTTCGATCAACCGCGTCAGCCGCGGGGCGATCACCCCGGCCGTCGCCATGTCCTCGCCCGGCCGGGGCAGATAGGAGACCTCTCCCGTACCCTCGTTCAGGTACCACTCGCCCGGCTCGCCGAGAAACTCGCGGGCGTTCTCGAGGAAGTAGAAGCGGCCCGGGCCGGGCCGGATGGCGTCATGTCCACCGGCGTGCGGCGGTGCCAGCACGATCGTGTTGGTCATCGGGTCGATGGCCTGAACGCGCTTCCGGGTGATCTCCCAGTTCCCGAGGACCACGACCTCAATGTCCTGCGGATGCTCCCAGTCGGCGAGCTGGCCCGGCTGGGTCGCGAGCGTGTAGAGGGACCGGTCCTCGGCCAGGTCGGCGCGTGCCAGCTCCATGTACTCGGGTGTCGCGCCCAAGTCGGGTGTGCGGGCCCTGACGGCGCGGCGGCCGTTGACCACGAGCTGGCTGAAGGCCCAGGGCGCGTGCGCCGTCCACACGCCGCCGTCGCCGCGACGCCAGCCACTGATGCGACTCCCGCCGCTGAAGGTGACCCGGTCGCCCCGGGCCGCCACATAGCGCACGCGAAAGCGCTCGGTGCCGCCGTCGGCGGGAGTGAAGAGCAACGGCCGGCTGAGCTCGTAGGTGCCCTCATGGATCACAACGTCCACGTTCGTTGTGAGCCTGCGGGCCACGGCCTCGCGAACCGCTTCCTTGGCCCGTTCGATCGAAGCGAAGGGCGCCCGGGCGGTGCCGGCGTGGGTGTCGCTCCCCTTGGGTGACACGTGGAACTCGAGTGTGTTGGGTTGGCCCACGTGCAACAGAGCCACCGCAAGCAGTACGGACATGGCAGGTCCTTCCCACAAACGCCGGTGCTGGCGCGAGGAGTTCGCCCAAGGAGCGGAAGGCCCCTCGCGGGACTGGAAGACCAGGCGTCAGCGACGACGCTCGGCAGACGTGCCCCATCTACATGCCTGCACGGCGTCACGCACGGCCTCGAGCATGGCGGGACCCTCACCGCGCGTGGGAACGAGCCAGCCGCCTTCATCGAGCTCGTTCCAGGCGTAGAGGGTGACTAGTGGGCTTGACGGGACGCGATCCGGGTGCGTGGCGACCCAGTCGAGCGCTGCAGCAACGTACTCGCGGAGGGCGTCGGGCGTGCGGCCCTCGAACCAGCGGTCATAGGTGTCCATGAAGCCCATGCGCGGACGCGGATCCCAGCCTGTGGTGACATTGGGGATATAGGGAAGCCCAGCCGGCGCGCTATCCCAGGTGGCTCGGACGCTGTCGACGAGGGCCGAGTATGGATTCGCCCCCGGTTGCCCGCCGAAGTTGACATAGCTCGATACGGCATCGAACCCGAGGGCCCGGAAACGATCGGCCTGGCCGATGGAGAAGTGGTTCGCGACGATGTAGAGGCCCGGGAGGTCCGCCTTCGCGGCGGCCGCGCGTACCCGCGTGATCTGGTCGCGAAGGGCCTCATCGCCGCCCGGTGTGCTGTCCAGCACGTCGGCATAGACGAACAGCGCGGGCCGGCCATCGATGCGGGTGTAGTCGGGATCGGCCGCGCAGCCAAGCCATTCGGCGACCGCCGCGTCCAGGCGGTCAGCGGGCACCGGTTGCGTCCACATGAGGCAGAAGCCCACGGCGTGCCGATTGGGGGTCCTCAGGTAGAGGTCGAGCCCCGTGTCCATCAAGTCCGACGGATGGCTATCGTCGAACCGCCAGGCGCCCCGCTCATACCAGAGGAAGACGATAAAGTCGATGCCATGAGATGCCATGAGGCCGAGGGCCTGGTCCATGGCCTCGGGTGAGTCGCTCCGCCAGCCGTAGAGCGGCTCGCGCTCGGCGAACGCGGTGGTCAGTGGCTCACGGATGTAAGGGGAGCCCTCCCACCAGGCATCCCACCAGTAGACGCCGACGCGGGTCGGGTCCCGAGCATCGGGCGCGCCCACCGCCGCGGCGAGGGCCAGGGCCGCAGCCATTACCGAACCGCGCCACGTGATGGGGGCCATGGGAGCGTCCTCCTCAGGTGCCAGCATACCCGAAGGGCACGGTGGGGACCATCGGTTGATGCCGCGTTCGGAGGCCCACCGGAGAGCCCCACGGAAACGGCAGCGGAGGATGCCTGGATAGCGGGGGAGCGCGATCACATGGACCTGAGTCGCTTGCGTGAGAGGTTCGTCGAGTACCGCACGGTGGTTGAGCCCGATCGGGACACGGCCGAGTGGTGGGCCGGAGCCCCGTCGGTCTGTCGGGATGACGCAGGCACATTCTGGATGGCGTGCCGCATGAGGGAGGGCGACTCGCCGCGTGGCCGGCGTGGCTACGAGATCCGCCTCCTGCGCAGCGACGACGGTGAGCGTTTCGAGCCGGTGCACGGCATCCGCCGGGAAGACGTGCCCATCCCGGGCTTCGAGCGTCCGGCGCTGCTGTTCGACCCAGTCACGGGGCGCTTCAGCCTCTACGCCTGCGGCCCCTATGACGATGGGCCGTGGTGCGTTCTCCGGTTTGACGACGCGGCCTCACCCACGGAGTTCGTGGCCTCAACGGCGCAGCCCGTCATCGCCCCCGAAGCGCCGACTGCCAACTCGCGGTTCAATGTGGTGGTTGGCTACAAGGATCCATTCATCCTGCGGGGGCCCGACGGCCTTCACTGCTTCGCCATCGGCTATGACCGGGCGGAGCGGACATACCACTTCCGCTCACTGGACGGGTCTTCCTGGGAACAGGTGGGAGGCGGCCC
>Ga0116184_10003850_pt1 | contig 12107 bp, 6 predicted proteins | sample AD_JPNNA5_MetaG_FD_89886 | JGI IMG/M metagenome (GOLD analysis project Ga0116184, IMG submission 89886) | Active sludge microbial communities of municipal wastewater-treating anaerobic digesters from Japan - AD_JPNNA5_MetaG | ecosystem: Engineered > Bioreactor > Anaerobic > Digestate | place...
CTTGTCGCCGTAGATCCGCCGTCCACCGGGCGGTGCCGGCTTCACCAGCGCGGTGGTCTCGCGCGCACGGATGAGGAAGTCGGTGCGCTCCGGCAGGTTCCGCAAGAACGTCCGAGTCGCCATGGCACCGTCCGCACACACCAACAGGCGGACCGATTCCCCATTCGGTGTCTTGTCCAGCTCCTGGCGCTGCGTCGTCACCAGGGCGGCCATGCAATGCCCAAGCGTCGCGACTTGGCGGGCCTCCCAATACGCCGCCCAGTCCTCGGGCGATGCGTGGCGCCCGGGCTTGGCCACCGGCGTGGCCAGACGACATGCCACGGGGATCCCCCGGGCCGGCCCCGGCTCCGCACCCGTCACCAACGCCGAAGCCTGGATGCAGCGCAACGACCATGCCAGGTTCGGCCAGAACTTGGGCGAGTGGGAGTCCCGCAGATACCGGGCTTCGCGGATGTGCTTCCCCGTCTTCTTGAGCTGGGTGTCGTCCACCGCCAACGCCAGATACGGCTGAGTGCGGTGCGCCGCCGACCACTCCAGCAGTGGGCGGAACAGGCCTTGGGGACAGAACCGGCCCCACGAGAACATCCGGTAGTCTGCCGTCCAGTCCCGTTGGTCATGCCCCAACGCGCACAGGGCGCCCGTCACCGTGTGCCGACCCAGGTTCAGAAGCGTGCCGTATGCCAGGTCCCGCGCCCGCTCGAACACCCGCTCTTGCCCGAAAGCCGGCCGCCACAGGCTCAACACCGCGTCCACCGCCTCTTTCAGGCTGGCGCCCCCCTTCGGCGGACGCAACCCTCGACGCTGGACCTCACTCTCCCACGCCAGCTTCTCCAGGTTCACATACCCGAGCTCACGCACCAACTGCTCATTGAGCTGCTTGAGCTCCTCGTTCTCGCGCCGGAGGCGTTCCAGCTCCTCGGCTTCAGACGGGCTCAAAGACTTCCGGTTGGTCTGGGACATGCCACAGCGCTGGACCATGTACCAGAGCCCACCACCATTACCCTTCCTGCTATCCCACTCCAGCCAATCCCCTCCCGCAAAATGGCCAAACTCAAGGGGTCGGCCGTCAGGCCGACCGACCAAGACTAGGCAGGGCGCTCGGCGCGACATTCGCGAGACCCCGTCGCTCGACCAAGAGCCCTATGTGAGCGCCTATGGGGCAGCGCCCCGCGGTGCGCCGCCGCCGAGGTGTGGTCTCCTACTCTGCGGCCCGCTGCCCCCGAAGCGCTTCATTGGTTACCTCGACGAGCGCCTCACGGACCGCGGCGCGCAGCGACCTCCGCACCGCACCGTCCTGCAGTGTTTCCCGGAGTGCCATGCGCAGGTGCTCGCGCATCGCATCGCTCTGCGCCACCTCGTCAGCGACCTCTGACACGGCCTGCCGCACCCGGTCCTGCACGGCATCGTCTGTCAGAGCTGATCCGACGGCGTCTGACAGCGACTGGCGGACCGCCTTGTCATTGGCCACGTCGTGCACGGCCGAGCGGATGGCCGAACCAACGATGGTCTCGACGCCACCAGCCCGCAACAGGACAAGTCCCGTGATGGCCAGCAGCACGAGTGTCACCAGCACGCCCAGGAAGAACCACAGCGCGGGGGGGCTTGGGTGTCGCGTTGGGGCATCGGTCATGGCGCGTCTGCCACCTGCCTGTCTATGGGCGGGTCCAACGTAGCCAGATCGCGGCGGGGGGCCGCCCAGGCTCGGACCACGGCATGGCGAACTGCCGACAGCGTTGCGGCGTAGTCCGGGTCGTCGGCACGGGCGTACGCGGCGGGTTGGCAGCGGCCCCACCCGCCCGACTCGGTGGCGAGTGGCGCCGCCAGGAAACGGCTCCGGGCCGGGTCGCGAAGGTCGATCCAGTCCAGCCGGGCGACCTGTTCCGGCTCGTGGCAGGCCCCACAGCGTCGTCGGCTCACGTCCACCAGCCTCGCGCGCAGGGCTGCATCGGCGGCCAGGTCGTAGACGGGGCGTTCGGGACGCTTGTTGATGAAACCCGAGTGGTAGGGCGCGTTAGCGTCGATCCACGTCACGAGGCGGATCCGGTCATCCTCGCTCAGCCGGACACGGCCGCGATGGGTGGTCTCGATAACCTCGACGATCCGGCTCTTGTTGGAGCCAAACTCGAGCGGCGGGGTGATCCGCGCATCGTCGCCCACGTTGGAGCGCGCCACGAGCCGCGCGCGGGTGATGGTGTCCCACGCGGTGTTGGCCGTGGGGGTGAGTCCACCCGAGAAGTCGTGACCACCTGCGGGCTGGAGCCCGCTGTGGCAGACCACGCAGTGGCGGTCGAACACCGGTTGGACGTCGCGGAGGAAGCTGATGACGCCGTCACCCCATGGCGGCGGGACGAGCGGCGAGGGGGCCCGCTGGGCGGCCATCGGGACGGCGGTGTTCGGCGGCGCGGTGCCTCGCGTCTCGTGGCACCCGGAGCACGAGCGGCGCTCACCTGGCTGGAAACTGATGAAGGACCGCATGCGCCGGAGCTCCATCATCCGCTCGTCCAGGGCCTGGAAGTAGACAGGCGTGTCGGGCGGCACCTCGAAGTGCGCACTCCCATCGAGTTCCACGGGGACGGTGCCCAGCACGCGCACGGGGTTCCAGTTGATCATCACCGGTTTGACATCCGGCTCGTAGCGGAGCCCCCCGAGTGCCAGGTCGTAGGGCCAGGCCACGCCCTCGGCGATCCGCAGGTACTTGACGCGCCCGGGCTCGATCCCGTCCATTCCCATCGTCACGTCGGTGACCAGGCATGATGCCGCCCTCGCCCCCGGGTCCCAAACCGACGCGATGATAGGGGGACGCGTCCGGGGCCGGAGTGGGATCGGGTAGAAGCACGAGATGTCTGGGTCGCGGTAGACCAACTCCCGCGTGCCGTATACGTCCAGCAGATAGAGCCCATAGCCCTTCTCGTCCGTCATGACATCGCTGTAGGTGAAACTGGCAAGACATGCCTTCTCGGACAGCGGCCATGGCGTGGCATAGAGGCCTCCGCCGCCGGGTACTCCCCCCTCGGGCACCGGTCGCCCGGCCATGCCCCCCTCAGGCGGACTGGTGCCCGGCGTGATGATGCCGATGCCCCGCGGGTCGTTGATCCCCATCTTTGGGTCGACGAGGACCACCGGCCCCACGGGCAGTGTGTGGTGTCCGGTGGCGATGGCCAGGAGCTTGTTGCTGCCGGGGATCGAATGCGCCTCCTCGATGGCCCAGGGGTCGTTGAAGTGCTGCTTGTACAGCGCGTCTGCTCCCGTGCCGTCGGGGTTCATCACCCAGACCGACTGGATGTGGGCCCAGTTGCGCTCCTGGTACTCCCAGCGCGTGTAGGTGAGCAGGCCGTTGTCGAGGGCGTGAGGCAGGTAGTCCCCGTCCTTGGTCACGCTCATCCGGCGCACCCCGCTGCCGTCCGGGCGCATCACGTAGAGGTTGCAGGAGGTTTCGTCCTTATCGTACTCGTTGCACTGGAGCGAGTACCCGCAGCGCTCCGAGACGAAGGCGATGTCGCCGCTGGGCAGGTAGGCGGGATCCAGGTCGCTCCAGGGCCCCGAGGTGAGCTGCCGGAGCCCCGTCCCGTCAGTCCGGATCTCGAAGATGTGGATCGGTTCCACCGTGCGACGCAGGTCAAAGCTCGTCCGCCGGTCGAGCCAGCCCTCGGCAGGGTCCTCGGTTGGCATCCTGGCGTACCCGAAGGCCACGCGGTCTCCGTCGTACCAGAGACTCACTCCGTGGACGTGTCCCGGCCCTAGCTGCCCATTGATGAGCCGGCGGACCTGGCCATCGGGCCGGACCGGGGCCAGCACGCAGATGTCGCCACCGGGACGCGAGGTCCAGGGCATGTGGTTCAGACACACATCGGGATAGGGTTGCTGGGTGAAGCGCTTGACCAGCAGCAGGCCGTCCATCTCCAGCGCCGGGTTCGAGAAGGCGATCGTGCGCGCCAGCCATCGGGCTTGCCGGTAGAGTTCGGCCCGCGTCGCCGGGTCCGGCCCTTTGGACCGCTCGCGCTGCTCAAGCAACTCGATGGCGCGCTCGATTCGATGGAGTTCGGGCGGCACGGGCCGGCCGAACTCCGCCAGGAGCTTCCGTGCCCGGTCGGTGGCCTCGCGAGCGGGATGGATGTAGAAGGTGCGCGCGTCGCGGAATGTCGAGTCGTCCTGGCGGGCTGTGATGAAGAGCACGGCCGGCCCCTCATGTCGCGCGGTGACGGTCACTTCCGTCGTTCCCGGCCGATCAATGGTCACCACGCGGCCCGGAACGCGCTCCATGCGCCGCGGGGTGAACACGATGAGCTCCGCCGATAGTTCCACGGGCCCGGGCCAAGGGCCCCGGACTGTGCCGACGGCCACGGGGACGCGGATGATCCCATAGCCGAGCACGGGGGCGTCGGGAAGGCGAGCGTCGAAGCGGGCGCCCAGTGGCAGTGGGATCGCCTCGGCGCTGGCGAGACGCGCGGCTCCGGGGTAGGCGGCACCGACCTGGGTGAGGGGCAGTGCGAGTTCGAGGCGGGTCGTGCCGCCCCCGCGAGCGGCGGCGCCGGTCTGCTTCGCCTGCCCGTCGGTCACCGCCTGCGGCGGCTGGCCGGATGGCAGCACCACGGTCGTCCCACCCAGCTGAACCAGCACGCCGCCGGACGGACCGCCGCGCGACCAGATGCTCAGGCTGCTCTGCTGGGCCGGCTGGCCCAGGGCGAGATTGGGGCCGATGCCGTCGGGGCCGTACACTTCGACCTCGTCGAGATGGAACAGCACGGCACCCGGCACCTGCAGCCTCACGTAACGTGCCCGTTGCCCGTGCAGGTCCACGCGCAGTGGACCGGTGTCATCCATTCCGCCGAAGAAGCTACCGGGATTCTGGTAGACCTCACGCCACCCGGTCCCGTCGTCTGAGAGGAGTACCCGGAGCTGGTCGGCGTTGTGCAGGCCCGGCGCGTAGTCCAGCCGGTTGTAGACCACGAGGCGGCCCAGCTCCGTGGTTCGGCCGAGGTCGACCTGCCACCAGGGGTCGGTATCACCCCCCGTGTGGAAGCCGTAGCGCCCGTCGCGCACGCCATCTACCGCGCCGCCCGCGTCCATACCCGTGGGCTCGCCCCGGTACCAAGCCTCGGTGCTCGACGGCATTTCGGCCCCGATGTAGAGGCGTTCGCCATCGTGGGCCAGCCGGAACCGCGGAAGATTGGGCGCGGCGGGCTCGACGACCATGGCCGCGGCCCAGCAGGCATCGTCGAGGAGCCCATCGAGCCGAGGCGCCTCGCCGAACGGCACCCGGGCGCCCTGCGACGGTTGGGCGCCGGGCCACTGGACCTCGCCTTCGACGAATCGCACCAGGCCCGGCTGCTCGATGTGGCGCATGCGCGATTGGTCCTGGAGCCGCCAGTCGGCCTCGACCTGATCGTGAAGCGATGGCGCCGCCCAGGCGTCGGAGCAGACCACCACGATGGGGATCAGTGCGGCACAGCGCACCGTTGGCGACAGCATCCGTGCGCTCCTCGCTAGTGGCTCAGGGCAATGCGACCGCGACGGCCTCCACGATCCGCTCCACCTCGGCCAAGCGCCCTTTGCCCTCCTCGCCGCAGGCCAGGTCACCCTCAGCGGGCTCGACGAAGCGGTAGCCCAGTTCGGCCAGGCGCCGGATGTTCGCCTGCACGATGGGGTTCTCCCACATCGCCACATTCATGGCGGGGCAGAATACCACCGGAGCCCGAGTGGCCATGATGACCGTTGTGACCAGGTCGTCGGCGATGCCGTGGGCCACCTTGCCGATGACATTCGCCGTGGCCGGGGCGACGACCACCACGTCGGCCCCGCGGGCCAGCGAGATGTGCTCGATCTCCCAGTCCGAGACTGGTGCGAACAGGTCGGTCGCCACCGGCTTCTGCGAGAGCGTCTGGAACGTCAGGGGCGTCACGAACTCGCACGCCGCGCGGGTCATCATCACGCGCACTTGAGCTTGGGCCTTTCTCAGCGACCTCACGAGTTCGGCGGCCTTGTAGCACGCAATTCCTCCGGTGATGCCCACCAGGACCGATCGGCCCTCGAGATGACTCACGATAGCCCACTCCCCTCTCGGCCCGCCAGTCGGGCAGCGATCTCCCGGACCAGGGCCTCGGCAATCGCGGCTTTGCCGACGAAGGCGCCCGCGGTGCGTCCGCTGGGTTCGATGAACACTGCCCGATGCTCGCCGGCCTGGATCTGCACCATGTAGTTCGCGACCACGAGATCGGCCCCGCTGCGGCGAAGGAGAGTGAGGGCGGCCTGGCGCAGTCCCTCGTCACTCTCACCCGCCACCAGTTTGAACCCGATCAGCAGGGAGTCCGGAGCCCACTCGCGGACGCGGTCGATCACCTTGGGCGTAGGAACCAGGCGGAGGTCGATGTGGTCTTGGCCCGACGGGATCTTGCCCGTTCCCGCAGCCTCGGGGACATAGTCGAGCACCGCCATGGCGTGGGCGATCGCGTCGAAACGCGTCGCGGCGAGCTGTCGCTGCAGTGTGGCGATCAGGTCATCGACGGTCCGCACGGGTGAGAGGGTGAGGCGTGGGTGCGGCTGGGGCACGATGCTCCCGGGGCCGTGCACCAGGAGCACGCTCGCCCCGGCGTCCAGAGCGGCGTCGGCGGTGTGTGCCCCGAGCGCGCCGCTGGACGTGTTCGCGATGTACCGCACCGCGTCGATGGGGGCCTGGGTCGGGCCACTGGTGATGAGCACGTGCCGACCTGTCAGTGGCATCCGGGGTTGCCCTCCACGTCCCTGCCAACCGGCAACTCGACCCACGGCGTGCGGCATGGCTGGCCTGGGGCCAAGCTCAGCCGACGCTGCGCGGGCTCGGCGACGAGGCCCCATAGCGTGTACCAGTCCGGATCGCGGAACTCGTCGATGGCGCCGGCGTGCCTCCCCGCGCAGAATGGCCCATCGTGGCTCGCGACTATCGCACGGGCGTCTTGGGCCGTGAGCGGCTGCTGCCTGCCGGATAGCAGGCGCTCGGCTTCTCCATGGCGCCCCTCGTGGCGCTCGGGAATGCCTCGACACACCGAGTAGTTGGTCGCGACCAGGAGCCCGCCCTCCGCGCGCCGGACATGAGTCCCGTCCGGGAACGCCTCGACGGCCGCCAATCCGCCGAATGCATCGGCGAGAAAGTAGACGAACGGCCGGACATGGGGAATGCTTGTGAGCAACTCGACGGCGCCTCCAGCCGTCGCCGTCGAGCCAAGCACCCAGTCCATGACCGCGTGCCATGGCAGCCCCGGCCGTTGGACCGGAGTGGGAGGCAGGGCCGACAGGAACACGCACAGCCCGGCGTCGTTCATCCCGTCGGGCACCCCCACGGCGTTGTGGGTGTAGCCCATGAACGCTCGCGCGCCGCGCGGCTCAACACGGCGCACCTCGCACCACTTGGCGGCCTCGTGGAACCAATGATAGGCCCTCCCCACGACCGGCACGTCCTGCTCGAACGCGAACGTCGTGCACCCGATCGTCGCCCCACGCACGAAGTACCACGGCCGCAGCGCCTCGGGCCGCACGCCGAGCGCCTCGACGATACCATGGAACTTCGCCACGGCGGGCGGGTATACCCGCTCGGCGAGCCTCTCGCACTGGGCCGCCAGTTCGGGGTTCCCGACCGCCTCGGCGAGAACCGCCGTCCAGTCCAGCCCGGTGCCCAGAGCCCAGCCCATGTCGCCGTAGTCACCCGTCAGGTGACGGATGCGCGGCTGTCTCACGTGTTCGCTCACGGACCAGACACTCCCGCGCCTCACCAACGTCGCTGCTCGCGTGTCGATTATACTGGGGCCCGGCCCACGGGCGCGGACAGGCGGCTCGGGCGGAAGGGAGTTCGGCGTGCATCGGGACGTTGCGGCTCTGGCCCGGCTGCGCATGGGCCCTGCCGGCCTCATCGCCGCCCTGGCGGTCCCGCTGTTGGCCGCGGCGAGTTATGCCGCCAACACCGGCCGGCCGGCCATCGATGAGCTCAGCTGGGTGGCCCCCTTTGTGGCCGTGGCCGCCGTGGGTGCCGTCTGGCTGGCCTACTGGGTCCGCGGGGTCGATCTGGCTCTGTACGCCGTGGCTGCCTGCCTGCTGGGCCTCAGCCTCGTCGAGATGCACCGACTCAAACCCGAGCTGGCCGGCGATCACCGCGCGCTGGCCATAACGTGCCTCGCCCTGGCCGTGGGCGTTGCCTCGTGGCTTCGCCGGTCCGAGCGGCTCGAAAGCTACACCTACCTGTGTGGCATCGGCGCGGCCATGCTCCTGGCCGCGGCCCTGGTGTTCGGAGTGGAGGTCAACGGCGTCCGGCAGTGGCTGCGTATCGGGCCCCTGACCTTCCAGCCCTCCGAGCTATCGAAGGTCTTCATGTGCGTGTTCCTCGCCGGCTATCTCGACCAGCGGCGCGAGGTTCTGGCCAACTGGACCGAGCGCTTCGCCGGCATCCCCTACCCCTCCATGCGCCACCTGGGGCCCCTGCTGGTCATGTGGGCCGCCAGCGTTCTCTTGATCGTCTGCCAGCGAGACCTCGGTTGCGCCCTCGTCTTTTTCTGCGTGTTCCTCTCGGTGCTCCACGTCGCCACGAGCCGGCCGGTCTTCGTGGGCCTGGGTTTGAGCCTCTTCGCGGCCGCCGCCTATGTGTGCTATCCCCGCTTCTCCCACCTGGCCATCCGCGTCACCGCCTGGCTGAACCCCTGGCCCTACATTGACGACCAGCCGGGCTACCAGATCATCCAGTCGTTGTTCGCACTGGCCTCAGGCGGGCCCCTCGGGACCGGCATTGGCCGCGGGTTGCCCGATCGCGTCCCCGTGGTCGAGTCCGACTTCATCTTCTCCGCGTTCGCGGAGGAACTTGGCTATGTGGGCGCAGCTGCCCTCTGCCTCGCCTTCGCCCTTCTCGCCTGCCGGATCCTGGCGCACGCTCGGAACGCCCGATCGGACTTTGCCTGCCTGCTTGGCTCAGGGCTGGCGGCCGGTTTCGGCCTCCAGGCCGCCATCATCATCGCCGGAGTCACCAAAGCGATCCCCATGACGGGCATCACCCTGCCCTTCCTCAGCCATGGAGGCAGTAGCCTCCTGGCTTCGGGCCTCGCCCTCGGCCTGGTGCTCAAGCTCTCGCAGGAGTGCAACCTGGCCATGGAGCAGCGGTGTGTCGCCGAGACGCCGTGGCCGGGCGCTCGCCCCTGGCCCCTTGCGCGCCTCCACGTGTTCCTCTTCGCGACCCTCACTCTGCGGGTCGGCTACTGGCAGATCGTCCGGGGGCCCGAGCTCTCGGTGCATCCGAGGAACCCCCGGCTGCTCGCTGTCGAACGCTCGATCGAGCGGGGCAAGATCGTCGACCGGAACGGCGTGGTGCTGGCGGGGCCGGGCCAGAATCCCGGCGAGCGCGTCTATCCCCAGGGCCGTCTGTTCAGCCATGTCGTTGGCTACCGGGACGAACGCTACGGGCTTGCTGGTGTTGAGGCCGAGGCCAGCGGCTACCTGCTCGGCCTGACCGAACGGCAGGGCAGTATCCTGGATGTGATCCAGCGTGGCGATCGACGAGCCCGGGGATATGACGTCCGGCTTACGCTCGATGCCGCCCTGCAGCGGCGGGCGTGGGACCGGCTTGGGAATCGCCGTGGGGCCGTGGTGGCGCTGGATCCGGCCACGGGCGAGATCCTGGCCCTGGCCGCAAAACCGTCCTTCGACCCGGCCCAGGTGGCCAAGATCCTCTCGGAGGGCGGCGAGCGGGAGGGCTTGATGCTGAATCGGGCGACACAGGGGCTGTACCCGCCGGGTTCGGCGTTCAAGATCCTCCTCGCCGCTGCCGCTCTCGATTCTGGTAAGATAACCGAGGGCTTTGAGGCCACGTGCACGGGCGTCGAAGTCATTGAGCACGACCGTATCGTGTGCTCCTCGAAACAGGGGCACGGACGCATCACCATGGAGCGGGCCCTCGCGGGCTCGTGCAACATCTACTTCGCCCACGTGGGTCTCGAACTGGGCCCGGGCTTGTTCACTCAGTATGCCAGGGCGTTCGGCATCGGCGAGGCCCTCGATATCGGTGTGAATGCGGCCGTGAGCCGCCTGGCGGCCGGCGGGGATCTCGCGACGACGGCCCTGTTGCTCGAGAGCTCATTCGGGCAGGGACAGCTGCAGATCACGCCGCTGCAGATGGCGATGATCGCCGGGACCATCGCCAATCGCGGGGTGCTGATGCATCCACACGTGATCGGATCGGTATCGGATGGCGATGAGGTGATCCACCGGTCGGCGGCCCAGCCGATGCGGCAGGTGGTTGCTCCCGAGGTGGCCGGGCGGGTGGCAGAGATGATGCACGCGGTGACGACGTCGGGCAGTGGCCGGGGTGGCGCGGTGCCGGGGGTCCCGACGGCGGGCAAGACCGGGACGGCTGAGAACCCGCACGGCAGGCCTCATGCCTGGTTCGTCGGGTTCGCTCCCGTGCGGGCGCCGCGTATCGCTGTTGCGGTTGTGGTTGAGAACGGTGGCTCGGGCGGCAGCGTGGCCGCGCCGATCGCGCGGGATGTTATGCGTGCCTGGCTTCAACGTAACTAGTCCGGCGGCACCACGCCGCTGCGGGCTGCGAGGTTCCTCGGCACCCCCCGTGCCAGGAGGCCCCGCAGCGACGACTGTGGGCCGGAGGTCGGCGGCTGAACATGACTGGTACCCTGCTCTGCAATGAACGCTACGAGGTGCTCGAGCGCATTGGCGACGGCGGAGCCGCCGTGGTCTACCGGGCCCGCGATCACTCGCTCAATCGTGACGTGGCGGTCAAGGTGCTGCGCGATGAGCTGGCACAGGATCACGAGTTCGTCGAGCGCTTTCAGCGAGAGGCGCACGCAGCCGCCGGACTGAGCCATCCCAATATCGCCAGTGTCTTTGACATCGGTTTTGAGGGTGGTCGCCACTACTTCGTGATGGAACTCCTCACCGGAGGGACCCTTCGTGAGCGGCTGGCCCGTGAGCGCAAGCTCTCACCCGAGGAAGCTCTCCGTATCGCCTCTCAGGTGGCCGCTGCCCTGCGGCACGCGCACGATAGTGGCATCATCCACCGCGACATCAAGCCACAGAACATCCTGTTCACCCGCGAGGGCGACGTCAAAGTCGGCGACTTCGGTATCGCCCGAGCCATGGCCGCTAGCTCGGTCAGCCAGACGGGCACCATCATCGGTTCGGTGCGCTATCTAGCGCCTGAGCAGGCCGGGGGCGATGGCGCGGTCCCTCAGTCGGACCTCTACTCACTCGGCATCGTGCTGTTTGAGATGCTGACCGGCCAGGTGCCCTTCGATGCCGAGACCCCCGTGGCCATCGCGCTGAAGCACGTGCAGGATCCGGTGCCCTCGGTGCGGGCGATTGACCCCACGATTCCACTGGCGGTCGAAGAGCTGCTCCAGCGGTTGCTCGCCAAGCGCGTCTCGGAGCGTTGCCCGTCGGCGCACCAGCTCATCACCGAGCTCTACACGGTCCAGCAGGCCGTGGCCGTCCAGTTCGGGCGTGCCGCGGCACCTGCTGCGGCCAGCGACGACACCACCCGTGTGATCCGTAGACCGCAACCCGTCCGGCAAGCCTATCAGGACGAGGTCGTCCGCCGCTCCATCCCGCCCAATCCGGCCGCTCACTCCGACCAGATGTCTCCGGTCACATGGGTATTGGTCTTTCTCACCGCCGTGGTCGGCATCGGCGCCATCGTGTTCTTGTGGCTCACCAGACCCCCGGCCGACCATGGCGGAGAGAAGGCCCCAGCGATGACGACCGTCCCCCAGGTCGTCTTCCAGCCGCTGCGGAAAGCCCGGGAGGTCGCCGCGGCGTACAACTTGATCCTTGACGTCGAGTACCAGCCAACCGACGAGTATGAGCCAGACACGGTGATCAGTCAGTCACCCAATGCAGGTATCGATGTACCCGTGAACTCCCAGCTCCAGGTGGTCGTCGCCCGGTCCAAGGAGCCCGAGACCTCACTGGTCACCGTGCCGAATGTGGTCGGTCTGGACTCCGCCGACGCCCTGGACCGGCTGCGGAAGTTGGGTCTGGACCCTCATCCCCTACCCAAGGCCAGCGAGGAGGTCGAGAAGGGCCTGGTCATGCGCCAGGACGTGCCGCCCGAGACGCAGGTGGCCAAGGGGTCTCCCATCCGCCTC
>Ga0116184_10003851_pt1 | contig 12105 bp, 9 predicted proteins | sample AD_JPNNA5_MetaG_FD_89886 | JGI IMG/M metagenome (GOLD analysis project Ga0116184, IMG submission 89886) | Active sludge microbial communities of municipal wastewater-treating anaerobic digesters from Japan - AD_JPNNA5_MetaG | ecosystem: Engineered > Bioreactor > Anaerobic > Digestate | place...
ACTGCCTGGGCATCAGCGTCCACCTTCCGGGGCTCCGACAAGCGGGGGGGTGCCAACGGTGCCCGCATTCGTCTGGCACCGCAGAAGGACTGGGAGGTCAACCAGCCTGCCCGCCTGGCAACGGTGCTCAGGACCCTGGAGGAGATACAGGGCGAGTTCAATAGCAGAGCCACTGGCGGCAAGAAGATCTCCCTGGCTGACCTGATCGTCCTGGCCGGCTGTGCCGGCGTCGAGCAGGCTGCGAAGAATGCCGGTCACACCGTGACGGTTCCTTTCACGCCGGGACGCATGGATGCCTCCCGGGAGCAGACCGATGTGGACTCCTTTGCTGTGCTCGAGCCGAAGGCGGACGGATTCCGCAACTACCTGAAGGGGAAGTACTCAGTATCGGCCGAGGAGTTGCTGGTCGACAAGGCACACCTGCTGAACCTTACCGCACCCGAAATGACGGTGCTCCTTGGCGGTATGCGGGTGCTGGACACCACCTTCGGACAGACCCGGCATGGTGTCTTTACAAAGCGCCCGGAAGCTCTCACCACCGACTTCTTTGTGAACCTGCTCGACATGAGCACGGAGTGGAAAGCAGTCTCAAACGACGCCGATCTCTTTGAAGGGCGCAATCGAAAGACGGGAGAGGTCAGGTGGACCGGCACACGTGTCGACCTGATCTTCGGTTCGAATGCCCAGCTCCGGGCTCTCGCCGAGGTCTATGCCAGCGAGGACGCGAAAGGAAAGTTCATCGAGGACTTCGTGGCGGTCTGGACCAAGGTGATGAACCTTGATCGGTTTGATCTCCATCGGTAAGAGCACAGAGGCCTCAACAAAGGAATACCTCACGAATGCAGATAAGGAATCCCGGGCAGAACTGGGGAAAAGAGGTTGGAGCGATGAAGGTTCTCTCCCTTGGGTCGCCGTCTCTCGCCTCGTGGAATTCTTTTGTCAAGGGAATCAGAGAATGACTGGACCATCATCTCCACCTCTCCTTTCTCATACCTATCTCCCTTTGCCTTCGAATAAAAAGGGAATTAGGGGGTTTTCGGGAATCACCTCACCCCAAGTCTCAAAGAGACGGGGGATATTAACCCGACAAGGAACGTCCTGGATCATGGCCTGATCCCTAATTAGGGAGACCAGTTCCCTAGCCGTCATTCCTGAAAATAGGCCGATACCATCTTCCCCACAGCGAACTATCCAATCACAGGAATGATCCTGGTTATCGCTTCCTTCATCATCGGGCTGATCCTGCTGCTGAAAGGTGCCGAGGTGGCGGTCAGCGGAGCAGAAGGTCTCGCATTCCGGATGGGAGTGTCAGCGACCACGATCGGGCTCACAGTGGTCGCATTCGGTACTTCACTCCCCGAATTCTTTGTCACAACGGAGGCATTTTACACAGGCACCTACGAGATCGGGCTTGCCAACATCACCGGGAGCAATATCGCAAACATCGGTCTCATCCTGGCCCTCTGTGTCCTTCTCAATCCCTCCCTCACATCCTCCCGGCACCTGCGTCCCCGTTTCCTGAAGGATTCGCTCCTGATGCTTGCTGCAACGCTCCTGTATGCGGTGCTCTCCCTGAGGGGGCTGATCGACTGGATCACGGGGCTTGCATTCCTGAGTCTGTTCTTCGTTATCCTCTTTTTTATCAGAAAGAACTGCCACGATGATATGACGGATCCCCCTGCCGAGACGAGATATCCCCTGGTTAAAACGGTCCTTGGGCTTGGAGCAGTCATCCTTGGATCCCATCTCCTCCTCACCTCCGCGGTCGACATTGCAGCGATCCTGGGTATCCCTGAATATGTCATAGGCCTGTCCCTTGTTGCTATCGGGACCTCTCTCCCCGAGCTTGCCACTTCGCTTATTGCCGCCGTCAAGAACAGTCCGGCCATCTCGGTCGGGAACATTGTCGGCAGCAATATCTTCAATCTCCTCTTCATCCTTGGGATAAACTCGCTCTTTACCACCGTTCCGATACCTGGATATACCGATACCCTGGTGATGACGGGATTTGCCGCCGGGATCTTCGGGCTTTTTTTTGGGAGCAGACTGCAGAACCGGGCCTGGGCTCTTGTTCTCCTCGTCTCCTATGTGATCTTCATTACGATGGTTTTTGGTGCATGGTAATCAGTAAGGGCCCTGATTGTCGTCATGATTGCCCGGTCTGCCTCAATGGAGAAAGATAGCCCGGGGGAGGAAACAGGGTTCAGGAAATTCTGACAAGGGGACGGAATTACTCTGTTCTGTGGAACTTGTTGCCAAAATCCCGAGGGGTTACCCCTTCTCGATTATCCGGGGGCCAACACGGTGCTCCTGATGGCAGCAGGTGACCAGAGTAATGATATTAAGTTAATATATTGAATGTTTTAAGGAGAAACAAAAAATTATATCCGGGGCGGGATGCAACTTTGACATCTCCATGGCACCCGTCCACGCTCATTCCTACGAACCATTCACCGGTGCAGATGTGCCAGCTCTCCTCTGTCTGTTCCTCGTTGCAGGAGTATTTTTTTTGGCTTTTCCGGCATCAGCGGCTACCACTTCGCTTCATATCGAGAAGATTGCAGGGGATGGAACGACCATCCTCTCATCGACTGATGTTGATGCTGCCTGGATGGAGACACATCTTCCCGTGTATGGTGATGGGGTGACCCATTATTACCATCAGGGGCCGGTCTTTGTAGATGATCCCGACCCGGGAACTGAAGAGATGATCCGTTGGAATGCTGCAGAGGACACCAATGTCCAGGAGAAGGACATGGGTGCCGTCAGAGGGACCGCGGTAAAGGATCTGGTCAGTCTTGCCGGTGGGATGGACCCGGGTGACACCGTCACCATCAGGGCCGTCGATGGATTCTCCAAGACGTTTGGGTACCGGAATGTCTACCTGCCACCTGATCGCCAGGGGCCGATGGTGATTACCTGGTACCGGGAAGATGAGGGCTATGTCCCTGAATACTCAACAGGAATGAGGCTGGTCTTCCTTGCCGATGCAACAACGAATCCCTGGGGTATCCATGCATTCGGAAACTGGGACTGGCATGAATCGGCCGATCCAGAGTATTATTATTACTACGCACAAGGCAGCGAACGATACCCTACGACAACAGGGTTATCAGTGCAGATGGTCTCTTCCCTGAGCATCCGCCAGGCGTCGATCACGACCGTTCCTGATACCGTGCCTTCCACACCCTCTGTTTCCCTCGGTATCCTGACGATTGCTTCAGGAATGCTCGCAGGAGGCTGGATTATCCTGCGAAAAGGAGGTACACGATGAGATCACATTGTACAGAAAAGAACCTGGCAATAGTGCTCCTGGGCTGCATCATCTGCTGTGCAGGGGCCCTTGCAGTGCCGACGACTGAGCTGCTCGTATCAGCGTATGGAGCAGATGGTGCCCTGTCCATGAACAATACCGTGACCATCCCGTGGATGGAGGCAAACCTCCCGGTCCAGGGTGATGGGAAGACCCACTACTATCACCAGGGCCCGGTCTTTGTCGATTCAAAAGAGGGGCAGTGGGACATGAAAGAGACCACTAATTTCAAGGACATGGGAGCAGTCAAAGGTACCGCCGTCCGCGACCTCTGCGATCTTGTCGGAGGGATGAATCCCGGTGATGACGTGATGGTAAAAGCAGTCGACGGGTATCATGTTGAGATCCCGTACGAGAATATATACCATCCTGATCCCCGCCAGGGGAACATCACCGTGTGCTGGTTCAACGGGGAAGAATCATCAGTGGGAGAGCGGCAGGGAACGGGCTATCCGCCCTCCTACCACGTCGGGATGCGGCTTTTGTTCCTCGCCGATACATCAACCAACAGTGAAGGGAAGCATGTCTTTGGCAACTGGGACATGCATGAGGTGATGCCCGCTGATCGCATCCACCTGTTCGATAACCTGTACCCCTCCACCGGGGGTTACACCGTGAAGTGGGTTGATGAAATCCGGGTGTATCGGGATGGGTACAAGGGATCATCAGATCTCCTCCCCAAGTCCTACGAGTCAAAGGTGAACGAGACCTATCCGGCTCCCCCCACAGAATCTCCGCTGCTTCTTATCCCCATCATCGCTGGGTGCGGTGCCATTCTGATATTCAGGAAGTGGAACCCGTGAAACAATTGGCAGTATCCCAAATGGTCGTCCTTTTATTGACCATCGTTGTGTTCTCCCTCATTATCGCCGGGTGCACGGCTCCCGTTCAGGACTCGCTTGCGGCGGACTGGCGGCTGACCATCAACGGGACTACCGAGAAGGTGCTGACGATGAATGACCTCAGGGCACTTCCCGCAGTGAACGGTCATGGGTATTGTGTCTCTACGACAGGCTTCAGGTTCGGTCCCTACACCTGCAAGGGAGTGGATCTCCGGGATCTCGCCGGTGTTGCAGGAGGAGTGGGGGAGGGCCGGCAGGTCTGGGTCTCTGCCCCTGACGGATATCTCTGGGTCTTTGATGCAGACCAGCTTGAAGGACGGGGATTTGTGACCTTTGATGAGAATCTGAAAGAGATCCCATCTCCCCCGTTGCGCATCATCCTGATGTATGAACAGAACGGAACTCCCCTGTCCTACGATGACGGCGGTCCGGCCCGCATCGCAATCATCTCGGAACAGCCAGGGGTCATTACCGAAGGGAGTGCCTGGGTGAAATGGGTGGATCGGATCGAGATAAGGGATTGAGAAGCGTCGCCATCGCGATACTGCTGGCCGGGAGCATCCTCCTTGCGGGGTGCGCGGGCACTGTTCCCCCATCTAAGACCCTGAAGGTGATTGCTGCCGGCAGTCTCCTTGCTCCCTTTGCAGAGGCGGAGCAGGAGTTTGAAGCCTCACATCCAGACATCGATGTCCAGATCGAGGGGCACGGGAGCATCCAGGTCATCCGGCAGGTCACCGACCTCGGGAGGACTGCTGATGTGATCGCCGTTGCCGACGAATCCCTGATCCCGGACCTCATGTACCACCCCATGAAAGACTCCTCTCGCAACTATACCGATTGGTACCAGCCCCTATCCACGAACGAGATGGTGATCGCCTACACGAACAAGAGCCGGTATCACGATGAGATCAACCAGGAGAACTGGTACCGGATCCTTGCCCGGCCGGATGTCCGCCTGGGATTCTCAAACCCGATGCTCGATGCTGCAGGGTACCGTTCCCTGATGGTGCTGCAGCTGGCTGAAGAGGAGTACAGCGAACCTTTGCTCTTTGAGACGCTCGTCACCGATCACTTCCCTTCGACCATCACCGTTTCATCCGGGGAAGAGGGCACCACGATCTCCCTCCCCGAGATCATGCGCCCTTCCGATGAGAAGGTAGTCATCCGGGATGGGAGTATCTACCTGCTCTCGCTTCTCTCCGCAGGGGGGATCGATTATGCCATCGAGTACCGGAGCGTGGCAGAAGGGATGAACCTCTCGTATGTCACACTCCCTCCCTCCATCCATCTCGGTTCCGCGGAATATGCCGACCGCTACCGCGATGTCACGGTCATCCTGGGATTTCCCCGGTTTGCCACCATCGGCAGTGAGAGAAACGGCCGTCCCATCGTATATGCAGTGACCGTCCCGGCAAACGCTCCGAATCCGGATCTCGCCCTCGAGTTTATCGGATACATCGCCAATGAGTCAGCAAAAGGACGCCCCGGATGGCCCGCACCGCTGCCGGAAGGGGCAGTCTCATGAGCTCCCCGGAGCATCGCCTCAGGAAGAAATACTGGTCTTCGGGAAATTCTCTTGCCGCCTTCTGGATCCCCGGGATGATCCTTGTCGGGATCATCGCCCTGGCCCTTCTCGTGATAGCCGTCCCGGTTTTCCAGAACCCCGGATACCTTGCCGGAGCCGCCAGCGACCCAATGGTATTCCAGGCCTTCTTTGTCACCTTCCTTGCAGGGTTCTGTGCGGTCGGGATCCTTGCCATCACCGGAACACCGCTTGCGTATGCACTCAGCCGAAGCGATACTCCCTGGAAGGGCATCGTTGAGACCCTGGTGGATATTCCGCTGGTCCTGCCGCATACGGTCGCAGGGCTGATGGTCTACCTTCTTTTCATGTCCAGGGGGCTGCTCGGAGCTCCGTTCGGCGGGATCGGCCTGACCTTCGAGGACGCGTTCCCAGGCATCGTTGCTGCCATGGTCTTTGTCGCCATCCCCTACTACGTGAACGCCGTGCGGGAAGGATTCGGAAGGGTGCCGGTCCAGCTCGAGAACGTCGCCCGGAGCCTTGGTGCCTCCCATGCCAGGGCGTTTATAACAGTGAGCCTGCCCCTTACCACCCGCCATATCCTGTATGGCGCACTCCTTGCGTGGGGGAGAGCCATCGGGGAGTTTGCTGCCGTGATCATGATCGCCTACTTCCCGGTGGTGATATCGACCCTGATCTACTACCGCTTCAATACCGGCGGGATCGCAGAAAGCCAGGCCATCGCATTCATCCTCATCCTGCTCTGCCTGGTCCTCTTTTTCGTGTTCCGGTTCCTGACACGCCGTGCAGGGGTGTATGATGATCGCAGTTGAGGGGGTCAGTCTGACCCGCGGGGACTTCTCATTTGCAGGGATTTCGCTCCAGGTTCCCGAATCCTCGTATGCGGTGCTCATGGGGCCTTCGGGTGCAGGAAAGACCCTTCTCCTCGAGAGTATCGGGGGATTCCTGCAAGTCACCGGGGGGAGGATCCTGGTCGGTGGACGGGATGTCACGATGTTGCCACCTGAGAAACGAGGAATCGGGTTCATGTACCAGGACTACTCGCTGTTCCCGCACCTCACTGTTGAGGAGAACATTGCCTATGGGCTGAAAATGAAGGGGATCTCGTCCCGCGAACGGACCAGCACGGTCAATACACTCCTCTCCTCGTTCTCACTCCAGCCTCTCGCTCAACGCCATACCGGCTCGCTCTCGGGCGGGGAGAAACAACGGGTAGCGCTCGCACGGGCACTTGCGACACGGCCTTCTGCACTCCTCCTCGATGAACCGTTTGCTGCGCTCGACCCTGAAGCGCGACTGTCCTGCATGGACGAGGTGAAGGCTCTCCAGAGGGAGCACGGGCTCACGATCCTCCAGGTGAGCCATGACCGCGATGAGGCATACCGTCTTGCCGACCAGGTGATGGTGATGGATAAGGGACGGATCCTGCAGGCCGGCACACCAGCAGCCGTCTTCTCATGCCCCGTTCATCCGACCATTGCCGCGCTCGCGGGATTTGAGAACATGCTTGAGGGGATATCGGGCGCCGCATCCGAGGGTGGAAGAACCCTGCTCTCGATCGGGACTACCGGCATCATCGCCGAGGGCGCGGTTCCTGCCGGTGAACGCATCCTTGCCTGTATAAGGTCACGGGATATCATGCTTGCCGGGGCGGATATCTCACGAAGTGAGCAGGTCAATCGTATCGAAGGACAGGTGATCTCCATGGTAGCAACCGACCATGGCTGCCAGGTCCGTTTCGCAGGTCCGTTCCCTCTTCTGATCGATATCCCGGGAAATTGGTCGTCATGGGAGTACCGGCCTGGAGAACGCGTTGTCGCACTGGTTGATCCGGAAGACGTACATCTCATCCGCCTTTCGAAGCGCCCGGGTGAAGAGGGGAATGTCCCATGAAGTATCTCTGCACGCTGCTTGTCATTCTCTGCCTCCTCCCGGTCATGGCCGTTCCGGTTGGAGGGGCTACCACCGCAGTACGGGTTGTCCTCTATGCTGCCGATGGGTACACCATCCTCAATGAGACCACGGTCGACTACCGCTGGATGGAGGCACACCTCCCGGTGATTGGTGACGGGACGACACAGTACTATCACCAGGGACCGGTCTTTATCGATGACCCTGATGAAGCGACCGAAGAGGCGCTCCGCTGGAACCCGGAAGAAGATGTGAATGTCGAATCAAAAGCGATGGGTGCGGTGAAGGGTACGGGGGTCAGGGAGCTCTGCGATCTTGTTGGAGGGATGCAGCCTGACGAAGAGGTGAAGATCGTTTCAGCCGATGGGTGGAGCATGCGGTTTGCTTATACCAATGTGTATGAGTATTCAGGCCGGGAAGGGCCCATGATTCTTGCCTGGTATAACGGGGCAGAAGCGCCAGGCACCTGGGAACGGCAGGGCACCGGGTATGTGCCAGATTACCAGTCAGGCATGCGGCTCATCTGGCTGGCTGATACCAGCACCAATCCACAGGGGCTCCACGCTTTCGGTAACTACGATTGGCACGAGGCTGCAGACCCGGAATACTGGTATTATTATCAGTCGGGGGGTGAGGGGTATCCTACCACGACAGGGCTCTCAGGGAAGTTTATCTCAGAGATCCATATCCTGTCCAACCGGGAGCCGGAAGGATCGATCGAGGTAACCTCGAATCCAGCGGGGGCAAGGGTCTCTCTTGATGGTGTCGACAGCGGGTTTGAGACCCCCTGCAACATCGATTCGCTCATGGAGGGAGTGTATTCCCTCACGGTCAGCAAGGGAGGGTATCTGACTCCTGAAGAGCGATCGGTGGAAGTACTCCCTGGAAAGAGCATCCCCGTACATTTTGATCTTGCCCCTGCCCCTAGTGTAACGGCGGATTCAGGAACGGACTCTTCAGGGAATGGTCCGCTCTCACCTCTCCCGGACCTGGCAATCCTCGAGGGGGGACAGCTGATAGTGACGGAATACCTCCAGCTGAACGGCAGCTTTTCCGCCCATCCTTCCACTATGACGCCGTTCACCCTCAAAGGCGGGGAGGAGCAGGCTATCACCTTTGACGGGGTCATCTCGGGCTCCTCTCCCGGGCTTCTCCGGGTCTACCTGTTCCTCGATCAAAGCAGCGCCGATCCCGGGATCGATGCTGATCCAGAGATCGTCCTGGTGGCTGATCAGGGGGAGGTGGCACCGGCCAGGACCTGGGTTGAACGGGGCGAGGATGACCAGCCTTATGCCACGACGCTGGTATTCTCCCCCTCGGCACTGGACCCGGATGGGACCGTGATCGTACGGAGCAGGAACCATGCTTCCTGGAATGCTACGGTAGCAGGAGGTCTGCTGCTGGTGGGAAACGAGGATCCGGGAGCAGGTACTACCGGGGTATGGATTGCAGAAGGGGCGGATCTTATCGGAGATGCTCCCGGTCTTGGGAGCCCCATGACCCTGGCAGAATTCGCGGGGCCTTTCCCAGTCCGGAAATCAAATGCCACCCTTGTCATGGCAACCACCCCGGGCTCATCGGCAGGAAATCTGAGCTTTTTCATCAACGGTGTCAGCACCTCGGGGCGACTGGTATCAGGAGACGGGCCGGTAGCAATCAATGAAATACTGGTTCCGGAGGATGGTGGATCCGTGGTACGGTTTCACACCGATGCCGGAGATTCCGTGGTGACATGCCGGGTAGCGATCCTTGCCATGGATATCCCTGACCAGAAGGGGGATACGGCCGGGACCATTCCGATAACGGGGAAGATCACCCCCAATACGACCACCCCTGCTGTCGTCTCCCCCGGGGTATCGATAGCTGCTATGGAGGGGTCAACTCCACCAACGTCTCCTCCAGGTTCACCGATGCTGCCTGTCAGCGACCCGATTGGGAGCTTCCTCTGCTGGCTCCATAATTTCGTTCTCTGGTTGCAAGGCCTGCCTCCGGAACCCTGCTACCAGCGAACTATCACGGTACCTCCCGTAAGCGATAGTGTCCTTCCTCCAGAGGAAATCCCTGCAGAGCAAAATTTCATGATCCAAATCACTTCTACCCCGCAAGGGGCACGTGTCTCTCTCGATAGCCAGCCTACCGGACTGATGACACCGTGCGATCTCGTGGTGCCATTCGAAGGAGAACACACGATACGACTGGTAAAAGATGGATACCAGCCTGCAGAACAGGTCATACAAGGCAATGGATCCATAGCGCTGCTCCTCCATCCCGTCATGCCGGCAGTGGAGGTAACAACGCTTCCTGCAGGAGCCCCTGCCCTGGCATCCGGCACGTCACATCACGGGGGGATTTATATCCGGACCTACCCTGAACAGGCCGAGATTAAGATTGACGGGGTGATCGTGGGCACGAGGTCCCCACTCCTCGTCTCGCCTCTGCGGGAGGGATTCCACACCGTATCGGCAGGGATCCTCACGACCGGGAACGCCTACGCATCGCAGGAGACGATCCGGGCGTGGGTCTTCCCGGATGCCATCATGCCCGTCGAGTTCAACCTGATGGATGCCGCCTCGCCCGGTTCTGTCACCATCGGCGGGGAGTCCTGGAAAGGCACGTCGTTCACGGTGAATGGGTATTACCCGGTAAAGAGGGTCCCTGAAAAGGTCGAGCTTGCAGAGCATCCGTCGTTTGTCACCCTCATGAAGGACGCCGCCTATTATTCCTATACGATCCCTCAAAGTAGCCGGGACAGCAGGGAGTTCCTTATCCCGGCCAAAACACCCCCGGTCTGCAATCTCTCGATTGCGAGCGATCCAGCCGGTGCTGAAATTTTTATCGATGGAATACGCACCGGGCTCCTATCTCCTGCCATCATCCCGAATGTCTCTGAGGGGTACCACCGGGTTTCTCTCACCGCAGAGAACAGGATACCGGTGACCGAGCGTATTTTCATCGCCGAAAGCCAGTGCCTCCTCGGAGAATACCAGGTACAGTATTCACTTCCGTGGTATGCTTCAGGGAGCATCGGTCTCACCAGTGATCCCCCGGGGGCGGCGGTCTCCATCAGGGGGCTCCGGACGGGAGAGGTGACCCCCTGTACTATTGACGGGATCCCGATAGGGGTCTGGGAGGTTCTGCTCACCCTTGAAAAGACAAAGCGATACCTTGATGTTACCGTTGAGCCAGGCCAGACCAGGAACTATTCGGTGGTGTTTGATTGAGCGTGAGTGCTTGATACAAATACCACTAACGGTATACAGCATTCCAATATCACCTGACAACCGAAGCCTACGGGACCTCGCTCAGATACCATAACTTTCTTAAAATCCCAACCCGGACCATACAACCAATTGGTTATGCAGAACATGTTATTATTTACAAAAATTTATATATGTAATTAAACGCAAACCCCTTCCTATACATTCACTTCCTCATCATTTTCGCCATTTCCAAGAACGGAAACAAGCGAAGAGATGTCCGAAGAGTTTCTCCCTAATCAAGGTGGTAGAGAGATGTCAATAAGATTGCAAGGACGATATATACCGGTTCTTCTTGCCCTCATTCTGATGGTGGGAATGGGATCGGCTGCAACTACCGAAGTACATATCGTGAAGTACGCGGTCGATGGGACAACAGTCCTGAACGAGACCACGGTTACCTATCAGTGGATGATGAACAACCTCCCGGTGCTGGGTGATGGAGTGACCCATTACTATGCCCAGGGACCGGTGTTCAAAGACGATCCCGATCCAGTGATTAAAGAACTCATCCGCTGGAATGTAACCGAGGACACTAACGTCCTTGAGAAAGACATGGGGGCTGTCAGAGGAACCAACGTCAAAGACCTCTGTGATCTCGTGGGAGGGATGAATGCTGGTGAAACCATTAAGATGACGGCACCTGACGGCTTTACCAAGTATTTTGCTTTCAAGAATGTCTATGAATATTCCTCCCGAGAAGGTCCGATGGTTGTCACCTGGGAGAAGAATGGTCTTAAACCAGATACCGGATATACCGATGGCATGCGTCTTGTCTGGCTGGCAGATGCCTCCACGAACCCGTGGGGGGTCAATGCCTTTGGTAACTGGGACTGGCATGAGGCTGCTGATTCGGTATATTGGTATTATTATGTGAGTGGAGCCGAAAGTTACCCTACTACCACTGGCCTTTCAGTCCAAACTGTCTCCGATATCATCATCTACAGCGATGACCCCGTACCAGTCGCACCGACCGCAGGATTCATCTCAGATGTCCAGTCCGGGACCGCTCCGCTGACCGTCAATTTCACCGACACATCGACCGGAACTACGCCACTCACGTATGCCTGGGACTTTGGCGACGGCACGGTAGACAGCACCATCAAAGATCCTTCCCATGAATACACGATGGCCGGCACCTACACCGTGAATCTTACCGTGGCGAATGCAGCGGGTATTGATTCAGAGATCAAACCAGACTTCATCACCGTCAATCCGCCTCCGGACACCACAGCACCG
>Ga0116184_10003852_pt1 | contig 12104 bp, 6 predicted proteins | sample AD_JPNNA5_MetaG_FD_89886 | JGI IMG/M metagenome (GOLD analysis project Ga0116184, IMG submission 89886) | Active sludge microbial communities of municipal wastewater-treating anaerobic digesters from Japan - AD_JPNNA5_MetaG | ecosystem: Engineered > Bioreactor > Anaerobic > Digestate | place...
ATCAAAAATAACAGATAAATATGTTTCAGCATATCCGAATGCAGGTTTCCCAAATCAATTTGGTGAGTACGAAGAAACCCCAGAAATAATGGCTGAACAAATTAGGGAATTTCTTGAGTTAGGATTAATAAATATTGTTGGTGGTTGTTGTGGAACAACTCCAGAACACATTAAATATTTTTCCGAACTGGTTAGAAATTATGAACCAAGGAAAATAACGGAACTACCAAGGTTAACAAGAATAAGTGGTTTAGAACCATTAGTATTTACTAGTGATTTAAATTTTGTGAATATTGGTGAAAGAACAAACGTAGCAGGCTCTAAGAAATTTGCACGTTTAATCAAAGAAAATAAGTTTGAGGAAGCTTTAAGTGTTGCAAGAGAACAGGTTGAGGGTGGTGCCCAGATAATAGATATTTGTATGGATGACGCTATGATAAATGGGGAAGAAGCGATGCGCAAATTTTTAAATATGATTGCTTCTGAACCAGACATTTCAAAATTACCAATAATGATTGATTCCTCAAAATGGAGCATAATAGAAACTGGCTTAAAATGCACTCAGGGAAAATCTATAGTAAATTCTATTAGTCTAAAAGAAGGGGAAGAGGTTTTTAAAAAGCATGCAAGGTTAGTGAAAAAATATGGTGCTGCTACTATTGTAATGGCTTTTGATGAGATAGGCCAGGCTGATACTTATGAGAGAAAAATTGAAATATGCAAAAGAGCATATAAAATTCTAACTGAAGAGGTGAATTTTCCGCCAGAAGATATTATTTTCGATCCTAACATACTTGCAATTGCTACTGGTATTGAGGAGCATAATAATTACGCTTTGAATTATATAAAAGCAACCAGATGGATTAAAGAAAATTTACCTTATTGTAAAGTAAGTGGTGGAGTTAGCAATCTTTCTTTTGCATTCAGAGGTAATGACAAAGTTAGGGAGGCTATTCATTCTGCTTTTTTGTACCATGCTATAAATGCTGGTATGGATATGGGTATTGTGAATCCTTCGCAACTTGAAGTATATGAAAATATTCCAAAAGATTTATTGAATTTAGTTGAAGATGTTATATTGAATAGAAGAAAAGATGCGGTTGAAAGTCTTTTAGCATATACAGATTCAATAAAAGCGGAACAAACTAAAATTGAAAAAAAAGAAAGCGACTGGAGACACAATACTATTGAAGAAAGGTTGAAGTATTCTTTACTAAAAGGTATTGATGAATATTTAGAAGAAGATATTACAGCCGCATTAGAGCATTATGAAAAAGCTCTAAATATTATTGAAGGTCCTTTAATGGATGGAATGAATTATGTTGGAGAGCTTTTTGGCGAAGGTAAGATGTTTTTACCTCAGGTAGTAAAAAGTGCAAGAGTAATGAAAAAAGCTGTATCTTTTTTAATGCCATATATTGAGAAAGAAAATGTTTCAGGTAAGAGCAATAAAGCTGGTAAAGTTTTATTAGCAACTGTTAAAGGTGATGTTCATGATATTGGTAAAAATATTGTTGGGGTTGTTCTGGGATGCAATAATTATGAAATAATTGATCTAGGTGTAATGACTCCTACCGAAAAAATTATAAAAATTGCAACGAGAGAAAAAGTTGATATAATTGGCTTGAGTGGTTTAATTACTCCTTCGCTTGAAGAGATGATAAATGTAGCTCAGGAAATGGAAAGAAACAATTTAAAAATACCATTGTTGATAGGTGGTGCCACTACTTCGGAATTACATACTGCGGTAAAAATTGCTCCGAATTGCAATTTCCCGGTGATTCACGTTAAGGACGCTTCAAAAAGTGTTAATGTTGTTGCCTCTCTTTTATCATTAGATAATAGAGAAGAGTATATTTTAAAGAAGAAAAGTGAATATGAAAAAATTAGAAGTAATTATTTAGTTAATGTTTCAAAAAGGAATTATATATCAATTAGTAAAGCAAGAGAAAATAAATTTTCAACAGATTGGGATGAAGTTAAAATAAATATTCCAAATTTTTTGGGATTGAAGGTATTCATTGACTTGGATCTTAGAGAGGTAGCAAAATATATTGATTGGACTTTCTTCTTTTATGCATGGAAAATCTCTGGTAGATATCCTGATATATTTGATGATCCGAAGAAAGGTAAGGAAGCTAAAAAGCTTTATGATGATGCTATTGAGTTGCTAAATTCTATTATCAATAATAGATTATTGACCTCTAGAGCAATTATTGGAATATTCCCCGCAAATTCAATTGGAGATGATATTGAAATATATTCTTATGAAAATTCTAATGAAGTAGTTACAACTTTTCATTTTTTAAGAAATCAAGAAGAGAAAAAAGATAACTCAAAAAATTTATGCTTATCCGATTTCATTGCTCCGAAAGAAATTGGTAAAAAAGATTATATCGGTATGTTCTGTATCTCTTCTGGTTTTGGTATAGATAATCTTGTGAAATATTTTACAAATATCAACGATGATTATAATTCGATTATGAGCAAAATTTTAGCTGATAGGTTAGCAGAGGCTACTCTTGAAATGATACATCTAAAGGTAAGAAAACAGTTTTGGGGTTATTCAAAAAATGAAGAATTAGAAGTTAGTGATTTGTTAAAATCAAAATACCAAGGTATAAGGCCTGCTTTTGGATATCCTTCTATGCCTGATCATAGTGAAAAGAAAATATTATTTGATTTATTAAATGTAGAAAAATTAATAGGTGTAAAACTTACAGAAAATTTTGCAATGTACCCAGCCTCTTCAATTTCAGGTTTTTTCATATCACATCCAAAATCATCATATTTTAATGTTGAAAAAATATCTGAAGATCAACTTATAGATTATGCAAGAAGAAAAGATATAAGTAAGTATGAAGCTGAAAAATGGCTTTCTCAAAATTTAAATTATAAGTAATGTTTTTTAATATCAAATAATTTAATTTCATACCTCGATTAAAATTTTTATTTGCTAAATTATTTTTTAAAATTGATAATGAACTAACTTGATAATAGGATTATGTTTTTGTAAATTTGAAAAATGGAGTTTTTATGCAATATACAATTGGTAATAGGGTTTTTGATTTCTCTTCTGAAGCTTATGTAATGGGTGTTTTAAATATTACACCTGATTCTTTTTATGATGGAGGCAGGTATTATGGTCCACAATCTGCAATAAGAAGGGCGAAGGATATAGCTTCAGATGGTGCTGATATTCTTGATGTTGGTGGTGAATCAACAAGACCAGGAGCAAAATTAGTTACCGAAGAAGAGGAATTAGAAAGAGTTATACCAGTTTTAGAAAGACTATCTAAAGATGAATATCCCTTGCCAATTTCTATCGATACATATAAACCTCGTGTTGCAGAAGAAGCATGTAAGAGAGGTGCTGTAATTATTAATGATATAAGTGGTGCTGGTTATGATCCATCAATTATTGATGTAGCAAAAAAATATAATGCTGCCCTGATAATAAATCATATTAAAGGTTTACCTAAAACAATGCACACCGAAAATCCAGAATATGAAAACGTTGTAAACGAAATAATAGAATATTTTGAAAAAAAAATAGATCTTTGTTTATCAAAAGGATTTAGTAGAATAATACTTGATCCTGGCATAGGGTTTAGTAAAACAACATTACATAATCTCGAAGTTATTAAAAATATCAAGAAGATTAAAAAGTTAGGCTATCCAGTATTGATTGCACTATCCAGAAAAAGATTTATTGGTGATATTCTTAAAAAACCACCCGAAGAGAGATTATTTGGTACTTTAGCTGCGAATTCAATTGCTGTATTTAATGGCGCAAATATTGTTAGAGCTCATGATGTAAAAGAAACGGTAGATATAGTAAAAGTATCCTTTGCTATTTCAAAATCTTTAAAGTATAAAATATAAGATAATGCCTATAAAAATTGGTTTTTTAACTCTAACGTGGATTGATGTTATTGATATCCTCATATTAACCATAATAATTTATAGAATATATATGGTAATGAGAGGAACAATAGCAGCACAAATATTTGCTGGTTTAATTGCAATAATTGCCATTTCTTTTATAGCACAAGCAACAAATCTTACTGCTTTAACCTGGTTATTAAGAAAATTAACAGATATATGGGTATTAGCTTTTATAATATTATTTCAACCTGAAATAAGAAGAGTATTAATACTTATTGGAAGATCCAGATTTTTGAGATATTTTTTAAAATTAGATGTTGAAGAAACTATAGATGCAATATCTGCTGCTTCTCTTGAACTATCAAGATTGCATTATGGCGCATTAATTGTAATTACAAGAGGTACGGGTCTGAGGACTTTTGTGGAGAGCGGGGTTCAACTTCATGCAAGTATTTCAAAGCAATTATTACTTTCTATTTTTTTTCCTAAATCCCCCTTACATGATGGTGCTGTTATTATAAAAGATAGAATTATTGAAGCTGCTCGTTGTACATTACCTTTAAGCAATATAACTAGATGGGATGATAAGTTATTAGGTATGAGGCATCGTGCTGGTTTAGGTGTATCTGAACAAGCTGATGTTATTGCTGTAATTGTATCTGAAGAGACAGGGCAAATTTCAATAGCTGAAAATGGAATACTTTATAAAAACTTAACTGTGCAAGAATTAAAAAATAGATTAAATGAAGGTTTCTTAAAATCAAAATTAAAAACATGGAAACATATCTTTAGATCGACAACTAAAAATTATAACAATAATGATTGAATATTATAACTTTGACGAAGATAGGATAAATCTTGTAAATAATTTAATAAAAAAGGGTATAAAGGACGAAAAAGTGCTCATGGCAATTTCTAAAGTGCCACGTCATGAGTTTGTTCAAAATGCTTTTATTAGTAGGGCTTATGAGGATACAGCCTTACCAATAGGTTCAAATCAAACTATATCTCAGCCATATACAGTCGCTTTAATGACTGAAAGTTTAAATGTAAAAGAGAATAGTAAAATTTTAGAAATTGGGACAGGATCAGGTTATCAAGCAGCTATTTTAGCTGAAATGGGTGCAAGAGTATTTAGTATAGAAAGGATCCCAGAGCTTTTGTTGCAAGCACAGAAAACCCTTGAGAAATTAAATTACAAGATTACATGTAAAGTGGGTGATGGTACAATTGGTTGGTCTGAATTTGCACCTTATGATGGAATAATTATTACTGCTGCTGCTCCTGAGGTTCCAAAATCCCTTCTTGAACAACTAGCTGATGGAGGCAAGCTTGTTGCTCCTATTGGTTCAATTGAAATTCAAGATCTTCACATAATAACAAAAAGAGGAGATAAGTATTTTACTGATGTAAAATATGGTTTCCGATTCGTACCTTTAATTGGAAAAGAAGGGTGGTCAAATAACAAGTAAAATTCATGAAAAATAAAATAATTGTTATTGTAGGTCCAACAGCTTCGGGGAAAACTAACCTATCTATTGAATTAGCTGAAAAATTAAATTCAGAGATAATAAATGCCGATTCAAGGCAAGTTTATAAATTTATGGATATTGGTACAGCTAAACCTACAAAAGAAGAATTGCAAAGAGTAAAACATTATTTTATTGATAGAGTTAAACCTGATGAACATTATGACGCAGGTATGTTTGGTAAAGAAGGTAGAGAGGTAATCGAGTTAATGATTAATCAAGATAAGATACCTATTGTATCAGGGGGGTCAGGTTTATATATAAAATCTCTTGTAGATGGTTTGTTTGATGGTCCTGAAAGAGATGAAAACATCAGAGCGAAAATTGAAGAGAGGTTATTAGCTGAGGGTATAGATAGTTTATATAAAGAATTATGTGATATAGATTATGAAACTTCTCAAAAAATCCAACCAAATAATAAACATAGAATTATAAGAGCTCTTGAAGTATATTATTTGACAGGGGTTCCAATCTCTAAATTACATAAGATGAATAAAATAGAAATAAATTTTCTACCTGTTTTTTTTGGTTTACACTGGGAGCGAAAAGTATTGTATCAACGAATTAATCAAAGAACAATCGGTATGATAAACTCTGGTTTGGTTGAAGAGGTTAAGAACCTTTTGAACATGGGGTATAATAAAAATTTAAAATCTTTCAAAACAGTTGGCTATAAAGAACCTATCGAATTCATCGAAGGTAAAATATCTTATGATGAAATGATTAGTTTGATACAACAATATACAAGAAACTACGCAAAAAGACAATTAACATGGTTTAGAGCAGATAAAAGAATTAATTGGGTAGATGCCAATAAAAATACAAAAGAAATTATTGATGAAATAATGAAACTTTACAAGTCATCATAATCAATGAATAATTCTATTTAAAGGATTATTTTGTGCCATAAAAATAATTAACAATGAATATTTTGAAAATTGATTCATTTTTTTTATATTTAGCATTGATAACAAAGGAGCATCAATGAAATATTTAAAGTCATTTTATCTTATCTTTTTTATTATCGGTTTTGCTTTTTCTCAAAAAATTAATTTTTCACATTATCACTCAATTTCTGATATTGAAAAAATTTTAAATAATCTTAGTAATTCTAAAATAGCAAAACGGATCATATTAACAAAGACCTTAAAAGGTAACAATCTTTCTTTAGTTCAAATTGGAAATTCAGAAAAAGGGAAACCAGCAATTCTTGTTGCTGCAAATATGGAAGGCGATTTACCTCTGGCAACTGAAGCATCTTTATATTTGATAAATCACATTTTGAATGACAAAAAGATGTCTGATGATTATGTCTGGTATATTATACCCTGTGGCAATCCTGATGCGTTTCAGAGATATTTTGAAAAACCTTTGCACGAGTCTAATCTAAATTTTCATGAGAATAATGATGATTTAGATGAGAATATCGATGAAGATGGTTGTGAAGATTTAAATGGAGATGGGTTTATCACACAGATGAGAGTTAAAGACCCATTAGGGGAATGGATACCAATAGAGGGGGATTCAAGAATATTAAGAAGAGCAAAACCTGAAAGAGGAGAGAAAGGCATTTATAAGTTATATTCTGAAGGTATTGATAATGATAATGATGGCTTATATAACGAGGATCCTAAGGGTGGAGTAAGTGTAGGATGTAATTTCCCTCAATTTTTCAGATACTTCACTTCAACAGATGGCAAATGGCCAGGTTCGGAAAGTGAATCTAAAAGTATAATGAAGTTTGTTAACGAGAATAAAAATATAGCTATAGTAATTGTGTTTGGCTCTACCAATATTTGTTTGAATAAAATGTACGGAGGTAGAAAAGAAGAGGTTAATACATCCAGAATAATTTTGAATAGGAGAATGGCAGCTTTTTTAAATGCTGATCCTTCCCAAAGTTATAGTCTTGAAGAAATTATCGAAATGGTAAAAAATTCATCACCACCAGATATGGATGTAAATGAAAATACTGTGAGAGAAATGCTTGGCATTGGCAGTTTTGTAAATCCACTATCTGAGGATGTGAAAATTTATGAAGAGATTTCTCAGAAGTATAAAAATTTCTTGAAAACTATAAACCTTGATTTTAAAAGAATCGAGCCCGAGAAGGAAAAAGATGGTTCTTTTGAAGTATATTCATATTATCAATTAGGTTTGCCAACTTTTAGTTTGGATTTTTTTCCAATACCAGAAGCAGCTGATGTAAAAAATGAAGATATGCTATCATTATCGCAAATTGAGAAATTATCAAAAGATGAATTTTTATCTTTAGGTAAAGAGAAAATTGAAAAAATTTTGAAAAATTATAATGCACCACCAAATATAAATTATGATAAAATTGTTGAGCTGTTCAAATCAGAGAAAATGGATGTCAAAAAATTTTCTGATTTATTAAAGAAAACATCTATAACCGTGGAACAGGATAGTGAACTCTTAAAAATGAATTCAATGATTGCTTATGGTAAAAAAAATGGTTTTGAAACCTTTATTGACTGGAAAACATATAAACACCCTCAACTTGGGGAAGTTGAAATAGGAGGTTTTAAGCCTTATGTATTCACTACACCACCTGATTCACTCATGGAAAGGTTAATAAAATTACAAGTGCCATTTGTTAATGAATTAGTAAGTTTTCTTCCTAAAATCAAAATCAATAGAGTAGAAGTGAAATCCAAAGGTAATGGAATCTATGAAATAAAAGCTTTTATTGAAAACGAAGGGTATTTACCTTACCCAATGGCAAACGGAATAAGGACTAATAAAATTAAACCAATTATTTTAACTTTTAATAATAAAGATATCAAGATAATAGATGGCAAGAAAAGAACTCTGATAAAAAAGATTAATGGTAAAGGTATTGAGCTCGTAAAATGGATGGTATATTCTGATAAACCTTTAAAGTTAAAATTATTGGCAGAAACAGACTCTGCTTTGAATGATTCTTATGATTTTGAATTGAGAGGTGAATAATGAAGAGATTTAAAAAAATAATTATTTTATATTTCCTTTTTTCAGCTTTATTATTTTCGCAGCAAAAGAAAATTACTATTCCTTTGAGTTTTGATTACTATTATACATACGATATGTTAGTGCAAGCGATAAAAGCACTAAATGCAGCATATCCAAAATTAACTGAATTAAATTATATTGGGAAAAGTGATGAAGGAAGAGATATATGGGGTATTACGATTAATAATCCAAAGACTGGTAAAGATATCGATAAACCCGGTATTTATGTTGATGGTAATATTCACGGTAATGAGATTCAAGCATCTGAAGTATGTTTATATCTTGCGCAATATCTTTTAGAGAATTATGATAAAAATCAAGAAATAAAAGATCTGGTTGATAAAAAATGTTTTTATATCATACCTTCAATTAATGTTGATGGGAGATTTCATTTCTTTAATGATCCTAATAATTCAAGTTCTAATAGAAGTTTAAGAATTCCAAAAGATGATGATAATGATGGTTTGATAGATGAAGACTATCCCGACGATTTAGATGGAGATGGTAATATTTGTCTAATGAGAAAAAAAGATCCATTTGGAAAAATGAAGACTCTTCCTGATGAACCAAGATTGATGGTGTCTATAAAAACAGGAGAAAAAAGGGAGTGGACACTTTTAGGTACAGAAGGTATAGATAATGATGAAGATGGTAAATACAATGAAGATTCAGAAGGTTATGTTGATGGTAATAGAAATTGGGGATATAATTGGAAACCGAATTATATCCAAAGTGGTGCAGGTGATTACCCTTTCGAAAGTAAAACAACAACTGCTGTGGCTGAATTTATATCTAAAAAACCTAATATTTGTGTTGTTTGGGCTTTTCATAATAATGGTGGTATGTATTTAAGAGGTCCAAGTTCAAAGGAGCAAGGTGAGTATCCGGCTGATGATATAACCGTTTATAATTACCTTGGAGAGCAGGCTGAAAGAATAACACCTGGCTATAGATATATGATTTCGTGGAAAGATTTATATACCACTTATGGCGATTTTCTTGAATGGATGTGTATGACTTATGGAGCTTATGGCTTTGTTGGTGAATTATTTATAACAGAATCAGAATCTTTTAAAAGTATTAAAGAAAGTAAAAAATCACCAGAATCTGCCCAACAGGATTCTGACTCACGAACAAGTTTACAAAGAGAGCGATTAAAATTTAATGATCATTTAGCTCAAGGTGAATTATTTAAGGATTGGAAACCTTTTAAACATCCAGTTTATGGCGATATTGAAATAGGAGGTTGGGTAAAAATGAGTTCAAGGCTTCCAGCTCCATTTATGTTGAAGGATTTAGTTCACAGGAATGCTTCTTCAGTAATATTTTCAGCAAAAAATACACCTGAAGTAGAATTGGAAGTTTTTGATGTTCAATCTATTTCTAAAGATTTATATAGAGTAAGAGTTAGATTGATTAACTCAAAAGCTATACCCACAATGAGCAAATATGCAATTCTAAAAAAGCTTTATCCTATGGATATGTTATCTATTAAAGGGGAGAAGATTAAAGTTGTTGCTGGTGGAAAAATTCAAAATTTATTTAATAATGAAGTAACTTATAAGGAATATAAACCCGAAATACAGTTTACTTATGTGCCCGGTTTTAGCAAGGCTGAGCATGAGTTTATAGTATCTGGTAAAGGTAAAATCGTGATTACCTATAATTCGAGATGGGCAGGCAAAATAGAGAAAGAATTTGAGTTAAAGTAAATATTATTAACCGGATTCATTTTTTTTGAATCCGGTTTATTTAAATATTAATGCTCCAATTGATTCAATTACCCACCAAACCTGATTTTGGGTATAGCTAGACCAAATATGTAAGTTTTTTCTAAATGAAGTTCCATCGTTATCATTGATACCGATATCAAATCCAATTTTATTTCCTTTACGGCAAATTTGTTTACCAAAATCAACCAATGGTATTTTACAAATCATTATGTAGCCATCATTTTTTTTCTTAAAATATGTTTCGGCATTTTTTAATAAATTTGGTTTTGGTAAAATTGGCCCACCTGCACTTCCGAATCTCCATTGAGCAAAATCTGTTTTTCTATATTCAGCAAGCATAAGATGTCTATAAAATCCTGGCGTTGGTGGATCGCACCCCTGATCTGAGTTAGTCCTAATATCTATCATAAATTCGATACTATCTGTATCCCAAGGATAGCTCATTTCTGGATAGTTCCAATTAGAAATAACAATATCATCTTTTACATCTGCTCCAATATATAAGTATTTTCTATCATACATCACATAAATTTCTGCTGATAAATCTTCGGGTCCATTCCATTTTTGATTGCCCATAAGTAATTTACATACTTGATCGGATCTATTAATTTTTATGGGTGTGGTTTTTATCCATCCTTTCCAATCTCCATTAAGAGATAGCTCTTTTTCAACTTGATATGCATAAGCAACTACAAATGTTTTAATCAATTGTACTTCATATTTCTCAGATTTTATTTTTACTTTAACGGGATATTTTTGTTCTGAATTATATCCCTTTAATTCTGCTTTTACCGTATGGTTATAAGTTTTATTTGGAGATAAAACTTTTTTAAGATTTTTATCTTTTATTTTCCAATAGAGTTTTCCATCTAAAGAAATTGACGATAAAATTTTATTGTTTGTATTATTACTTATAATTAATTTTAGTTGGTTTCTTCGAAGGTTTGGCAGAAAAATATTTACATCTATAGGGTTTAAAATAGAATATTCTAAATTAATTTTATTCTCATTAAAGCTAAATTCAAAAGGATACTTTGCTAAAGGTACATTTGAAGGAATTAGAAAATTAATATAACAATCAAGTTTTGAATTTTTCTTTACAATATATTCTTTTTTTATTTCGAATGATTGTAAGGCATTTAGGTTTTCAGAAGGTGATATTTGTTCATAATAACATTTTTTGTTTTCTGGTAATAGATTTACTACCCCGCCCCACCATTCTATTTGGTTTTTTACTTTTTCATACCAATTTTCAGCAAGTTTAAATGTAACAATTATACTTTTATCTTCAGAAGAGTAGTTAAATAGGTCAAAGTTTATAGTGTTTTTAAAACCTCTGAATAATTTATTATCTTTATCCTTAATTTTAAATTCTATTTTGTTTTTTTCTTCAATAATGATAATATCATCAATAATTTTATGGTAAATTAATTCTCCATTAAGAAATATCTTATCGCCTTTTAATCCTTTTATTTTTAAAGTCCTGTATCCGTTTTCAATCTCAATGTATAATATGTTTTCAATTTTTTGAATTTTTATTTTTTTGACATCACATTCGCTTGTGATACTCATTGCATGTTTTTTTTTAATTCTATTTGTATTAAAACCTACAGCGAATCTAAATGAATCATTATTATCATATCTTATTATTGAAAATTGTGAATTTTTAGAATCGATAAGTAGAGTATCAATAAAACTATTTGCTGTTATAGTAAAGGTAGTATCTTCATTCGAAGAAATATCTGTTATTTCTGGCTTATCTTCATAAACGTGGAATAAATTTATGAATTTTGTATGGTTTGAATTTCTTCTAAGCATGAACATAGGTTGTGGTTTTTGTTCTTTAATCATTTGCTTATAAAAACCACCAATTGGAGGATTTATGCATTTAAATATTTCTGTTTCTTCATTAATAAGTGAGAAAACTTTCATATAGGAATCA
>Ga0116184_10003859_pt1 | contig 12091 bp, 10 predicted proteins | sample AD_JPNNA5_MetaG_FD_89886 | JGI IMG/M metagenome (GOLD analysis project Ga0116184, IMG submission 89886) | Active sludge microbial communities of municipal wastewater-treating anaerobic digesters from Japan - AD_JPNNA5_MetaG | ecosystem: Engineered > Bioreactor > Anaerobic > Digestate | place...
TCAGTTAATAATGATGAACGCCCATAATCATTAAAAACATAAATTGTATTTCCATATCTATCATACTTATCATACATTTTATTAAAACGTTCTTCATCTCTAGAAAATTTTTTCTGAAAATCAATCTCTGAAAATCTTTTATTCCTATATCTATACGCATTTAACTTATATTTTGATGTTTCTTCAGCTAATTTTCCAGCTTTATTTACTAATTTGTTCCTATCATCAGAAACTTTCTCGTAAAGTTTTTGTAGATATTCAATTTGATGGTCAATACCATCTATAGCTTTAAATTGTTCTTCAATATCTTTGTTGCTTTCAATAACTTTGAGTAATAAGGTTTTATCGTTAGTCTTATAAAAATTATAGACAATATCTTTTAATTTTTTATAATAAAAATTTTCGATATTTTCTAATTTGTATTTTGATTCTTCATATTCTTTTTCTAAATTTTTAATTTTCAGAATTTGATTTTCATAATCTTCTAAGGCGGATCCAAGGTTTTTTACCTGGTTTGAAGCTTGATCATATAAATTTAAAACATCGATAAAGTTATTAACCTTTAATTCTTCAACTATAATATCTGCATTTTTCCAATCTTGATAAAATTGAGGTATAAAATATTTCTTTAATCCTTTATAAGGATATAGGTCTGTTCCGTAATTTCTTTCTTTTAATATTTTAAAGTATGAGAAGCTATTAATTTTATCATAAATCTCTTTTGCTGATTCATAAATAGGTTTAATCTCATTTATTTGGGTTACAATGACACCATGTTCAGGATGTGTAAGTGCTTCCCGTTTTTTAAATTCATTGTTATTTTCGATTTCTAAAATTTTTTTCTTTAATAACTCTTTTTCTTTGTTCATATCCTCTATATAAGAAAGGGGTTCTGGATGATTAAAAACTAGGGAAAACTTTTTTAAGTTTTCAGTATTCAATTCAGGTACAAATTTTTTTACTATAGAATCTAGAACAATATCTTTTCTTTTCAAAAGATCTGATCTTTTGATTTCATAGTCAGATAAAATTTTATCAAATTTAGCAATTTGATCTCTATAAAATTGTTCTTGCTTTTCTGCTTCTCTTATAAAATCTTGAACTGTGTATTCAGACATAGTTACCTCATATTTTTAATTAAATCATTCCAATAATTCCAATCATTCTGCCGGAATGTTGCCCATCTCGACGATATGAATGAAGAATATTTGAATTACATATTGTACATAAACTACATACTTCAATATTATTTTCGGGTATATTTTCATTTAAAAGCAATGAATAATTAAACTTTTTTAAATCTAAAAAAATTTTATTGTTATTAAATCTTAAAAATTTTTCTTCGAATTTGTTAGCAACTTCTATTCCGATCTCATAACAGCATACACCTGCAGAAAATCCTATAAAAGAATAAATATTTTCTGGTTTTGTATTAAAATTAGACTTTAACAATTTTATAGCTTTTGATAAGATTTTTTTTTCACTCCCTTGCCAACCAGAATGTACTGTACCTACTACTTCATTTTCAGAATCATATAAAAAAATAGGTACACAATCAGCAACTGATACTGAAAGAAAGATGTTTTTTTTATTTGTTAAAAGTCCATCGCAATCGCTATATATACCAGGTTTATTAATTATTAAAACATTATCACTATGAGTTTGTTTTTGAAATGCAATATTATTTTCATCAATTTTTATTGAATTGAAAAATAATTTACGGTTTTGCTTAACTCTTTCTTTATCATCACCTACATTAAAACTCATATTAAAATAGAATGGGGGAGTGTTTGCCCCCCCAACTTTTGTACTTAAAAAAAGTTTTATATTTATGAATTTCGAAAAAAGAGTTGAAGTAGCTATTAGCATTATATTATCTTTAAAGCCTTTTTAAGATCATTTAGTATATCACAAACGTTTTCTAATCCTATAGATAATCTTATACCACCTGGATCCATTCCGTCTTTGAGTTGTACTTCAGGTGGAATAGCGGAATGAGTCATTGATCCCGGGTGTTCTATTAATGTTCGAATATTTCCTAAACTAACCGCTAATGTAATAGTATAAGCATTTTTTGCAATATAATTAATAAATTTTGCACCGTTAGATTGTCTTTCTTTAGGTGTTTTACCTTTAATGACAAAATATATCATTGAACCAGGTGCAAAATTTCCATGATAATCTATCATCTGTTTTTTTGCTAAATCATATTGAGGAAATTTTACTAGACCTGGATAATGAACAATTTGAACTTTTGGGTGATTTTCTAAAAAATTTGCAATTTCCAATGCAGTTTCTTGTTGTTTACTAAGGCGTAAACTCAAAGTAGGAATTCCATATACAAGTAAAGACCATGCACTTTTGTTATTTAATACCCCACCAAAATCTTTTCTAAATAAAAGAATTTGAGGTTTATATTTTAATGGAGTAATTACAGCTCCACCAATTTCAGTGCCAAATCCTCCAATATTTTTAGTAAGAGAGTGAACTACAAAATCAGCACCAAGTAATAATGGTCTTTGACAAAATGGAGTTGCAAAAGTATTATCAACGACGATTGAAATTTTATTTGATTCTTTTCTTGATTTATTAATTTCGTCTATTATTTTTCTGATTTCTGCGATATCAATTATTTCTAAAGTAGGGTTTACAGGTGTTTCAAAATAAATAACTTTTGTGTTATCGGTAATTGTTTTTTTAAGTTCTTTTGTTTTTAAGAGGTCAACAAATTTAACCTTAATATTAAAGCGTGGCAACCAATTTTTCATAAGTGAAAAAGTACAGCCATATAGAGTTCTATGAGATACAATTTCATCACCAGCCTTAGCTAAAACGCATAATATTGCAGATATAGCTGCCATTCCAGATGCAAAAGTAACACAAGATTCACCATTTTCTGCGTATGCTAAATGTTCTTCGAGAATCTCTTTGTTTGGTTCTCCGAGTCTATCGTAAATATAAATAGGTAGTTTATTTTCTTTTAAAGCTTGTAAATTTGCGAAAGCTTTAAAACCTTCAGCACCTCTTTGTGCTGAATCTAGTCTAAATGTTGTAGATGAAGAAACTGGGGGTACCAATTGATGATCATAATCCCACTTTGGGTTTTTGGGTTTACCATAAATCAATTGAGATTCCATTGTATAATTACGAATATTATTACCTTCAATTGATTTTGGATTTTTAGTTTTTTTAATTTTACTCATAAAACACCTTGATTTAATTATATGACAATTTCTACAATAGAACCCTTGTTTTTTTCACTTTTAAAGTAAATTTCACCACCCATATCTTTTATTGTTTTTCTAGAAATTTTAAGTCCTATACCCATACCATCTTTTTTTGTAGAAAAATTTTCATCAAAAATCTTAGGAATTAAATCTGAATTCAACCCTATTCCGTCATCAATAATTCTTATTATTTGTTTATTTTCTTTATACTCAGTTTCAATAGTAATTTTTCCTGATTTGGATTCTTTACTATGAATTGCTTGTATACTATTACGTATAATATTGATGAATACTCTTCTTAATTCTTCTTTGTCACCTTCAATAACTTTAATATTATCGCAAAATTTTGTTTCAAAATCAATGTATTTTTCGTCTTTGAAAAGATTAATAGCCTCAAGTATTATATCTTTAATATTACATCTATCAATATTTCTATCGGGCATTTTTGCAAAATTAGAAAAATTTGAAACAATTTTTGATAGTGTATCAATTTGTTCTACAAGAGTTTTTGTTACTCTATTAAAAACTTCGTCGAAGTTTTCTGCTTTATCTTTTGCAACTTTTTGTAAGTGTTGAATAGATAATTTCATAGGAGTAAGAGGGTTTTTAATTTCATGTGCAACCTGTCTTGCCATTTCTTTCCATGCAGCTTCTCTTTCTGCTTTAGCAAGTTCTAATTGACTTCTTTTCAATTCTTCTGTCATTTTATTGAAAGATATAATCAAATCACTAATTTCATCATTTCCTATAACAGGAATTTTGGTGTCTAAATTTCCTGAAATAATTTTTGAAGTAGCATCTTTTAAATTTTTTATCGGAGTTGAAATTATTTTTGAAAGATAATATCCCACAATTACTATTATAAATAAAACAATAATGTAACCACCAAATATGAATGCTAGTGATTGAGCTAAATCTCTTTCAATTAATGTATCTTTGTACATTATTGGTAAAGAAAGAGTACCAATAGTTTTTCCATTTGTACTTGTGATTGGAACATATCCTACCAAATAGGGAAAATCACCAATATTAGCATTTTCATAAAAAAAGTTTTTACCATATACATACAGGTTAATATATGCATCAGAAGATATGTATCTATTAACTAATTCAGTTTTAAATAATTCGGGTCGGCTACTAATTATTAAACTATCACCAAGATATATATTAAAATCTCTTCCGCTGCTTTCTGAAATCATTCTAGCATCATTAAAAGATAAATTTTTAATCAATGAATTGGAATCTATAACTCCTTTGAAATGTCTTAATAAATTATTACCAATTATATCTATATCATTTGAAAGAGTTCTTACAAGTTGTTTTTGATTTTGATCTTTAATATAAGTTTCTGTATAAAACCATAATATTATCATTGGAGCAATAGCTATAAATAAAAGGGATAGTAAAATTTTAGTTCTGAAACTAATATATAATTTATCTTTTCTTATTAATTTAAATAATAAAAATAATATTAGTAGAAATAAAATTAAACATAAATTAGTAATCAAAATTTTAAAAAAGTTATAAATATGCCATCTTAAATCTAAATTTTCTATGCTTATTGAGTATACTCTTTCCAGAGGTTGTTTAATATTTGCTGATAAATAGTAAGAATTGAACTCTTTTTCATTAATTAATTCTTTTTGCCATATACCTTTTTTATGATTATCAGTAGATGTAAGATTATTTATTACATCTTGTGATAATTTTTGTTCTTTGGAGTAAATTGTATTTGTAGAAAATATCAATTGGGAATTATAGAATTCAGAAATGATAATATTTTGCATTTCTGGAAATTTTTCATCTATAGAATAGGTTCTAATATAATCTGGAATGTTATTACGCAAAAAGATATTCTCATCAGAAGCAACAATGATCATTACATTCCCAATTTTCTGATTCTTGTTATAAATTGGTTCAATACCGATATAATGTTTTAAACTACTATTTCCAGTTTGAAAAATATTTATTAAAGATTGGTTAATATTTTGGATATCTTTTGAAAAATATTTAATTTCATTATCAAATACACCAACAGAAAATTGTGAGACTAATTTCCCATTTTTATTGAAAATAATAAATGCCGAATTATATTTTTCCTGGCTTAAAGGACTATTAAGCCATCTTATAAATGCCTCATCATAGTTTGATGTTTCATCGAAAGAAGAAAGAAGAATAGGAAGTTTTTCATCGATTGCAATTTCAGACATCGTTCTATTCATTATATAAGTAATATAATCATCAATTGGTCTTATTAATTCATCACCTTTTCTTTCTATCTCAAATTTTTGTTTAGATTCAATTTTTTGATTCAAGATAATAAAAGTTAGCAATAAGGAAAGTAAACTAGTGATGAAAGTATTTTTTATGTTAAATAATTTTTTTGAATATTCGAAATTGTGGTAAGAAGAATATGCTAAAAGAAATGATATAACTAAAGTAATTATTTGAATATAAGGATCAACTTGTTTGTTTTTTTCTATGTAATTATAAATAAGATTTGTTATAATTAATAGAATCAATAAAATGAATTGAAAATTTTTGTTCTTAAATTTAATTATGTAAAATTGTTGAAAGATTAGAAAAAGAATTGTAAGAAAAACCGAAAAACCTAATAAGAAAATATTTATATATGTCAATCCAAGAGGAAAAGAGGGAAGAATTGAGCTAAAATTATAAATTTTTATTGTTGTCTCAAAAGCGATAGTTCTTAAGCTAGCTCCGAAACCTCTTAGTAATAACATTATTATAATATCTATCAAAATGATAATGAATAAAACTACTGGTGGAGAAGAGAAAAAGTAAATTGTTGATTTTTTTTCTTTTTTTTGGAAAAAATAAACTAAATAAAAAATATTAATAAGAAGAAAAATTAAAGTTAATGATAAATCACCCAGTGAATCAGTAAGACCATAACCAAAATAATTTGAAAAATATTTTCTTGTAAATATTTCTGATTCGGAGATTACACTGAAGTAACCTGTTAAAATAAAAAAATATCGTATTGACCAAAGAATTAATGTAAAAATAAGTAACTTATAAAATTTTAGATTTGTTGTGAAAAATCTGTAAGATTCATAACATAATAGTATGATAAATAAAACAATTAGACTATAAATAATAATATTAAAATAATTGTCAATTTTTTCTAAATAAAAATCTTTATTTATACCGCTGAATTCAATAAAACCAAGTTTATTACCATCTAAATAATTTATTTGTTTAATTAAAAATCCTTTTTTGTGTATAGGTAATTTATTAATATAAAATTTTATTGGAATATTGTATTTATTTTGTAATTCTGTTTCTAATCCAGTGTTTTTTATATATCTATTGTTTAAATTATAATTGGTCATTAATATTTTGTTAGTTACCAAAAAGTATATTGAAGATGTGTCAGTAATAATTTTTCTAATGTGAATGTAATATGAATATATCGAACCAGAAAAAATAAATGAGGTGTCATTGTTAATAAATTTTATATCATTTTTTTTTAGTACATAGTTTCTTTTACCATTCCATGCAACGATTCTAAAGTCTTTATCTATAATTTGATAGTTGTCTACTTCTGAAATTCTTGATAGATAGCTAAAAACTTTTTCTTTTTATTTATATTAGATTGTGTAAGTATTGTTTTTAGTAAAGAATCATTAGCAATTGTAAAAGCCCCTTCATAAATTGCTTTTTGAAAATTATAAACATCATTTAATATATTTTTAGATATTTCTTGATTTTTTTCTTTTTCTATTGTTGCCCAATTCGATTCAAGGTTTGTAAAAAATATTTTTTTAAAAACTAATGTAATTATTATTGACAAAATAATTGTCAGATAAATAAGCAAGAATTTTAAATCAATATTTTTATTGAAAACAATTAGTTTCATACTTAATTCTTATTTATAATATAATTAATATAATATAATTTAAATTATTCTGAAATGAAAACCTAATTTGAGTATTTTTTTTTAAAATAAATTAGTAATAGTTAACATCAATTCTTTAAGAGTATATGGTTTAGTCAAAGCCCTGTTAAATCAGAACCCCTGGTATTGTTCTTTGAGAGTACTCAAGTACCCAATCGAAGTAATAATTTTGATATTTGTAATGATATTTTTGATTGATCTGACCAGATTTTTTACTCTATTTTGTCCTTTAATTGTAAAAATAAAAATAATTAAATCATTACTGCTCATAATGCTATCCTGATAGGATTAAAATTATTTTTATGCTTTTATTATACTAAAAAATAAAAAAGAAATCAAGAATTTTTAACAAATAGTATTAGCTTATTAAATTATGATTAATTTTTAATATAACGAAATACCATAAAAAAAGCCCTGGAATAAATTCCAGGGCTACGGTGGTTTTTGGCTATTTAGTAATATTGTAAATAGAGGAGGAAATTTTTCTCTCTTTATTAGGGCTTCTTTTTACTTGAGGATTACCTTTTTGTAATTGATAAGAACAATCTAAAACAACTCTATCAGGATATAGCTCTTTTATTCTGATTTTTGCATAGTGGTCATCCCATGTCCAAATTGTATAAGTATGACCTACAATAAGAATTACATCTTTTGTTGGTGACCACCCTTTAGTAGGGGAGTATATTATTTCGTCAAAATTAGATGTATATCCCATATCTTGAATATCACTATCTTTAAAAACATTCATATAGTACAAACCATTATAATATTCAAAATAAAAATCGGCATATTGATTGTCGTATGGGACAATTTGATTTGCACTTAAATCATATCCTGCGCGATTAGGGTTGGTGCGATAGTCATACAAAGTAAGGTTGAATATTTCAGGTCTGGGTGTAGCAGAAACATTTTCAACACTGAAATCACTTTCATTACCTGTTCTATCATAAGCAGTTACAGCATAATAATAAGTTGTACCATTTACTGCACCTTCATCATAGAACTCGTTTTTAGTTGTATAACCAATTTTTTGGTATCTCCCATTATAACTATTGCTTACGTAAATGTTATAACCTACAACATCATCTTCATAATTATGAAACCAATATAAATATACTTTGTTGTTCATTGCTATTGCCCTTAACCCTTGAGGTGGAACAGGAATTATATCGATTTCTGGATTGTTACTATTATCGTTACAGGCAGATAGAAAAATAATACTAGTAATTACTAATGGAAAAATTGATTTTTTAAATAGGTTCTTCATTTTTATTCTCCAAATTTTATCTATTTCTATTTCTTTCATTTCTTTCATTACTTCGATCTCTTTGTATCTCGTTTCTTGAATTTCTATTATTTTCTTTATCAGAAGATCTATTCGTTCTGCTATTTTCAATTTTATTTTCTTTATCTACATTTCTAGTGGTTTCATTTTTGGTATTAAAATTTTCGTTCCCTGGTCTAGTATTAGATCTTTCAAAAACTCTATTATTTGAATTTTCTCTTGTTCCTCTTTCACTATTATTTTCTCTTTGATTTATGTGAGTTTCTCTCTCAGATTGCCTTTCTATTCTGTTATTGATTTGAGTTTCATTGTTATTTGAGTTATTTCTATTAATTTCTTCTCTCGTATTGCCTCTTGTGCTTCCAGTTGTTCTTGTGATTTCAGGTCTATAAATATATAGGTTATTGTCAGATATTCTATAAGCATCACGGTTTCTTGGGGCTTCTTTTTCTCCAATGACTCTATATTCTCGGATTCTTGTACCAGATACTCTTTCTATATCGTTTACTTTTGGACCATAATTGTAATAGTTATTATTAATAATAGTTATATTAGTTACGTTTTTTGTATGTCTATGAATTTTATATATTTTATATCTTGGGATATATCTATATTTAACACCCACAAAGTCTTTAATATATACATAATTCCAATGATAATAATCGATTCCATAGTCATTATAATCTGCACCTATAGTAATTGTAAAACGTATCTTTGGTGGAAGAGGTGCCCAACCAATGTAGTCATCATCATATCTCCACTGAACCCATGCTGGTGACCATTCGTAATCAGGAACCCATATCCAACCGTAATAGTTATCATAAATCCATCTTCCATAATGAAAAGGTGCCCAACCCCATGTATAGTCTGAGATCCATGTCCAACCATAATTTGTCCAAACCCAATGACCATCTCTATAAGGTTGCCATGAATAACTTACACCATATGGTCGCCAGCACATTCCATATTCTCCATAATTGAACCAGGAACCATAAGGCTTAAGAGCATGATAAAAAACATTAAAATTGATATCTACATTTACCTGAGCGTTAGCTTTTTGTACTATTATTCCGGAGCTAATTATTATGATCAATCCTAATATTATTTTATTTATAGTTTTCATTTTATTAATCCTCCATTATATACGTTCTTTACATAATAATGTTCCAATAATTATGCCATTTTTTAAAAAAAATAAAACGTTGATAATATTGAAAATATTTTTTTAATTTTTCTTTCAGTAATTTAATGTTTATTTTTATAGACATTTTTTGCGTTTTAAGTTTGAAAAATTGTTCAAGTAGGGAATGTTAAATTGATATGATGTTTCAAATTTATAAGAAATCAATAAAAATACTATAATATTATTTTGTTGTCTATTAAAATATTGTTGCAAAATATTAAAAATATTCATAATTTATGATTAACTAATCTGAATAATATAATATGCCTAAAAAATGGTTTGTAACAGGTATCAAAATTAATAACTCTTATTACAATGAAGGTAAAAGAGTATTAAGACAAAAGTTAGATCATGTTCTTATTAATATTGATAAATATCTAAAATCTCATGATGTAGAAGATTTACATCAATTAAGGATATCTATTCGACGTTTAAGATATCCTCTTGAAATTTTTATTAATTTTTTTCCAAAAAAATTATTTTGGGATTTTTATAATAAAATTAATAAACTACAAGATTCTACGGGACATGGAAGAGATTTAGATGTAATGATTATGCGATTAAGTAAATTTCAGGATGAATATAATATCAAACTCCCACAAGAGTTATTTGATAATTTAAAAAATCAAAGAGATCAGTTTTATTCAGAAATAGATACTGAAGTAATCGAACTATTACAGGATCCAATTCTTGAAGAGGTGAAGGAACTGATAGATTACAATAGATTTGTAAAACACAAATAATTCTTTTTAATAATACCTATCTTAAAAAGTTCCCCAAAAATAACTTTTAACAAAAATTTTTTTTGTTAATTAAATTTTTAATAAAATTTTTAATTTTTTTTGATTTTTTGCTTGACTTTCAATAAAAAAGGGTTAAATTTGTATCAAAAGTGGGTAATAGTGGGTAATTGTGGGTAATTGTGGAAAAATAAATTAAGGTGTAAGTTATGGCAACATTTATGGGAATGTTTGACTACTCAATTGATAGTAAAGGTAGGATAAGCATTCCTCAAAAAATGCGTAAAAATATAAAACCTGAAGCTAAAGAAACATTTGTAGCTACCAGAGGTTTTGAAAAATGTATTGCCATTTATCCACTTGATGAATGGGAAAACATAGAAAAGAAATTATCTTCCTTAAATTCTTTCAAAGAAAAGGATAGGTTATTTCAAAGAACTTTTCTTATGTGGGCTTCCCATCAGGAATTAGATTCACAATCAAGAATTACTTTACCCAAAACATTACTTGATTATGCCGGAATAAAATCTGAAGTGAAAATTATTGGTGTTGGAGAAAGAATAGAGGTTTGGGATCCGGAAGCATTCGATAAATATCTTAACTCCCAAAGTGAGGGTTATGAAGCGATTGCTGAACAAGTAATGGGGTTGGGAATTTGATGGATGAAAGTTATCATAAACCAGTTTTATTAGATGAAGTAATTAAATATTTAGTAATAGATAGTAGCGGTATCTATGTAGATTGTACTCTTGGGGGAGGGGGGCATACTTTGAGAATACTTGATGTTACAAAGGGGAAATCGAAGATTGTTGGGTTTGATGAAGATATTGATGCTATTAAGCATGTTGAGCAAATAAATTCAAAATATAAAAATAATCTAATTTTAATAAACGATAATTTTGTTAATTTAAAAACTGAAATTTCAAAATTAGGTTTCTTTAATAAAATTTCGGGTTTTCTGTTTGATTTAGGTGTTTCTTCTTTTCAACTTGATAATAAGGATAAAGGTTTTACATACAGAGAAGATGTTGTGCTTGATATGCGAATGAATAAAAATAAAGGAATTCCTGCGAGCGAAGTAATAAATACTTATTCAGAAAAAGAGCTTGAAAGAGTTTTTCGAGAATATGGAGAGGAAAAAAAAGCTAAACTTATTGCTAAACGCATCGTAGAATTCCGAAGACTGAAATCAATAAAAACTTCTGATGATTTTGTAAATATTTTAAAAAATTTTTATCGTTCTTCTGAACTAAATAAAAATTTAAGTAGAATATTTCAAGCATTAAGAATAGAAGTTAATAATGAATTAGAGAATCTTTCTCAAGCTTTAAAAGACTGTGTTGAAAATTTAATTACTGGTGGAAGGTTGGTTGTGATTTCTTATCATTCTTTAGAAGATAGAATAGTCAAAAATTTTTTTAGGGATTATTCGCGAAAGTGTAATTGTCCACCAAACTTTCCCGAATGTATGTGTGGTGCAATAGAAAAATTAAAAATTATTACTAAAAAGCCAATTACTCCGAAAAAAGAAGAATTATTAAGTAACATAAGATCAAGAAGTGCAAAGTTGAGGGTAGCTGAAAAAATATGATAACTGATGAATTGAGAAAAAAAGAGAATAATGAAAAAAAGAGAATTTCACCTCTTTCAATAATTCTTGCTTTTATATTAATATCACTAGTTATTACTTTTCATATAAATAATGTACTTACTGTTAATAAACTTGTTGTTGAA
>Ga0116184_10003861_pt1 | contig 12090 bp, 7 predicted proteins | sample AD_JPNNA5_MetaG_FD_89886 | JGI IMG/M metagenome (GOLD analysis project Ga0116184, IMG submission 89886) | Active sludge microbial communities of municipal wastewater-treating anaerobic digesters from Japan - AD_JPNNA5_MetaG | ecosystem: Engineered > Bioreactor > Anaerobic > Digestate | place...
AGAAATCGATGTCCCAGATGTTTCCCCTTGAGTCAATAGAATTCCTGAACATGATCCAGATCTTATTTCCCATTTATAATTTGTTGCTCCAGAAACAGCATTCCAAGATCCAGTTGCTGGAACACTTGTCACAGGATTTGTCGGTCCAGTCACAGTAGGCATTGAAGGCGCGGCAGCATAAGTCAAAAGTGGAAATAAAAATAATCCTAATAATATGAACATTGAAACCTGACTATTATTTTTTTTCATTTTTTTTGTAATAAACATAAAGAATAAAATGGCTAATATTCCCAGAACAATATATGCGATCATATTATTATTTTTTATTGCATGATGAGTATATTGCATCTTAGCGGCGACTTTCATACTCGCCATTGCAAAAATCTGATATGTTTCTCCATCGGCAAAATCAAGTTTTTTCCTTAATTCTTTTGTCGGAGGAATCGATTCGACATAGAAAGGTTTTTTTTCTGAATCTTTTACTTCAATAGATAATTTCGATTCTGCTTGATTGCCGCAAACATCATACGGTTTTATTATCAATTCTCCATTTTTTACTTCTAATTTCAATTTTTCCAAAACCGAAGAAAAAATTGAACAATCATAATTCAAAACTGACTTATCTATTATATTCCCATCCTTGTCATAAAAAATTGTTTCTAAAATAAGATCGTTATAATCTTGGACTGCCTGAAAATCCATTTTTTGAGCCATGATATTCGAAGTGATATCATCGCTTTGATATTCTGTTTTGGCTAATTCAAATCCTTTTTTATCTTTTAAAATAGAAACAATCTTTCCCGAATACCTAAAATAGTCAGAAACTGATTGGAAGCAATTAAAAATAAAAGCATTATCCCCTTCTTTTAAAGGAAATTTGCTTAATCCTGAGAAATTAATTCTTCCCGGAGCGCTGGAATCATGTATCGCCCATCTTACTTTTAGAATCGATTTAAAATTATCATTTTGAGCTATCACTTCATAAAGATAAACCCCACCTTTTAATTCTGGCATTTTATCTTCAAATAGCGTGTATGCATCACCTCTGATTGAAATTTCGTCTATTTTTTGATCTATTTTATTCGCTTCAGAATAGTTATCCCATTTATAAAGAGTCTTTTTTATTGATACTATCTGTTCATTTTCAGAAGAGTTTTTTAAGGAATATTTAATTGTGTATTCCTTTGTTTTGTCTAATTGGAAATCAGGAGTCACATCTTTCTGCTTGTATAAAATATCATTGATATAAACTTTTTCCTTTTCAAAAAAACATTCATTATTTTCTTTATTATCTATTTCAAAAAAAGTTCTCCCTTGATAAGAACCTTCCAAGAAAGGCACTCCTGACATATTAAATTTTCTATCTTCGACAATACTAGTTCCAAGAACATATCTGCCAGAAGTTAAACCGTTAGGAATCTTATATTCAAATTCTACAGTCTTAGTAGTGCTGGCATTCATCGAAATATTTTCCAATGCGAAAAATTCATCAACCAAATAATCTCCATGTTTATGAGCAGATAAAGAATTATTTGTTCTATAAAGCTGAGCATATATTCCCAATTTTAACATTGGCAAATTAGATTCATTGGATATTTGCCCAACAAATTTAATTGTATCCCCTGCCTTATATTTTTGATTTTTAGAATTAACCAATATGCTTATCCAATTTTTCCTGCCAAAACGATAATAATCGAAGCAATCAATTCCCGCAGAAGTATTTGCTCCTCCTATAGTATAATAAATATTATTTGTATTTCCTTCTTGTTTTTGAGTTAAAACCCCTTCTTGCGCAAAAGAGCAAAAAGGAATAATCGACAAAATAATAACAGCAAAAATGCCTAAAAACTTTTTTGACATATTATAAATAATATAACTAAATTGTTTATTTAATTATAGCACTAAAAATATTTTTATTCCTGTGGAAAACCATAATGCAACAAAAAAGCCTCTCTTGTTTAAAAGAGAGGCTTTTTTGTTGCATACTATCAATTTATCAAACTCTTTGCAAAATCTTTTGCTTTCTGGATATCGCTTTCTTCTGGACTGTTTTTATTTATTCCTCCTAATAATATATAAGGCCCATAAGCATCAAACCCTTTGCACGCCCAGCTGCCAATGACATTGCACCCTTTTTTCTCTAAAAGTTGTTTTAAATTAAAATTTAATACTTCGCTCCCTACTCCGCTCGTAGAAAAAACAAAGACTTTTTTCCCATTATTATCTGATAACTTTTTAACAAACTTTATAATATCGTTATGATGCTTATTAAAATATATTCCCGATCCTAAACCTATCAATTCATAATTATCCCAAGTTTTAATATCAAAATTCTTAATATCAAATAGTTCAGCATCCATAACAGATGCCATTGCTTCAGCAATTTTTTTTGTATTGCCCTTATGGACTGATTTATATATTATTGCTATTTTCATATTTTTTATCTGGAAAAATTAATTTCTTAAAGTTTTCAAAACCACTGTAAACTCACCTTTTATTTTATCATTTTTAAGAGCATTAATCACTTCCCCTATTTTCCCCCTATGAATTGTTTCAAATTGTTTTGTTAATTCTCTGCAAATGACTATCTGTATTTCCTGATTTATTTTTTCTATCTCTCCTAATGTTTTTAAAATCCTATGGCATGATTCATAAAATATCACTGGAATTTCATATGCAAGCATTTCTTTAAAAAATTTCTGCCTTTTATTTTTTACAGGAGGAAATCCTAAAAAAACAAATCTGTCCATGGCAAATCCTGAAATACTCGCAGCTGATACCATCGCGTTAGGTCCTGGAATTGCAATAATTTTTACATCTTTTAATTTTTGAGCAACTTCATTTACCAGCATATTCCCAGGATCAGAAATTCCCGGAGTCCCAGCATCGGAAACCAAAGCAATATTTTTTCCATCTTCTAAATATTGAATTATTTTTTCAACCTGATTCAATTTAGAATGTTGGTGGTAAGAAATTAAAATCTTTTTTATCGATAAATAACTCAAAAGTTTTTGAGTCACTCGAGTATCTTCGCAAAGAATAATATCAACAGAAGCTAAAATTTCTTGCGCTCTTTTGCTTATATCTTTTAAATTTCCTATTGGAGTTGCAACAATATAGAGATTACTCATAATTTTCTTCTTTTTTCCTTCTTAAAAAATCTTTAACAAGCTCTGACAAAAGTCCTGTTAGGGGGATTGCGAGCAAAGCTCCAATAGGACCCCATAATTTCCCTCCAGCCAAAACAGCTAACAAAACTAACACTGGAGAAATGCCAATGAGTTTTTTACTTAGCATTGGAGTTATAATATTTGATTCAATCTGTTGCAGGATTATAAAAAATACCAAAAATATCAAAGCAGAATTTATATTAGAAGACCAAAGGAATATAGAAATAATTATAGATGCAATAATAGGCACTATCACTGGTATCAGATCCAAAACTCCAGCCAATACTGAAAACAATACTGAATATTGGGTTTTTATAAAAAAATTGCAAAAAATAAAGACTGCAAGACTTATGAACAACGATGTTAAAATTCTGACCTCAAACCATAAAGCGACCTTTTTTTTGCTTTCTTGCCACAAAGAAAAAAGAAAATCTTCTGACTTTTTTGGAAGCAATAATTTTACTCCCCTGTCGACTCCCTCTTCGTCCATAGAAATAAATATAGAAAGCGATAAGATTGTAAGTATCGAAATAAAAACCCCAATAATATCATTAAGAAGCGCCAATATATTCCCCGAAATCTTCACTAACAATTCTTGAAACGAATTAGGAATATTCGACGATGCAAAATCATTTATCCCTATATATTGAAAAAACATTGTCGCCTGCGATAAATAACTAGAAAAATTGTCTGAAAGAATTTTTATTTCTGATAGGAACAAAGGGATAGTATAATAAAAAAGCATTATTACTAAGGCTAAAAAACAAAAATAAGCAAGCAATGTCGCCAAGGTCCTTGATAATCTCAATTTCGATTGCAAAAAATCAATAATCGGATCAAATAATACGGCTATCACTGCTGAAAAAACAAAATAAAGCAAAACGCCTCTTATGAGATATAAAGCATAGAAAAGAAAAATCCCCAAGGCAATTCTTATGATTGTGCCCCACGGGATATTAAATGTATTTGATTTTTCCATATTTTATATTTTTAATATTTTTTTGAATTCCTCTTCTTCTTTGAACGGTCCAATCAAAGCTAAATTGAGTTTATCGTTTGTAAATATTTGTTTTGCGAAATTTTGAATATCAACTGCGTCAATTTTATCAATCTCAGCAAAAATTTCTTCCGGAGTTTTTATTTTCTTCTCAAGAAGCAGTTGAGCGCCATAGAAAGAAGCTTCTGCATCAGACGCCTCGAAAGTAAGAGCCATTTTCCCTTTTATATTTTCTTTAGCTTTCTTCAATTCTTCTTCAGGCACTCCATCATCCATTATTTTTTTATATTCTTCTAAAATCGCTTTAACTGCTAAGAACACTCTTTTATTATCTACTCCTGCTCTAGTTACTATATATCCAGTATCAGTAAAAGTATCTGATGCAGTAGATATATAGTAAGTGAGACCCTGCTTTTCACGAACAGACATAAACATCCTTGAACTCATCATTCCTCCCAAAATAGTAGCTAATATTTTTTGTTTATATTCATCTTCAGAAGCTAAGCTTACCCCTCTAAATCCTATCAAAAGATGGGTTTGATCTGTTTCTTTATATTTCAGTTCAACTTGCGGATCTGTTTGTTTCTCAACTACTAAAACTTTATCTTTAAATTCACCAGTTCTAATATTGGATAAATATTTTTTCGCTTTTTCAATTGCTTCATCTTCATTTATATTCCCTGCTATACAAATAATCGTGTTTTTTGCAACATACTGACTATTCATGTAATCAGCAAAATCTTTTCTCTGAAATTTTAAAATATTTTCCTTGGGCCCAGCAATATCCCAACCAGCAGGCTGATCGCCATACAAAAGCTTCTCCCAAAGCAACTGCACATGACTCATCGGATTATCATAATACATATTAATTTCCTCAATTATGACACCCCTTTCTTTTTCTATTTCTTCTTGTTCAAGTTTAGAATTAAGAAAAATATCAGAAACGACATCTAATGCCAAATCAAATTGGGAAGCTTCTACTTTAGCCCAATATCCAGTATATTCTTCTCCTGTAAAAGCATTAAATATCCCACCGGCCCTGTCCAAAGGATCTGAAATCGCCATAGTATTAGGCCTTTTTTCCGTCCCTTTAAAAAACATATGCTCCAAAAAATGAGATATTCCATTATTATTTTTATCTTCATACTTAGAGCCGGTACCAACCAATATCAAAACTGTTACAGCTTTTGTTTCGTGCCTTGGAACTGTAAGTATAGTCAATCCATTTTCTAAAACTGTTTTTTTATACATATTATTTCAAATTATTATCTAAATATTCTTTTATTTTATTTATTTCTACTCTATCCTGTTTACCGCTTATTCTGTCTCTTATCGTCGCTTTGTTATCATTAAGCGATTCATAATCTATTGTTATGCAATAAGGCGTTCCTATTTCATCCTGTCTTCTATATCTTCTTCCTACTGATCCAGAATCATCATAATAGACATTATAATCAGTTTTAGTTTTAATATCTGAAAAAATATTCTTAGCTAAGGAAACAATCTCTTCCTTATTTTTCACTAACGGGAGCACAGCAACCTTAACAGGAGCTAAATTTTTATGCAAATTAAAATTCACTTCACCTTCTTGATTCTCAGAATATGCTTCGCAAAGAAATGCGAACATAGATCTTTCAACTCCAACCGATGTTTCAATAACATGCGGGAAATATTTTTCTTTAGAATCATCTCTTGCAACTTGCAGATCTTGACCGCTATGCTTTGCATGGTTAGACAGATCCCAATCTCCCCTGTTATGAATTCCTTCTATTTCTTTCCAGCCAAAAGGAAAATTATACATTATATCTGCTTGCCTTTTTGCATAATGAGCGCGATCTTCTTCGCCAATCTCAATTATTTTTAGATTCTCTTTTTTAATCCCCAAGGCAATATACCAATTTAATCTCTTTTCCTTCCATTCATCAAACCATTGGTCAGGGGTCTTCTTTGATTCTGGATCAAAAAACCATTGCATCTCCATTTGCTCAAATTCCCTCATTCTAAAAATAAAATTTCCTGGAGTTATTTCATTTCTAAATGATTTCCCTATTTGAGAAATTCCAAATGGAATTTTCAATCTCCAAGTGTCTAAAACATTCTTGAAATTAACATAAATACCCTGGCAAGTTTCAGCCCGCAAATAAGCTTCAGAAGCAGAATCTTGGACTGGTCCGATAAAAGTTTTCATCATTAAATTAAATTGTTTCGGATCAGACAAATCGCCCTGGCATTCAGGACATTTCTTCGCAATATCATCTCCTTTAAACCTTTTATGACATTTTTTACATTCCACCAATTTATCAGCGAATCCGGCAGACAAATGGCCAGAAGCCTCCCAAATTTTAGGAGACATTAAAATTCCAGAATCTATCTCGACAACATCAGTTCCATGATTTTCCAAATCAAGATCTATTATTTGTCCTTTTATATTTTTCCTCCATAGATTCTTTATATTATTTTTCAATTCGCATCCCATCGGACCAAAATCATAAACACTGCCAAATCCTCCATAAATTTCAGAAGACGGATAAACAAAAGCTCTTCTTTTCAAAAGCGACTCTATTTTATTTATCAAATCTTTATTTTCCATTTTATTTTTATTTTACTTTTGATTGTTCTTTATCTAAAGATAATATTCCTATACTTTTAAAATCAGGGAAATTATATTCTATTTCCTCTCCTGTCCATTTGTCTGCTCCTAAAACTTTAAGAGATTTTAATATAACAGCATAATCATTTTTTTGGTCTGCAGTAGGAGTAATATCAATTTGAAATGTAAGTATCTTTTTATCCGTTCCTATCCCCACTCCAGATTCCATATCTCCTACATTCCAAACTAATTCTCTTGAATCAGAATCCAATGTAAAATTTTTGGAATAATTCTGCGGAGCAACTTTGCCGGTATAAGAAACATTTTCAGGCATCACTCCTTTAACTTTAACATTTTCCAAGTCATTAAAATAATTAACCAAATCCCATACAACTGTCAATTCGCTTTTTTTCCCTACTTCAAGCGGTATTGGACCAGCGCTTTCAAAAACCTCATCTCCGCTCATTGCTCTACTATTCAAAACAATATTAGAATTGATTTTAGTTCTAAATTCCTGCTGAATTTCATTAATAATGACTTTATCTATTAGTTCAGGATTAACAAGCTTGCTATCATAAGAATCCAAAACTTTTATCGAAAACTTCACACTTCCTGTTTCTCCAGGTGCTAAAATTTTTAAATCTGGATTTTTTTCAGAATTCCATACTATTGTAGTATCTCCGCTTCGAACCTCAGCGCCATCTGCTTTTATTTCTCCAAAATCAAAAAGTTCTCCTTTTAATTTAACAGCAAGATTTAAATCCTTATAAACTCCATCGCCTGTATTTTTAAAACTTATATCATAATTCAAAGTCTGCCCCATATTAGCGACAACCTGCGATTGCCCATTTATGTTTTGGGAAATCTCCATCAAAGATTTTTTAATGCTAATATCAAATTCCTGTTCTTTAAGCACTATAAATTCTCCATTTATGTACATTCCAAGTCGTGATTTGAAAACCTTTTTATCTGATGATTGTCCGTACAAAATTCCTGAAATAGAAATTCTCCCGCCAGTATTCTCGCTTAATGATTCTATTTCCCATTTATTTTCATCAACTGCTTTGGGTTTACTTTCAATAAAATCAAAACCTTCAGGATATTCCATTTCTACAGCAAGATCAGTAAGAGGATAATCAATATGAGAAAAATAATTAATATTAATCATTAGATCCTTACCTGTTTCAGCTCGAGATGGAGCATCGTACTCAAAGCTTATTGGGACATCTTTTATTCTTACCTCTTTCTCCGACTTAGAAGAATATCTAGCTGTGAGACCTTTAGGACTATATGTTAAAGTAGCTTTTATAGGAAAACTCTCTGATTCTTTCCCAAAAATCCTGGCTTTTATTTTTACAGTCCCTTCTCTTCCTGGAGCAAGAGGCTCTATTTTGTCAGCTTCAACAACAACCATATTGCTTTCTTGATCTGCAATAATAGAATGTTCGGGGAACTCTACATTAAGCCTTAATTCTTCCAAAGTAGAATTCCCATTGTTTTTGAATTTCAAAATATATTCATCTTCTTTTCCGCAATAAATTTCATCTGGTCCAATTACTTCAAGCTTCATCATCTCTTTTGAAAAAGAGCTTCTGGAAAGCATAAACCCAGCCACTCCCGCCAGGACTAAAATTATTGAAATCAAAATTAATGGGAGTCTATTTTTCATATTTTTTGTATTGATAAAAATATTTTTTTATTGTCAATTTCTATTTCTTTTGAAATCAGAGGCTTTTCTGCCTGACCCTTGTTAATTTTTTTTATTTTTCCTTCTTTCAAAAAATAATCTTTGAATTCTTCTATTAAGTCATCTCCTTGAATTTCATAAAAAACCGCTATTTGGTCTTTTGGAGATAAGTTCGATTCTTTTCTGGATTCTTGAATATTTCTTATCACTTCTCTTATCATACCTTCTTTTTTCAATTCAGGAGTTATTTGAAGGTTTAATTCTAAAGACTTGCCAAAAGAAATTTTCTTAACATTCAATTCTTCTTTTATCAATTCGCAAAAATCCTTATTTCTAACGATTGCGCTATCTGTAATAAAAAGTTCTGATAACGGCTGCCTTACTTTAATTTGAGCTTTCGCCCTCAAAGCCAAGGCCTGGGTTATTATCTCCCTAGTTTTTTGCATTTGAGAAGAGAGCTTCTTATTTATAAGCTTCTTATCAGCTTTCGGCCATTTTTCTAAATGTACTGATTTGCTTTCATCGCCTAACGCTCTCTGATAAATCTCTTCTGATAAAAATGGCATAAATGGAGCGCTTAATTTGCAAAGAGTTATTAATATGTAGGAAAAAATATCAGCGCTTTCATTAAGTTCTTGCGCGCTTTCAGGCTGTTGGAATCTTTTTCTCGATCTCCTTACATACCATAAAGAAAAATCATCTAACAAAAATTTCTCAAAAACGCGGGCGCTTTGATTTATATCATAAGAATCAAGATTCTTTGATATCTCTAAAATCAATGAATTTAACTGAGATATTATCCATCTATCAAGTAAAGTTTTTGGCTTGGGAATTTTATTCGGATTTGATTTCTTAGTTCTATATGTATCGAAGAACACAAAACAATTCAAGAAAGTCATGCTCATTTTCCTCAAAACTCCCGACAAATCTTTTTCGGAAAATAATTTAGGCTCTCCTGGTTGATTCATCGTATAGAAATACCATCTGATAGTATCAGCTCCATATTTATCACACATTTCCCAAGGGTTGATTATATTGCCTTTCGATTTAGACATCTTCTCCCCTTTTTCATCTAAAATATGCCCTAAAGATATCACATTTTTATATGAAGCTCCTTTTCCCAAAAGAGTGGAAATAGCTAAAAGCGTATAAAACCATCCCCTTGTCTGATCGACAGCTTCTGAAATATAATCAGCCGGATATTGTAATTTCGAATCGATTATTTTCTTATTCTCAAACGGATAATGATATTGAGCAAAAGGCATAGAACCAGAATCGAACCAACAATCTATCACTTCAGGAATTCTTTGCATTTTTTCTTTTCTGCATTTCGGGCAATAGAATTGGCTTTCATCGACATAAGGTCTATGAAGATCAATTTCACCTTGGTCGTTGAAAGGCAGTTCTTTAATATCTATCTTTTTAATCTGCGCAAGTTTCAAAGCGTTAATTTTATAATATTTATCATGCGTGAAATCATTTGACGCTCCGACAATCTCTTTTAATCCATGCCCTTTCTGCATTTCTTCAATAGCAAAAATCGTCAATTGATGAGAAACAATCAAAATATTTTTACCATGGTATTTTTTATTCAAATCATTGCAAAAATCCTTCAATCTATTCAAAAAACTGATAAAACTTTCTCCATTTTCGTATTCCTGGTTTAAAGGATCTTTCTGTTTATTGAACCATTCCCATTTTTCTTTAGGATTTCTGTAATTAAAAATTCCAGAATCGAATTCCCTTAACCTTTTATCTTTAATTATTTTTTCCTCGTCTAACCCAAAAATCTGCGCCGAAATTTTTGCAGTTTCAATAGTTCTTGTTAAATCAGATGTAATTATGAAATCTATTTTTCCGTTAAATTTTTTAATAATTCTTGAAACCTGATCCCTGCCCTTCTGGCTCAATCCATATTTCTGTTCATCGATTTCATCTGGCTTATTTACATTTATATTCTCATCCATTCCAGGATAATGACCATGTCTCAGAAAATAGTATTCATTATCAGAGTATTTTTTATCAATTAAATCAGAAATTGAACCAATGGCTTCCTTATGTCCGCAAGAACATTCCCATATAGGAAGCGGAGTACCCCAAAATCTGTTTCTGGAAAGATTCCAATCTTTTAGTTCTTTTAACCAAGTGCCGAATCTTCCATGTTTAATATGTCCTGGAATCCAATTTATTTTTTCATTATTAGCTATTATTTCTTTCTGTTTTTTTGTCGTAGCTATAAACCATGAATCTTGAGCGTAATAAATCAATGGCGATTTGCATCTCCAACAAAAAGGATATTCATGCTCATATAATTCTGTCTTAAATAAAAGATTTCTTTCTTGCAAATCTTTAATAATATCTTTATCTGCTTCTTTGACGAATTTTCCAAAACCTGGAATTTCGCGATAACTGATATTCCCCTGCTTATCCACTGTTAAAACAATTGGAATATTTTTATCTTTGGATTTTTTATTGAATTCATCAACTAAATTTTTATCATCTTCTCCAAAAGCCGGAGCAATATGCACGAATCCAGTTCCATCATCAGCGCAAACAAATTTTGCATGAACAGTAAAATAATAAACTGTATTTTCCGTCTTGAATTTTTCTGCCATTTTGAAAGGGGCGTCATACTCTATGCTAACCAAATCCTGACCACTGTATTCTTTTAAAATCCTAAATTTTTCCTTTTCTAAAATAGACAACCTGTCTTTACCTAAAATCAAAAATTCATGACTGCCTTCAATCTGAATCTTGCAGTATTGTAAATTCTTATTTAAAGCGATTAAAACATTCCCTGGCAATGTCCAAGGAGTTGTTGTCCAAACTAAAAAATAAGTATTTAAAAAATCTGGCTTGCTTGATTTAATTTTAAATTTAACAAACACTGAAGGATCTTTTACCGTAGTATATCCTTGGGCTAATTCGTGCGATGACAAGCTCGTTCCGCATCTGGCGCAATAAGGAGCTACTCTGTATCCTTTATATAAGAGATCTTTTTCTTTTAATTGCTTCAAAATCCACCAAACAGATTCTATATAATTAGTGTTGTAAGTTATATAGGGATTTTCTAAATCCAACCAATATCCGATTCTTTTGGTAAATTTCTCCCATTCTTGTTTATATTCCCAAACTGACTGCTGACACATTTTATTAAATTTTGCGATTCCATATTCCTCAATCTGTTTCTTGTCAGTGAAGCCTAATTTTTTTTCAACTTCAATTTCAACTGGAAGACCATGTGTATCCCAACCAGATTTTCTTTGGACATTAAAACCTTGCATTGTCTTGTACCTGCATACGACATCTTTATAAACTCTGGCTAAAAGATGATGAATTCCTGGTCTGCCGTTAGCTGTCGGAGGGCCTTCAAAAAAAACAAAATTCTTGCCTTTTTTATTCTTAGCAAGAGATCTCTCAAAGACTTTTTTATTAGACCAAAAATCGAGTATTTTTTCTTCGTTTTTAGCAAAATCAAAATTCATAATTTTGTCAATGTTATAAATCAAAATAACACTTTTTTCTTTGTTTTTCAAGAAAAATAAATCGATTGAGGCAACTCTAAAAACCCTTGTTGAGGCATTTAGCCGTTTAGCCGTTTAGCTGAAAGCCCTTTATCTATAACAAAATAAACGGCTAAATGAAC
>Ga0116184_10003863_pt1 | contig 12087 bp, 11 predicted proteins | sample AD_JPNNA5_MetaG_FD_89886 | JGI IMG/M metagenome (GOLD analysis project Ga0116184, IMG submission 89886) | Active sludge microbial communities of municipal wastewater-treating anaerobic digesters from Japan - AD_JPNNA5_MetaG | ecosystem: Engineered > Bioreactor > Anaerobic > Digestate | place...
TGAATTGTAAAGAAAATAATAGCGACTCTTCCTAAAGTATCAAATTCGATATTACCTGTTCTTAAAACCTGAATTGTCATTACAGGTGCAAATATATAGAATGCAAGCTTGGATGCTACATCTGTATCGCTTTTTTTAAAGATTTTTCCAAATATAAAACCTATGATTATTATTGAGATTACAGGAAGAGCGATATTAAATATATTTCCCATATAGTTACTCATAGTTTTTTTAAAGATACAAAATTTTAATAAATGTTCAACTATGATTTTTTGCTCTTGCTGATACAACACATTGCTCATTTAGAAACTCTCTCCTAATAATTTTGTTAATCTCAAGGATATTAAGTTGTTTTTGTATCTAGTTTGCTATGATAAGCCACTTAAGTGCATTCTCAAATGCATGTATTAGACTTCTATGCTGTCTTTAGCGTTGATTTATATTTTGAAAGTATAAGATTCTTCAGATAACTTAAAATAAAGTTTCTTAGTATGATAAATTCGGTAGCATTTACAAAGTGCGGTGTTTGCACACATACACTGAAGGATCTCTGCATCTGTCATCCTCGAAATCTTTTATCAAGGATAAAGTAACTTGTCATCCCCAACTTGATTGGGGATCCAGACCAATTTTTATAAGTATAGTAAAAATGAGATCCTTACAAACCAAATTTAAAATATACTTACACAGATTGACTGGTAGTAATTGTCATCCTCGAAATCTTTTATCGAGGATCCAGTTTATCTTTTTTTCTTTATTTTTTCCGACCTGAACAAAAATTCAATTTTTTCTTTATTAATATTAAAAGAAAGAAATACTTCCTGGATTCCGCATCAAGTGCGGAATGACAACACTTTTGTCATCTCCGAAATCTTTTATCAAGGATAAAGTAACTTGTCATCCCCAACTTGATTGGGGATCCAGACTCTTTTAATCCTGGATTCCCGCAATCGCTCAGAATGACAATCAAAGAGACCTTTCGTCACTTAAATGATGCTCTAAGGGTGACGGGGGGTAACTGTCATCCTTGAAACAAATATTATCAGGAGCTCAATGTTTATTTTCTTTATTTTTACCGAGCCGAATAAGAATCCATTTTTTATTTACTTTATATTCCTCCGAAAATAATAACTCCAAAATTGATCTTCTTTTTAACTAATTGATAAATTTGTTGAAGTTTATTAAAATCAAACTCAAAATATAGTTAAGAAATTGAATTGTATAGTTATATAGATGCACACATGAGGATTAAAGATATTATTTTCACGCTTTATTGGGGCAGAAATGCCATGATATGTTTAGAGCGATATCTCCTACTTTTTTAGTTTCAGATATATGCTTTGAAAGTAACTCAAAAATTTGGATATTTTGTTATCACATTTAAATACTTTCTTTCCTGAAAAAAATCTTTTATAGAAATTATCTAGCTGTTAATTTGAAACTATGCAATAAAGAAGACAATAAACCAAAACTTAAGTCGGTGTCAATTAAAATCAAAATTTATTGGATAAGTTAATTATTATATTCTAAAAACAAGTTTAGAGAATATAATTAATATTATGGATATCAATAGTTTTATTGATGAAATAAATAGTAAAATTGATATAGTGGATTTTATATCTCGTTTTGTTGAGCTAAAAAAGGCTGGTAGAAATTATGTAGGCTTGTGTCCATTCCACCATGAAAAAACTCCTTCATTTACAGTTAGCAGGGAAAAAGGTATATTCTATTGCTTTGGATGCAAAGTTGGAGGAAACATTGTTGAATTTGTTAAAAAATATGAAAGTTTATCCTTCAAAGAAGCAATAGATTACCTTTGCACTGAAGCTGAAATACCTAAACCTTCTTTTTATAATAAAAATGGAGAGGATTCGGAAAAGAATAAGTTATATGAAATCAATAATTCAATTATGCAATTTTTTAAGGATTCATTATTAAAGAACTCATTAGCATTAGAATACCTCTCAAATAGGGGTATAAGCAAAGATATAATAGAGAAATTTTCAATAGGCTTTGCTCCAGCTAATTCAAATGAACTTCTTTCATTTATTTCTGAAAAGAAATTGGGCCTTGAGGATTGTCAAAAGTTAGGATTAATTTCATTGAGTAAAGATGGAAACTATTATTCTTACTTTAGAGATAGGATAATTTTTCCAATATTTGATGTTCAAAACCACGTAATTGGTTTTGGAGGAAGAACTGTACATAATGAAGAACCAAAATATATCAATAGCCCAGATAATATAATATTTCATAAAGGAAAAAATTTATTCGGTTTTAATTTAGCTAAAGTAGAAACTTTGAAAAGTAGATACTTAATAATCGTTGAAGGTTATATTGATGTGATTTCACTATTTAATAAAGACATATCTAACGTAATAGCTACATTAGGTACAGCTTTTACTATTGACCATGCACTATTACTTAAGAAATATGCTGATACACTCTATTTCTGTTTTGATTCGGATTCAGCTGGTAAAATTGCAACTAAAAGAGCATTAGAGCTGATTATTCCCTTAGAAATAAACTGCAAAGTTATCGAAATACCTCCTCCTTACAAAGATCCTGACGAATTTATAAGAGCTAACGGAAAAGATTGTTTTTTAAGACTAATAGATTCATCTAAATCATCATTTGAATATCTCTGGCAAGAAACAAAAAAAGGATATAATTTTAATGATCCTTTGCAGGTTAATAAAGCAATAATGGAGATACTTTCCAAGCTTATAAGTTTAAAAAATGATGTTTTACTAGAGAGTTATTTTAAATTTATTTCAACTGATACCTCCATATCTTTAAATAGTCTATATAAAGAATTCTCAAAACTTAATAAAGCAAGAGGAAGGTTAAGTTTAAATTCAAACCGCTCATTACTCTTAACAAAAGAGAAAGAAAACCTAATATTTAAGGGCTTACTCTCGCTTAATAAAGATATAATTGAAATTATTTTTGAAAAAGTTAAAGAAGAGGATTTTTCTAATTCAGACTCAAAAAAACTTTATAAAAAAATGTTTGAATTTTTTCAAAAAAAAGGGTATTTGAATTATAGAGAAGTTCTAAATGAAATGGATGACGAAAAACTTAAACAGTTAATAATGGAACTAATGTTTATAGATGATAGTTTTGTAAGTGAAGATAGTATTATGCAATGTTTATCGAGAATTGAAACTAACAGAAAATTAATTTATTTGCAGGATAGTTTGAGAGAAAGTATAAAATCTGGGAATATAGAACTTAGTAAATCTTTAGAGGGGGAATTAAGTAAAATTGTCAAAGAAAAAAATTATTAAAAAAGAAATAAAAGATGAAGAAAAGAAGAAAATAAATAAGCTTCGTTCCATACCTGAGGTAAACTATCTTTTAAAAACACGAAGTAGCGGAGATACAGTTACATACGGTGAAATTATGGATTTAATGGAAGATGTCAAGCTTGAACCATCCGATATGGATTTAATGTATGACCTTCTTTCTGAAGAAGGAATAGAGTTTGGTGAAAAGGAAGAGAAAATCAAAGAAGAAAAAGAATATGAAGATAGCGAAGATTTTATTTCAGACGAAGAAGAAATTGACCTTAAGGACCCTATTAAAATGTATCTTAAGGAAATAGGTAAAATTCCTCTACTTTCTTTTGAAGAGGAGATAGAGCTTGCTAAAAGAATTGAAAAATATGACATAGAAGCAAAGAAAAAGCTAATTGAGTCTAATTTAAGGCTTGTAGTTAGCATTGCTAAAAAATATACAGGACACTCTTTGTCTTTTCTTGATCTTGTCCAAGAAGGTAATGTTGGATTAATAAGAGCAGTTGAAAAATATGATTATAGGAGAGGTTTTAGATTTTCGACTTATGCATCATGGTGGATAAGACAAGCAGTAACCCGTGCTTTAGCTGATCAATCGAGAGTTATTAGAGTACCAGTTCATATGGTGGAGTCAATAAACAAAATTCAGAAGGCTGAACGTTATCTTTATCAGGAAACTGGAAAAGAACCAACACATGACGACATTGCTAAAAATGTTAATCTTCCTTTAAAAAAGGTAAGAGATTACTTAAAAGTATCTCAAGAACCAGTTTCCCTTGAAACTCCGCTTGGTGCTGACAAAGATAACAAACTTGGTGATTTTGTAGAGGATAAAAAAGTTTCTTCACCAGAGGAATATGTTATAGATGAGCATTTTAAAGAACAACTCTACAGTATTTTAGATACATTAACGCCAAGAGAAAGAGAAATTTTAAGATTAAGGTTTGGATTAGACAATATAAAGCCTCATACTCTTGAAGATGTTGGTAAAATCTTCAATGTAACAAGAGAGCGAATAAGGCAGGTTGAAGCAAAAGCTATTAAGCGGCTAAAACAGGAAATGAAAGCACGAATAGAGGAAGAAGGAGAACAAATTTGAACGAGAATTGTTGTCATTCCGCACTTGATGCGGAATTCAGGAAGTATTTCATTTCCAAACAAATAAATGGATAAAAAGTCTGGATCCTCGATAAAAGACTTAAAGGATGACAGATTCTATGGCTTTAGAGTTTCTCCTGCAGGGAGCTTAGAATCTTTGCTCCAGTATTTCTTATAATTTCTGTTTCATTTCTTTGCCAGTTTTCTAAAATTAGACAAGTTCTATCGAGAAGAAAGGAATCTTTTCTTTTACTTATTTCTTTAAAGGCTAATATAATTGTTTGGGCAGCATTTTTGCTCATACTTTCTTTAAGCCATTTTCTCATTTCCGATTCAGTAATATATGGCTCTCTTATGTAAAGTTCTTTGATCTTCAGTGCAACTTCATATTTTACATCCATTGAGGACTCATCAATAAAGTTTGAAAGGAAATCAAGTAAAACCTCGCTATCTTCAATATTTGCTGAATCAATACTTAAAATTGCAGCTAATTTAAGGTTCTTATCAGTTTTTAAATCCCAAAAAGCTTGAATATTTTTAATTAATTCTGGTTCCTTTTCTTTCCATAAATTTTTTAACGCACCTGAAATTGCTTCGATTAAGTCACTTTGAGTGCTTATGATTTTAGCTAATTTTGGAAATGCATAATCTGGATAAATGGGAGAAAGTTCAGTAATTATAGTTATTGCAATAAGTTTTTGATTACGAATAAAAGATCTTGACATTATATCAGTTATTTTGTCAATTTGTTCTGAATATGAGCTATAAGAGTCAGTTATTGCTTTGATTGTTTTAACCTGAGTAGATACATCCGCATCATTTAATAATGAAGCAATATTGGCAAAAGATTTTTTCTTTTTATAGTCGTTAAGATCAGCTTCAACAAGTTTTTTTATTTCGTCACTACCTCTTTTAAAACCTGCTTTCGTTGTTCCCTCTTTCATAGTTAATAATTATAACACAGCAAGTTCTATGGTCAAACATATATATATTATTAAATTAAAAGAATTAAAATATTAAATACAATTATTTGAAGAATAAAATTTTATTCAAATACAGCATTTTAAATTATTGAGCTAAAAAACAATCGATTTCTATAAAGAGTAATATTCAGAATGTTTTAACTGGGCGATAGTGGAATCGAACCACTGACCTCTTCGGTGTCAACGAAGCGTTCTACCTCTGAACTAACCGCCCATTTAATTAGTAGCCTCTCATAAATAATAGCAAAATTAATTTATTTCTCAATTCTCCTTTTTATATTAAAACATTTTTAAAGAAGTGAAAATATTTAAAAGATTTACTATAATAAATCAAATGCTTTTAAAATATAAATTTTTACTTTATAGGAGGTTTTATTAAGTGAAAAAGATTATTTCTGTATTCATGCTTATAATCTTCATAGCTTTCTTTTGTAATTTTACATTAATTCCAATTAATAATGCTTTAGCAGATGATCAAAGTTCATCCAGCTCCCCTCCACCACAGGTTACTATCCCTATAAGCCCTCCAATAGAATCAAATCCACCCATTACTCAAGAATTACCAAAACCAACTCCTCCAACTCCTATAGTACCTGGTCAAAATCCATTAACTCAACAATCTTCGCAACCAACTCAGGGACAAGCAGTAACACCACCTCCTGCAATATCGCAGGAAGGATTACCACCAGCAACTACACCTCCTGAACAATCACAACTAGAGCAACCACCAACTCAAGAAGTACAACCACCAGCTCAACCTGTTACACAGGTGCCTGTACCGTGGTATAAAAGTTTTTGGTTTATAGCATCTCTTATAGTTATAATTGTTATTGTAGTTTTATTACTTTTCGCACTCACTGAGGGTAAAATGCCAGAAAAAGAAATAAAAGCAAAAAAGAAAGAAAAGGAAAAAGACAAGGATAAGAAGAAAAAGAAAAAATGAGAAGAGCCACTGCTCTATTATTAATATTTACTCTACTTATCTTCCTGCAAATAAGTTGTACTAAAGAAGATCAAAAGGTTTTAATAGAAGTAGACCCATCTCATTTAAGAAATGGGTCTACTTCTATTTATGCTCTATACGATGAAAAAGGGAAATCTGTTTATACTTTTAGAGACAATGTATTTATAAATCCCGATAACATATTGATAATTAGAGAATTAACCGAGCAAGATAATGAGGAGATTCTCAGAGCAAAGCTTAATTCAAGTCTTCTTTCGCCAATTCAAATTCAGATTGTTAAAAGCGAGAGTCAGGCAGAAACCCCTCATTTTTTGGGAGAAAAGAAAGGTAAAAGTTATGTAATTACTGAATGGGATGAAAACCAAAATCCTTCCTATAAAAAAATTTATGTTGGCTCAGAGCAATTCTTTGAGGATGAATTATTGCTTCATTTAATGTCTTGTTTTCCTTTAAAAGTTGGCGTGGGAGGCAAATTTAAGTATGTAAATACAAGAAAGAAAAGTTCTGGTTACGAATATTATAAAGTTGTAGGTACAGAAAATATAATTGCAGCTAACAATAAATATGAATCAATAAAAGTGGAAATTCCAGGCAATAATTGCACAGCATGGTTTTTAAAAGACAGTCCACATATTTTACTTAAAGCAAAATTTCAATCTTTAGAATTACAATTAACTGCGTGGAATAATATTTAGACTATAAAATAAATTTCTTAGAGTTCATAAAAGCTTATTATCTACTTTAATTTCAGATGGCTTTTGGATTAGCACAAGCCATGAAATACTATCTTTTCCTTGTGCTGCTTACAGAACTTAACAATTCAATCTTTTTACTAAATAATTTAGTAAATAACAATCTTATAATTATAGAGGTATTATTTTCAGAGGAAAAAACTGACTTAAATAAAATATTAACTATATCTAAATTGAATTGTTCTATGATATTTAAGAGGTTGTTTCAGAGCCAGTGCCCTGAGCCTGAGCAGAGGTAACTCCTTCTGGAGGAATTGCTGTTTCTGTAGGTGTCGGTACTACCTCTTCAGCTTTAGGAGATACAATTGTAAATACAGGTGTATCAAGAGGTGTCATGAGTTCAATCTCTTCACTTAGACCAATATCACCAACATGTATGGAATCTCCAATTTCTAAATTTGATATATCAACATTTAATTTGTCGGGAATATCTGCTGGTTTTGCTTTTAAGTCTATCTTAAAAGTTACTTGCTCAAGAATACCTCCAACTTTTACTCCCTTTGCTTCGCCAATTGGATAAATTGGAACACTCATTTTTATATTTTCGGAAAGAGATATAGCAAAAAAATCTATATGTATTGGATCAAAACTAATTACATCTTTTTGTATGTCTTTAATCAGCGTTGGAAAAACTCTTCCATCATCTAACTTACAATTTAGAATTATATTTCTTGAATTCGATTTCACTAAATGTATAAATTCCTTCCTGTTCACCATACATGGATAACTTTTATCGATGCCCTTTCCATACAAAATTGCAGGAATATTTTCTTTTTCTTTTATTTTTTCTCTATTTTTTAGCTCTATATCTATAATTTTCATATTACTTCTCTCCTAAATATTTTTATACAAATAAGTAAAATTACCAAAAAATAATAGCTTTGTCAAGTTTACTCAAGATTCTGTTATTTAAATATTCTAAATAAAGTTAATTTGCTAAGTTTAAAAATGAACTTATGATATTTATTAAATATTATTGTTTTTTACTAATGTAAAATTTCTATCTATTAAATTTATAGAAAGAGAAAAATGGCTAACGAGGAAGAAAAGCAGAGAAAAGAAATTTGTGAGACAATGCGAAAACTTTATGAACGAAACTTAATTTCGACTGTTGGTGGAAATGCCAGTATTATTTTAAGAAAAAAGAGTGCTGTTTTAATTACTCCATCGGGATCTAATAAGAGTGAATTAGTACCAAAAGATATCGTAAAGGTTAGCATAAATGGATTAGTGATAGGTAAAGGTAAGCCTTCCTCTGAGACAATAAATCATACAGAAATCTATAAAAAAAGAACTGACATTAATGCAATTGTTCATGCGCATCCTCCCTTTTTTACAGGAATAGCTTCTTCAGGCTACACTCCAAAAGCTATAACTCCTGAACAAACATTGCTCGCTAATAATTTAACTATTATAGATTTCGTAGTTCCAGGAAAAGATTCAGTTATTTCTCTTACCAAAGCTTTAGAAAAAAGTAATGTCGTAATAATAAAAAATCATGGAGTTTTCAGTGTTGGTAAAGATTTAATGGAATGTTTTGTTAGAATAGAAATATTAGAAGAGGTTGGAAAGATGGTTTTTGCTGGTAAACTATTTGGAGGAATTAATGAGCTCTCGCAAGAGAATGTAAAAAATTTATCAAATAGATACAATAAATAATAAATTTGAAAGGAGATTAATCGATGAATGCACAAAGGGCTTTAAAAATACTTAATGAAGCATACAAGATTGAAGTAGAAGGGTATACTTTTTATAAAAATGCTGAAAAAGAAGATATGAGTGACGAAGCAAAAACAATATTTAACTTTCTTGCTAATGAAGAAAAACAACATGAAGATTATATTGCAAGCCAAATAAAAAATGTTAAAGAAAAGGGTATATTTGGAAATATAGAGCTTGAGAGAATTAACGATGAAGTAAAGGAAAAATTTTTCCTTGACAGTATAAAAGTAGCTCAAAACCAGACAATCACTGAATCATCCGCTCTCCATATAGGGATACTTCTTGAAAAGAACTCTTATGATTTTTATACTGATGCTGAAAAAGAATCAGAAGATCCAGAAGAAGCTAAACTTTATTCTGAACTTGCAGAGTGGGAACTAAATCATCTTAATATTTTACAATCAGCTTACAAAGCAGTGAGAGAAAAAATTTTTGCAGACCAGAACTTCTCCCCGTTTTAGAAAAAATTACATTTTGTTGTTGCGCAAAAATTATTTAAGAAGTATTAACTCAAATTAGAAGTAAGTGGTTTTTCTCTCATATAAATTAAACAAATCCTACCTTAGTGGAACTTGTTATCAGATTCAGTAAGAATATATCTTTCGCCATAAGTGTGGTGATAAAGAATTTTCATATTTAAGGCTTTATAAAATCTTGATTATCTAATTAATTTTACATTTTTCCCTAATTTGCTTAAATAAAATCATTGCTCATATAAGAAAATATATTTAACAGTTGCTTTTTGGAGGTTTGATTGACATTCCGTAAAGGACTAAATGGATTTATCTTTCTAACAATTGGACAGCTTATTTCAATGATAGGTTCCTCTATGACTCAATTTGGATTAGCAATTTGGATTTGGAAAATAACTGGCAAAGCAACACCATATAGTTATATTGCAGTATTTTTTATGATTCCAAATTTAATATTCTCACCAATAGCAGGTGCTTTTGTTGATAGATTGCCTAAAAAATGGGTTTTAATTATACCTGATATTTCATCAGGAATAATAACAGTAATTACAATGATCCTTTTTATTTCATCTAAATTATCATTACCTTTCCTATATGCTGGAGCATTTTTATCTGGTTTATTCAATTCACTACAATGGCCAGCATATTCTGTTACTATGAGCTTAATGGTTGATAAAAAAGATTTAGGAAGAGCAAACGGTTTTTACTCGATATGTGAAACTGCACCAGCTTTAATTTCCCCTATATTGGCAGGTTTCTTGCTTTCAATCATTGGCTTAAATGGTATTTTCTTAATTGACATAGCAACTTTCATCATTGCTATTTTTATAGTAATGATAATTTATATTCCAGATATTATTTTCGATGTGAATAAGACTGAATCAAAAAGACAAAATATTATTAAAGATTCATTATTTGGTTTTTCTTATATCTTTCAAAGAAAAGCTTTATTTGCTTTATTGTCAATTTTTTTAATGATAAATTTCTTTAGTGGTTTTTCCAATGCTCTTCTTGCACCAATGATCCTTGCTAAAACTAATAATAATTCAGTTTTCTTAGGTATTATACAATCAAGTTTTGGAATAGGTGGAATCATCGGTGGACTATTAATGACTTTCTGGGGCGGTACGAGAAAAAAGATAGTTAGCTTATTGATAGGTATGATGTTTTCAGGAATTGGCCAAACATTATTAGGTCTTTCTAAAGCTCTACCTTTTTATGTAATTTCGATATTAATTATATCGATAGCAACCATAGTTACAAATGCTTCCAGTCAATCTATATGGCAATCAAAAGTGCCTCATCATTTACAGGGTAGAGTATTCTCAGCAAGAAGATTTATCGCTCAATTTGTTGGAACTATACCAATGGCTATCAGTGGTCCGTTGGTCGATAAATATTTAACTCCTTTGTTTTTAAAATTTACAACTTTATCAAATATCTTTGGTAATGGTAAGGGGGGTGCTATAGCACTTTTGGCTTCATCGGGAGGCTTTCTAACTATCATTATTGTTATTGTATCCTTACTTTCTCCGGTTGTCATGAATGTTGAAAAATCTAATACAGACAGTTATATTGAAAGTGGGCGTTATTAATGTTACAATAACTTACTATCAAATTATTGAAAATATGGCAAGTGAAAACAATATTGTAGAAAATAAAAAGAAATACCGCTCAAGGCAATGTTTATCACAGGAAGATTTTGCTAAAAAATCTGGCGTCAAATACACTACTCTAATCAAAATCGAGAGCGGAGTTAACAAAAACCTTCTGTTTTGGTAAATGCTAAAATTGCCCAGTTGTTGGGAGTATATATCGAGGTGTTAATAAAATAATATGAACAGAGCTATTTTGAGCAAACAAATAAATGAAGAGTTAATCGCCAAGCTTAAAAACGACCCAAAAGCTTTCTCGTCTTTTTTACAAAACCAAAATGACGGAGTCATTATTTTTGTTTTAGAAAAACTTGGTAGATTAGAAAATGGTTATAGTAAAGAGCCATTACAAAATTTACTAAATCACTCAAATGAAAATATTAGAGCTTTATCAATAAAAAATTTAGCAAAAATAGAAGATATTAACCTTTTACATACTTTTATTAAATTCGCAAGCACTGATGAAAGTACAATTGTAAGGAGAGAGGCGGTTTCTGCCATAGGGAGACTCAGAAACGAGAAAGTCATTCCTGTCTTAATTAATTTTTTGAAAGATAAAGATCCAAAGGTTGTAATGCAAGCGATAAGAGGGTTGCTTGTATTTTCTTATAACTCAAACGTAAAGAATGAATTAAAAAAATTGCAAAATCACCCTAACGAGTTAATCAGAGAGGTTATTAATAAAGAAATCAACGGAGTTCAATACCAATCAAAGAGTCAACAAACACATGACGAATCCCCCGAGTTTTTAAAAAATACTGTGGTTCATGGAGATGTACAAGAAATAATAAAATATGTACCGGATGAATCCATTCATTTAACTTTTACATCTCCACCTTATTACAATGCAAGGGATTATTCGATTTATCAAAGCTATGATGAGTATTTAAATTTTTTAGAACAAGTTTTTAAAGAAGTTCATCGCGTTACTAAAGAAGGTAGGTTTTTCGTCCTCAATACATCGCCAATTATTATTCCAAGAATTAGCCGACAACACGCTAGTAAAAGGTATCCTATACCATATGACATACATCCATTGTTAATAAAAATGGGGTGGGAATTTATTGATGATATTGTATGGGTTAAACCAGAAGCAAGTGTAAAAAATAGGAATGCGGGATTTTTACAACACAGAAAGCCA
>Ga0116184_10003864_pt1 | contig 12087 bp, 12 predicted proteins | sample AD_JPNNA5_MetaG_FD_89886 | JGI IMG/M metagenome (GOLD analysis project Ga0116184, IMG submission 89886) | Active sludge microbial communities of municipal wastewater-treating anaerobic digesters from Japan - AD_JPNNA5_MetaG | ecosystem: Engineered > Bioreactor > Anaerobic > Digestate | place...
AAAGATACACCTAAAGAAAGATATGAAGATTTAGTAAAAAATCACCCTGATATTATTAAAAGAGTCCCACAACATTATATAGCTTCCTATTTGGGAATAACCCCAGTTTCACTTAGTCGCATTAGAAATAGAAAGTAAGTTTCATTTCTTAACAATTGTTAATGTAGTAATAGAAATATTATGAGTATATTTACTCAAAAAAATTGAATTGGTAATGGAAAATGAAACCTGTTTTTTTTAAATCAAAAATTATAAAAACTTCATTTATTATTGTGGATATTAAAAAATGTAAAGGATGTTGGAATTGTCTAAAAATTTGTAAAAAGAATGTTATTGGTAGAATACACTTACCATGGCATAAACATATAATTTTAGCTAATGTAAATCTCTGTGTTGGTTGCTTGAAATGTGTAAAAGTGTGTAAGACTGGAGCAATCACTGCTTTAATAAATATGGAGAAGTAGGTAAATGGTAAAGTATATAACTAATATTGGATTGTTTATATTTGGTATTTTTACAATGTTTTCAGGGTTGCTTATTCAAGTTAAATATCACATAGGTAATCATAATCAGGATATTACAAACCAAATAGTATTTAATTTAGATTATAAAGGTTGGTCAAATTTTCATAAGATTTCAATAGTAATATTTTCTCTACTAATGATTTTTCATTTTTATCAGCATTGGAAGTTTTATAAAATTGTATTTACTAAGAAAATCATTACAAAAAATAAACAAGTAATAGTTCTAACATTAGTTTTTGTATTTGTTGCAATTACAGGGTTTATTCCTTGGTTTATTGATGTTTTAAATGGTAATGATATTATTCGGAAAAGTATTATTGAAGTGCATGATAAAATAGCAATAATTCTTACTATATATTTAATCTTACACATTAAAAAAAGAATTAAGTGGTTTTTAACAACTTTGAAAAGTTTAAAAGTTTGAGAAGGTTTATAAGTTATATGGATGTGAATTAAAATTTCTTAAACAATTTTTATGTTTGAATTATACAATTATTATGATAATTAACAAAAAGCTTATTACTATTCTAATTATGATACAATTATTACAATTTCAAATTAAATATAAATCTGTTGAATATAAATTATAATCTTATCGCTTCCACTTAATTCGCTAATTTCCCTTTTAGGTATAACCCCTTTTTTATTGAAAACCAATTAAAAACTCACAATAATTTTTTATTCAATTAAGATGTAAACTCACATTTGAGGTTATTTGTTTTAAGGATAATTAAACTAATATTAAAATAATCGATTAGATGTAATAAATATAGGTGCAAAAATTTAAAGATTTTTATTGCTTTTCAGAAAAATATTGTTTATTTTATATCACTGGAAAATGTATAAAAAAATTTGGACAAATTATCAGTTTTTTAAGACCAATCTAATCAGTGAAAAATCATTATATTGGATTAAAATGAACATTAGGCGTCTAAGTTTTAACTCTTATTTCAGAATGTATTTTTTCCAGGTATCAATTAACAATATTTTTTAACATTTTCAAGCTTCAATTAGTAAAAGCTTAGGAGTATTTTTTATGCCAAACGGTAAAGTTAAATGGTTTGATCCTAAAAAGGGTTATGGTTTTATTAGTCAAGACAAAGGTGAAGACGTCTTTGTTCATTTTTCTGAGATTAAAACTGATAATGAATTCAAAACCCTGGAGCAAAATCAGCCTGTTACTTTCGAAATAGTAGAAAGTAAAAGAGGTCTTCAGGCACATAATGTTGTTCTAACAAAGTAGAACGTAACTTTAATAGAGGTAGAAGATGGCTTTTAGTTTTCAACTAGAAGATTTTAAGAAGATAGGTGATGTTCTTGGTGTAAAACCAAAATTTGATTCAAATGTTTATCGTTATGATATTCAAAAAGAAAATCCAGTTAGGCACCTTACACTTGAAATCTATCCAGATATTATTATTGGAAAAACTAAAGGTAATCTTATTTCTGTCTATTCTGTTAATTCTCATCTCCAATTGCATTTCTGTAATGGATTTGTTGCCAGTGAAATTCTGGGCGAAGTTACTTTCTTTACTGACCAATGTAATAAAGTATCAGGATTAATTATAGAAAAGGAAGGAGGTTGTTCTTTATTCTCTAATGTAGATCGTGAGGTTCTTTCTGGTGATTTTACTCAATTAGCACCAGAGGTAATGATGTCTAGTATTGCTTTATCATTAATGGAAACCACATTGCCAGATGAAGAGAATGAAGAAAAGGAGTGATGGAATAACTGTAATAAATCTTTTACCTCGATTCAAATTTCCACATACAATAGCAAGAAAATTGTTATTGAGAGTTTTATCGCATTTTCGATTTAAAGTTGAAAGTGTCAACATTGTGTTTATGGGTGATAGAGATATCACCCATATTAATGTACAATATCTCAATCATGACTACCCTACCGATGTTATTTCTTTTAGATTAAATGAAGGTATAAAGGTTGAAGGGGAGTTGTATATTGGTGTTGAAGAGGTTAAAAGAAATTCTGTTTTTTTCAAAACAAAATTTTATGATGAGATAAAGCGAGTTATTATTCATGGCGCTCTTCACTTGATTGGTTATGAAGATGATACAATAAAAAAGCGAAATCAGATGAAAGAACTGGAAGACAAGTTTCTAAAAATTTCAAACTTTAAATAATAGATTTTTTAAGAAACAAAAGTTTTTTTTAAAAAGTAATTCTTTGCACTTATCTTGGTTTTTTAATAAGAAAAACATTTATAAGTTAATTTGGTGATTTCTACTGAATTTTTCCTGTAATTATTTTTATAAAAATATAATTTGACTTGACAAACCAGCATTTTTATAATAAATTGATTCAAAATTTAGTGACTTAGTGTTCACTTTTGAGGTGGTAAGTTTTATGCAAGAAAAAATTGTAGAAATTCTCCTTCATTTAATTACTGGCATTAAGGAGCATAAAGTAATTGAAGAAAGTGAGATTAACCGATTAATTGAAAAAGGTTATACTCAAACAGAAATAAGCGCTGCTTTTAGCTGGTTGTATGATAAAGTTCAATTTGGAGAAAGCTTGCTATCTGATAATAATGAAGATATCTGCCCAAAATCATATAGAATTTTTCATGATGCAGAAAAAATGATTTTTTCTCCAGAAGCAAGAGGATATCTAATGCAGTGTTATGAATTAGGTTTAATTGATGAATGGGATATGGAATATATTATTGATAAAGTAGTTTTTTCAGGTTTCTCAAAAGTAACATTAAGCGAAATAAAATCGTTAGTAATTTCTACGATATTCGATTTTGATGATTCTGATAGGATTGGAAGTAGAGTAATGTTGAGTTCAAAAGATACAATTAATTAATTAAACCAAAAGATTTTTCATTTTATACTCACCTAACATATTAATGAATATTTCAGGAAAAATTGGCTGATGTCAAAGTCTTTGATAATTGTTGAATCCCCATCTAAAGCTAAAACAATAAATAAATATCTTGGAAATAATTACATTGTTGAAGCTTCTGTAGGTCATATAAAAAATTTACCAAAAAGTAAACTTGGAGTTGATATTGAGAATGGATACGCTCCAAATTATGTTACAATTAAAGGAAAAGCAGAAATAATTAGTAAGTTAAAAAAACTAGCTAAATCTTCTGAAGAAGTTTATATTGCAACAGACCCTGATCGTGAAGGTGAAGCTATTGCTTACAACATTGCTGAAGAGATAAAAGAGAAAAATGATAAAATTCACAGAGTGCTCTTCCACGAAATTACAAAAGATGGTATTAAGGAAGCGATGCAATCTCCAAGAGATATTGATATTAACCTTGTATATTCTCAACAAGCAAGAAGAGTAATGGATAGAATAGTTGGTTACAAGGTTAGCCCTTTTCTTTGGAAAACTGTTTATATGGGGCTCTCTGCTGGAAGGGTTCAGTCTGTTGCTTTAAGACTTATTTGCGAGAGAGAAGAACAGATAAAGAATTTTAAAGAAACAGAATATTGGTCTATAATAGGTAATTTTGAAACAGAGAGTAAAAAGAATTTTTTTGCAAAACTTTTTAAAATTGAAGGCAAAGAAATCATTGTTCCTGAAGAAAAGTTTATTGAAGAATTAAAGTTAAAAAATAAACTTGACCATTTTTTTATTATTAATAATAAAGAGCATGCTGAAAAATTAAAATCTGAAATACTAAATGAATTATTTCAGGTTTCACAAATCAACAAAAAAGAAACAAAGAGAAATCCTCCTCCACCTTTCATTACAAGTTCTCTTCAACAAGAAGCATCAAGAAGATTAAGGTTTTCTGCGAAAAAAACAATGCTAATTGCCCAACAATTGTATGAAGGTATAGAGTTAGGGGAGGAAGGTCCTGTCGGTTTAATTACTTATATGAGAACCGATTCAACAAGATTAAGTAATGATTCTATAGAGAGGGTTAGAGAATACATCTACCAAAATTTTGGTAAAGAGTATTTACCTGATTCACCAAGAATTTTTAAGAAAAGTAAAAGTGCTCAGGATGCCCATGAGGCAATAAGACCAACCTATATGGAAAATACCCCTGAAAAGGTAAAAAAATACTTATCTAAAGAACAATATGCTTTGTATGAGCTTATCTGGAATAGATTTGTTGCTTGCCAAATGGCACCTGCTGTTTTGGATCAAACAACAATATTAATAGAAGGAGGTAAGTTTTTATTCAAGGCTACTGGTTCAATTTATAAATTCAGAGGATTTCTTCAGGTCTATGATGATATTGTTTCAAACGGTGATAAACCAAAAGAAGAAGATAAAGAGCTGGAAAATCTACTTCCTCCAGATATTTCTGAAAATGATAAACTGAATTTGCTTGATGTTATAACACATCAGCATTTTACTAAACCCCCTGCAAGATATACAGAAAGCTCACTTGTAAAAGAACTTGAAGCAAAAGGAATTGGAAGGCCAAGTACCTATGCATTAATAATTAGTACATTGCTTGATAGAAAATATGTTGAGCAGCAGGATAGAAGACTTTTTGCTACAGAACTTGGTATGGATGTAAATAAGATTTTAATAAATAATTTTAATGAGTTATTTGATGTCCAGTTTACCGCAAAGATGGAAGATGAGTTAGATACAATTGCTTCAGGTGAAAAAACTTATAAAGAAGTACTTGACGATTTTTATATACCTTTTAGTAGTGTTTTAGATAAAGTGGAGAAAAAAGTGGATGATATAAAAGAATCTCTTCAAGAAGAGACAAAAGAAGTATGTGAAAAATGCGGTAAACCGATGATTATCAAATGGGGAAGAAATGGTAAGTTTATGGCTTGTTCTGGTTATCCTGATTGTAAAAATACTAAACCAATAGATAGTGATGAACAGAAACCTACAGGTGAGAAATGTGATGTATGTGGTGCTGATATGGTTTATAAAGTAGGAAGATATGGTAAATTTATTGCTTGTTCTAATTATCCCGAGTGTAAGAATACAAAACCAATTACTTTGAAAATTATATGCCCAAAATGTAAACAAGGGGAATTAGTTGAAAAGAAAACTAAAACAAAACGTGTCTTTTATGGTTGTTCAAAATATCCCGATTGTGATTTTGCTTCATGGGATAAACCTGTAGGCACTGAATGCCCTGAGTGTAAAAATCCCTATCTTGTAGAAAAATATTCTCAAAAAAAAGGTGCATATTTGAAATGTCCACAATGTAAAAAAGAATTTGATAAGAATCTTGATCCTTTGATATCAGAGGATTAATATTTTTATGAAAGAGTATATTAATGAATTTCTTTCTTATTTGGAGATTGAAAAAAATCTTACTAAAAATACTATTCTTTCATATGAAAATGATCTAATCCAATTTCATAATTATCTTATTTCTTTTTACGAAAAAAATGATTATAATATTAATGAGATTGATCAAAGAGTAATAAGGGATTATCAAAGACACCTTTTATTGAATAATATAAAAAAAATAAGCATAGGAAGAAAAATAGCAGCAATTCGATCTTTTTTTAAGTTTCTAGTTAAAAGAAATTATTTAAGTAAAAATCCATCAATAGGTATCACTGCGCCAAAAATTGAAAAAAAATTACCAGTGTTTGTAGATGAAAAGTCTATTGAGAAAATGATGAGGATGCCAGATACTGAGCTAATAACTGGATTGAGAGATTTAGCTATTCTTGAAATATTTTATAGCACTGGTATAAGAGAGTCTGAACTCATAAATTTAAACTTTTCCGATTTGTATTTGTCAAAAAATTTGATAAAAGTATTTGGCAAAGGAAGAAAAGAAAGAATTATTCCAATTGGTTCAAGAGCAAAAGCTCTTATAGAAGAATACCTTGAAAGACGTGAAGAACTTTTTACAGAGGCTACAACAGAAGAAGACAAAAAATATATTTTCCTCTCAAATCATGGTAAAAAGTTTTATAGAACAGGAATTTATAATATTGTTAAATTTTACTTAACAAAAGCTTTTGGTGGAGAAAAATGTAGTCCACATGTTTTAAGACATACATTTGCAACACATTTATTGAATCGTGGGGCAGATATTGAGTCAGTAAAACAAATGTTGGGACACTCAAGCTTGAGTACCACTCAAATTTATACTCATGTATCTGTTGATCATTTAAAAAAAATTTATAATAAAGCTCATCCGAAAGCAAATACAGATGAAAATAAATAGCAAAGGAATTAATCCTTTGCTAATTTAAGGATAGATATAGGAGGATTTAAAATGAATGTAAAAATCACAGCTCGACATTTTAAGGCACATGATACGCTTAAAGAACATGCACAGTCTAGTATTGAAAGTTTGACTAAGTTTTATGATGGTATTTTAAGTGCTGAAGTTATCCTTAGTTATGAAAAAGTACAGAATAGCGTAAAAATTGCCGAAATTACTCTGGGTGTTAATGGAAAATTACTAAAAGCTACCGCAAAAAGTGAAGATTTTATAAAATCTATTGATATTGCAGTTGAGAAAATCGAATCTCAATTAAAAAAGTATAAAGATAAAAAACGAGATATTAAAAAATAAATTTTAAACATAAGGCGGCTTTTATGCCGCCTTTTTCTTATCTACATAAGATTAAATATTTGACTTTTCTTTTAAATAATTATTATAATATTATTTATTATATTTAATAAACAAATTATGATTTGATTATGTTAAATTTAGAAAATCTAAAAGAAATTAAAAAGAAAAATATTACTGTTGGATTTCTTTATGAAGAATGTAAAAACAGATTCGATTTATATACTTTAAATGGTGAAGTAGGATTTTCAAATGTAATTGGAGATAAAAATATTCATAGGCCTGGTCTAGCTCTTACCGGTTATGTAGAATTGTTTACTTATGGAAGAGTACAGGTGTTTGGAAATACAGAAATGAGATATCTGAATCATCTGGATTATGAAGATAGGATGGAAGCAGCAAAAAAACTATTCGAATTCCCAATTCCTTGCATAGTTGTTACTAATAATAATGTGATGGATGAAGATATTTTAGAGCTGGCAAAAGAAAAAAATATTCCAATATTTGGTAGTTCATTATCTACTACTAAATTTAGTTATCTGTTGAGCGATTTTTTAGATGATCAATTTAGCCCTCAAACTGTAATCCATGGTGCTTTTATAGATGTTTACGGTATTGGAATTTTATTTGTAGGTCGTTCTGGTATTGGTAAAAGCGAAATTGCACTTGATCTTGTTGAAAGAGGCCATAGATTGGTAGCAGATGATGTTGTTATGATAACAAGAAAAGGCGAAGGTATTTTAATTGGTTCAAGTAATGAGATTGTAAAACATTATATGGAGATACGAGGACTTGGATTGGTAGATGTTAGAAGTATTTTTGGTATTAGAGCTATTAGATATCAAAAACGTGTCGAGGTACTGGTGGAATTAGAAGAGTGGAAGGAAAATAATAATTATACACGTACTGGTTTAGATGAAAGTAAAGTATCAATATTAGGTGTTGAAATACCTCATATAAAACTACCAATATTTCCCGGTAAAAATGTTACAGTTATAAGTGAAGTAATAGCATTGAATTACTTAATGAAACATTATGGTATAGATTCCGCAAAAATTTTTGCCCAGAAGTTACAAGAAACCATTGACAAAAAAACTAATCGTGAGAATGAAGCGAAAAGAATAATTAATTATTTTGAACATGATTTCGAGTAAAAGATTTTATTATCTTTTCATTTTAATTGTATTATTTCTTTTTGGTTACTGTAATAATAAAAACCAAAAAGATAATAAGATTATAAAAAGTCAAAGTACACTTGTTATTGCTCTTATAAATGATATCGATTCTTTCAATCCAATAACAACAACTGATGTAACTTCTAATACCATTCAAGATATTATTTTTCCAGCATTGACAGGTATAAAGTGGAATGATAGCATTGGTATAGTGGAATATACACCATTACTTGCTAAATCCTGGGAAATATCAGATGATGAGAAAAGCATTACATTTCACTTGAAAAATAACATTTTGTGGAGTAACGGGGAAAAAATAAAAGTTAAAGATATTATTTATTCTTATAAATTGTATTCCAATCCTTTGACAGCAAGCCCACAACAGTTTTTATTCAGTAATTTTTATAAAAAAAATAATGATGAAATTGATGAACAAAAAAGTTTTAGTGTCTTAAATGATTCTGTATTACAGATTAATTTTAAAACTAAAACAAGTAACCCGTTACAATTTTCAATTTTGAAAATTATTCCTGATAGCTTTTATCAAACAGATTTAAAAAAATTATCACAAGACCCAAAGTCTTTTAATCCAATTTCTGCTGGTCCTTATAAATTAAAGGAATGGGTTCCTAATCAAAGAATTGTGCTTTTACAAAATGAAAAATATAATTTGGGACCTAAACCAAATATCGAAAAAATTATTTTTAAAGTAATACCAGATTACACAACTAGATTGATAGCACTCAAAACAGGTGAAATTGATTTTATGGAGGGTATAAGACCTGAGGATACAAAAGAACTAAAAAAATCCAATCCGAATATACAAATTCTTCCACTTAATGATAGAACTTATGAGTTTGTATGTTGGAATAACATAGATAATATTATTTATAAAAAATATAAGCAAATAAAACCACATAGACTTTTTGGAAATAAAAATGTTAGAAAAGCATTAACTTTGGCGATAGATAGGCAGGAGATTATAGATGGATTTTTAATGGAATATGGGAAAATCTGCAATGGTCCTGTTTCTCCTATATTTAAATGGGCTTATAATTATGATTTAAAACCTGTACCTTATGATCCTCAAACTGCAAAATCAATTCTTAGAAAAGAAGGATGGTATGATAGGAATGGGGATGGAATAATTGATAAAGATGGATTAGAGTTTAGATTTAATCTTTGCATAAATACTGGTTCGCCGAGAAGGGAGTTTTGTGCAAATATGATAAAGAACTATTTAAAAAAAATCGGCATTGAAGTAAATGTCCAAAAACTTGAGTGGAATTTATTTGAAACAAGAATTATAAATCGTGAACTTGATGCTTTTATAAATGGTATGGCAGTATCATCTGATTTAAACTTATTTGAATTCTGGTATTCTGATTTTGAAAAGGCTTCTTTAAATGATGCAGGTTATAGAAGCAAAAGAGCAGATGAAATTCTTGAAGAAATTTCAAAACAAAATTATTTAAAATCTGCAACATTATTTAAAGAGCTACAAAAAATTATATATGATGATGAGCCATGTACTTTCTTGTATTGGTATTCAAATATTATAGGTTATAATAAACATTTAAAGAATGTTAAGTCTAATATTTGGGACTCATATAATCAAATATCAGAATGGGTTAAAGAGGAATAAAGCAGTTTTATAATATATTTAATTATTACTTTTGAATTATTACATTTTACCTAAGTTTTCATAATTTTTAAAAGGGGCATTAGAAAATGCCCCTGTTTAATATTATACAAAATTTAATGCGCGCATGCTTTACTTAGGTCATTTTTAATCTCACCTGATACGAATTTTTTTACAGCTTCTTCAGCAGAAACCTCATCAGTAATTATTGGAGTAATATTATTTCGTGTTAAATCTTCCACCAATCTATGACCCATTCCAGCTGTAATTAGTGTAGTACAACCCTCAAGAGCATTTAACAATGAATGATGAGAAGCATGATGGTGACCCCCTCCTTCACCGTGCATTTGATGCCTATGCTGCATGTGATGGTTTGTAAATGTATTTTCAATTATGTTTTTGGATATAATATTTTGACCATCGACTTCAAATATTATGAATTTTTCGCATCTACCGGGATGACCACACACGTTTATACCATCATCTGATGAAACAGCTATTTTCATTTTATCCTCCTTCTTATTAATTATTACATAATTTTCATTTTTAATTATTTTTATTGCTTTACCATTTAGTAAAGCATCTGTTATTTTATATCTAGCTTTTTCAATTATTCTTCCGAAAGTTTGTCGACTTATTCCCATTTTTTGTGCAGATTCTTCTTGACTAAAACCATTAAAATCTGCTAATCTAAGGGCTTCTAGTTCGTCATTTTCTAATTCAACAATTTTAAGAACTGATACAGGTACCCCTCTTGGTTTAAAATAGGTAAAATTTGGTTCAAAATTAACAAATCTACATTTTTTGGGTCTCATATTTTAACATAAATAGTTATGAGCATATGCCCATAATATAAGATCATTTATAATAAAAGTCAAGATAAATAGTGATTGCATATAAATTAAAAGTTTTTTACTTTTAAACGATAAAAACATAGGTGAAATATGAAAAGAATAACTATCTTAATTATTTTTACTTTGGTTACTCAATACTTGTTCGGGCAAAGCAATTTAAAACAAATTGAAATTTTAATTAATAAAGGAGAATTTAGAAAAGCTGAAGAGTTAATAAAAAAAGAAATTTGTTTTAATAAAAAACTTTCTGATTTAGAAAAACTTAATTTAAGCTTCGAAATTGAACGAATGAATAGAATCAGGTTAGATTTTACGAAATCAGAGAAAGAAGTTATTGATTATATTAAAAAGTATATACCGGGTGTAACGAAAAAAGATATTCTAAAGTGGGAAAAAGAAAAATCTCTTGAGTGTATGATTATTGATGGGAAGAAATTTTATTTTAATAATGCAGCAAGAAATTTATTTAGGATTAATAAAGAATGTAAAGAAATAAAAGATAAAAAGGATAAATTAAATTCCTCAGATCAATTTAATCTTCATCAGCTTTTAACAGAAATTATTGATGAATCACATAAATCAGGTAAAACAAATGTTAAACCAATTAAATATAGAATAGATTATACTGTTACATTAAAAGATGATGTAGTTCCTGACGGAGAAGTTGTAAGGTGTTGGCTTCCTTTCCCTCGTGAAGTAAATGGAAGACAGGAAGATATAAAAATTCTTTCTACTTATCCAGATAGTTATATAATATCCGATAATAATAAATATATGCATCGTTCAATTTATTTTGAACAAAAAGTAAAATCAGGAGAAAAAACAAAATTTTCGGTTTCTTTTGAATATACTTGTTATGCTTTTTATAATAAGATTGAACCTGAAAAAGTATTACCTTATAATGAGAATTCTGAAGAATATAAAAAGTATACTTCTGAAAGGGAACCACATATTGTATTTACTAAGGAATTAAAAGAAATTTCAAAAAAAATTGTTGGATCAGAAAATAATCCATATTTAAAAGCAAAAAAAATTTTTGAATGGGTTGATAGTTATGCTCCGTGGGCAAGTGCGAGAGAATATTCTACTATTCAGAATATTCCTATGTATTGTTATGAAAATAAGCACGGAGATTGCGGCATACAAACTTTATTATTTATGACATTAGCAAGAATGAATGGAATTCCGACTAGATGGCAATCAGGTTGGGAACCAACCACAATGCATGATTGGTGCCAAATGTATATTGAGCCTTATGGTTGGGTGCCAGTTGATCAATCTTTTGGCTTGCAAAAATCAGAAAATGAAGATATTAAATGGTTTTATTTGGGTAATATCGATAATAGAAGATTAATTGTAAATGATGAATATTCCGATTTATTTTATCCAGCAAAA
>Ga0116184_10003871_pt1 | contig 12076 bp, 4 predicted proteins | sample AD_JPNNA5_MetaG_FD_89886 | JGI IMG/M metagenome (GOLD analysis project Ga0116184, IMG submission 89886) | Active sludge microbial communities of municipal wastewater-treating anaerobic digesters from Japan - AD_JPNNA5_MetaG | ecosystem: Engineered > Bioreactor > Anaerobic > Digestate | place...
CGCCCAGTCCGCCGGGCGGGCCGCTGCAACGGCCTCCCACGAGACCCGGGTGAACCCAAGGTAGGCGATGAGCAGGGCGCCGGCACTTAGCACGACCGTCTGGAAGATCTCCACCAGCACCACGCCGTGAAAGCCGCCGACGACCACGTAGAGCCCGGTGACCCCAATGATGAGCGCCGAGCAGGTGTGTTCATCCATGCCCAGGTAGACGGACCCGAACTTGCCCATCCCCTCGGCACCGTAAGCAAGGAATGCCGTGATCGTGAGGATGGCATAGACCGTGTAGGCCAGCCGGGCCATTTCGCCCGCCTTGCCACTGCCGAACCGGGTTTCCATCCACTCGGCCCCCGTCATGACGCCCGAGCGGCGGATCCACGGGCCCATGTAGGCGAGGTAGAACACCGTGATGGGGAAGCCCCAGATCCACTGCACCCACATGCCCCGAAAGCCCATCACGAAGAATAGGCTGACGATCCACATGGTTCCCGTGATGTCGAAGTAAGACGAGCTCCCGGACATAGCCAGCGCCCACCACGGCAGACGCCTCTCGCCGAGGAAGTATGAGCGGATGCTCTTCTGGGCCCGCCGTTTCACGATGAGCCCGAGGGACACGACAACGGCCAGGTAGAGCACGACGATGACGGAATCGAGCGGCCCGAGTTGGAGCTTTGGACCCATCACATTCGCCTCGCGCGGCGGGAGTATTTGGTGGAGTGCTGTGCGGGTGTCTTCGGGGGCGGCGCAGTCGGGTCCTTGGCGTTCAGGCGCCCAGCAGGCCGGCCAGGCGGTGATCCAGGGTGTACCGCTCGATGGCGCGAAGATGGGGCGCCGCCTTCTCCGGCTGATCGGCGGCCAGGAGCGCAAGGCCCAGCGTGTACTGGATGAACGGGTCGTCAGGATCCAGCTCGACGGCGCGTTCGGCAGTTCGTACGGCTTCAGGAACCTTGGCCATCTTCAGCTCCAGAAAGCCCTGCATCGCCAGCGGCTCCGCCTCCGGCAAGGCCTCGGCGAGCCGCTTGGCCGTGGCCAGAGCCTGATCGAACAGACCGAGCATGGACTCGATGCGCGTCTGGGAGGCCCGGACGCCGGGCATGGGGCCGCTCGCCGTGGCCAGACGAGTCTGAATCTCGGCCAAGGCCGTCGTGAGCTGTTCCTTGACATAGGCCTCGTCTCGGGCGTTAGCGAGCTGATCGAGAGTGATGACATTGGCGTACAGGTGGCTGGCGCCGATATCCACGGGTCCATCCAGGGCTGGCAGGAGCAGCGCCCGGGCAGTGGCGACGTCGCCCTGCAGCGCCCGGGAGATCGCCAGCAGAGCCCGAGCCCACGGGTACTCGGCGTCGGCACTCTGGACCATCGCCTGCAGATACTGCTCCGCGGTGGCCAGCCGCTGGGCCCGCTCGGCCGGGGGAAACCCCAGCTTGGTGGCGCTATCTGCGCCCAGGAACGCCAGGCCGATCTCGCGATGCACCGTGCAGTTGGCGTAGGCATAGCGGATTCGCCAGTCGGGCGGCTCCAGGGCGGCCCGGGCGGTCAGAAGCGGAAGCACGCGCCGGTCCGAGTGAGTCGGTGAGAGCGGGAGTCCGATCCGGTCCGCCAGCCTTGGGTCGACGTCTGCCGGGCGGATGGGCGCAGGCACGATCTTGAGGAAGTCGCACAGGTGCAGGAAGCGGAGGTACGCGGGGAGTTCCTGGAGCAGCCCGTCCTCGTTGAGAGAGTCGAAGTGGTCGAGACCGCGCGACACGGCCGGCCGGATCCAGGCCGCTGGGCCCTGCGTCAGGATCGGGTCCGAGTCCACATAGCCCGACAGCCACCACACGGCCCATGCCAGATCGGGGTCATCCGGCACTGCGGCGCCCTTCTGGGTGGCCGCACCGCGTGCCAACTCCATCACGGCGGCCTGGAGGAGTGTGGCGTACGTCTCCGGTGGGAAGGCGCCCGACTCGAAAGCCCGCGAGGCCAGTGCCAGGGCGGAGTCGGTGTGGTTCTGCACCAGTTCGAGACGCGCCAGGTTAATGAGGAGCTGCGGGTTCGTATCGCCCGCATCGACCTGGGCACGCAGCGGGGCGGCGGCCCGGGCGGCGCACGCCCGAGCGCTGGCCAACCCCGAGTGGCGCAGCAGCGCCATCACGAGTCCCAGGCCGTCGACGACGCCGCCCTGGTCCAGGATCATCGTTGTCTGCGTGATCCAGCTGGGGAGTGGAGGCGGGTACGGGTCATAGTGGCTATCGACATAGTCATCGCGATAGTACTCGAGGCCGGCGATGACCGCCTGAGCATTGACCATGGGCGCCACTTCGGGCGTGGGATAGGGGCGCGGCAGCATCTGGACAACGTAGGTGAGCTCGGCCGGCGCGAACGGCTCACCCAGCTCCACTTCGGGCCGTATGCCCGCGAACAGCCCACACGACCGTGCCCGATCCGCCGCGGCCTGGATCGAGGGAATATGCAGGAGACTCCCCGGCGCGGGGCCCAGCCACCTCGCGACCACCTCCGGGTCCACGTAGCTCGGCCCCATTACCCTCACGGAGACCTTCGCCAGCGACTTTTCGATGATGTGCAGCGTGAGCGTGCCGTCCCGGTCGAAGCTCGCCGGGCGCATGTTCATGTGGTATCCCTGCTCGGCATAGAGGTCCTGAATCCGTTGCACGGCCAGTGCCGGGGCATGTTTGTTGAGAACGGAACCCTCGGGAACGAGCTCGGTCACGGCGGCGATGATCGCTTCGGGCGCCACGGCCGTGGCGCCGTCCACCTGGATCTTCATGATCTTCGGGTTCTCGACCAGGAGATACCGGACCCGAACGCCATCGGGCTGTGCTTGGGGTTCCACTTTGGAGCTCCGCTCGTCGAACAGCCCGAGGTCCAGAATGCTGCGCAGGTCGCGCTGCATGAGCTGGGGATCGTATTGGGTGCCCTCGCGCATCGAGATGACCGCGCGGACGGTTTGCTCGGACACGCCCTGGAGGCCAAGGATCGACACTTCGCGCACGGGGACGGCATGTGCGCCCGAAGCCAGCACGAGTACCAGCAGCGCCATGCATGGGACTCGCAGGCGCCTAGAGCGCCGCACACTCATCGGGTGGAAGCCTCCCATGCCCTCGCGTCACCCCAGCGAGCTGCCGGAGCCCCTATACTGTCCGGTGAGGAGTAGGCCGGAGTCAAGGAGGCAGTGCAGACGTGCTACCCCGACCGCCGTCGTCCCATCGGCCACCAGACGCCGCGAGGGGTTGGTTTCGCGGGCCCGGCCGGCGTTTCCGCATGCTGGCGATGATCGCCATGGTCGTTGGGTGCATCGGTGATCCCGGCTTGTGCCAGCAACCCGCCGGAGACCCGGGCCGCCGCGGAGCGGGGCTCGAGGCCGCGGGGCTGCAGGCCCTCACCAAGGGCGATCACACCCGTGCCGCCGCGCGGATGGCGCAGGCTGTCGAGGCGTTCCGGCGCGCGGGCGACGCCCATGGGCAAGGGCGGTGCCTCTACTGGTTGGCCACGGCCGAGCACGGAGGCGGCGACCTGGCAGCAGCCTCCGGCCACCTGCGGGAAGCGCTCGAGCTACTCACCGAGCCGGGGCAGCGCTGGCTGCGCGCGTACGCGGCAAATCGCCTCTTGGCCATCGTCAGCGCTGGGTCCCCGACCGATGCTGAGGCCGCCTACGCCGTAGCGCGCCAGGCGGAAGCGGTCCTCGATGCCTCGAACCCGGTGGAAGCGCTCCTTGACCGGTTCGCGAGCACCCATTCCTCGAGGAGCCCGGACGATGCCTGGCTCTTCTTCTCGACTGCCTTGGCTGCCGAGTCCGCCGTCGGCCACGATGCGGCTCGCCTGGCCCGGCTCGAGATGGCCTGCGCCCAGATCGCGCGCGACCGGAAGGACACCGGGGCCGTGGCACGGCACTGCGAGAACGCGCTGGCCCTGCGCGGCAGCGTTCCGCCCTCCGAGCGAGTGAAGTGGCTGCTCTTCGCGGCCGATCAGTCGACAGAAGAGCCCGGCCCGGTGCCAACGCGGCTACGCGAGGCCTTGGACGAGGCCCGGTCGGCCGGTGACACGGCGTTGCTGGCCCAGGTCCACCTGCGGATCGCGCCAGCGCTCCGGAAGGCCGGCCACATGGACGAGGCCGTCGCCGAGTTCGAGACCGCAGCCACCGAGCTGCGGGACGCGCCATGGGGCACACCACACCGTGAGGATCTTCTGGGCCAGGCACTGATCGAGCTGGGGGAGGCCTGCGAAGCAGCGAGTGCCGGATCTGCGGCCGTTGCCGCCTATGAGGAAGCCGCTGCCGTCTATGAGGCTGCCGGGCAACCGCGCGAGGCGGCGGGCGCCCATCATCGGCTCGGGCGAGCCCTGGCGGCGGCAGGCGACCTGGCCGGTGCGGAGTGCCACATCGAAGCCCATCTGGACTACTACCGCTCGCTGGGCGATCCGGCGGCCCTCCTCACACCGCTCAGGGAGGCCGGCGCGGCTTATCTCCGTGCCGCCAAGGCCGACCCGTCAGCGGCCGGCGCCCGCGCTGAGAGCTGTTTCGCCGAGTTTCTGCGAACACAGGCGAGAGTCGACGGGTCCGCCCTGGCGCGCCAGTCGCTGGTCGTGGCCACGCTCTATGCCAATGCGAAGTTGCCGTTCCAGGCGCTGGGGTATTGCGAGCGTGCTCGGGCCGAGGGGCGCGCTCGGGGCGACCAGCTGGTTCAGGCTGAGGCGTTGGCTACGGCGGCGTCAGCCCATGCTGCCCGGGGCGCCTATGCCGATGCGCTGGCTTGTGCTGACGAGGCCATCGCGCTGGTGCGCGCGGCCGGGCAGGAGGCCCGTGCGGCCCCGTGGCTGCTTCAGTCGGCAACCTGGGCTCGCCAGGCCACGGGCGATGCGTCTCAGAGCCTCGACCGCTATGAGCGCGCCCTGGCGCTCTATGAGGAACTCGGACGTACCGCCCAGGAGGCTGCGGTCTGCCAGACGCTGGCCGGGCTCTATGATTCGGCCCTCGACGACCCGGGTATCGCTGCCCAGTACTACCGGCGCGCGGCCGAGCTGCTGACCCAGGGGGGAGACCAGGGGGCGCAGCGGCGCGCCCGGCAGCTGCTCCCCCGACTAGCCGGTGTGCTGCGCCGCTCGGGTGACGACGCCGAAGCGGCTCGCGTCCTCGAGCGGTGCGCCCGCGACCAGGAGTCTGCGGGTGACTCCCCCGAGGAGCGAGCGCGGACCCAGGAGGCTCTGGCCGACATTCTGCTGGCGGGCTCGGACTTTGATGAAGCCCGCTCGTGCCTGCGGCGGGCGCTGGATCTCTACCGCGAAGTGAGCCCCCCATCGAGCATCGCCGTCGCGACGGTGCTGCTCAAGCTGGCTGAGTCGTACCACCTGAGCGGTGACTTGGCGTCCGCCGTGGAGCAGTACGAGGAGGCGCTGGCGAGCCTGGTGGGTGTCGAGGCGGTGAGCGGCCTGAGGGCCTACGCGTATGGAGGACTCAGCCACGCTCTGGTTCTCCTGGGCCGGCACGACGCGGCGGTGCGTGCGCGAAGCGAGGCGGTGGCCAATGAGCGGAGTCTCGCTCACCGCCTCGAGACCGTGCTATCGGTCGTGTTCCGTCCGCGCACCGCGAGCGATCGTCCGCGCGCGCTGGCCTTTTTCGAGCGGGTTCTGGAGGTCGAGGATGCTATCGGTGACCAAGGCGGCTTGAGGCGGGCATCAGCCTGCAGAAACATCGCCAGTCTGTACCAGGCCGATGGCCGTGTGGCGGAGGCCGAGCCGTTACTCGCCCGGGCCGCCGAGCTCTTCGCTACGCACGGCTGGCCCCAGGAGGAGGTCGTCATTCTCGAGTCACTCGGACTCATCCGAGAACGCCTCGGTGACTGGCTTGGGGCTACGGAGGCCTACCGGCGCGCCATCGAGCTCTACGGGGAGATGGGCGATCCGAGAGGACGTCGCTCGGAGCTTGCGTTTGTTGTTGCTCGAATACTCGACGATCACGGAAGGCCGGATGACGCGGCCCCGTATCGAGCCCTCGCTGGGCAAGATAGTTGAATGCACAACCGAACCGGACCTCGGCGGCTCCGTCAGAAGCAGTACCGTCAGGCCCGCAGAGGCGGGTGAGAGAAGGAGTATACTCTGTGAAGCGGCAAATCACATCGCTCGTACTCTTCCTGTCAACGCTCATCATGGCCATCACTGGTGTGGTCATGTTCGCGATGCCTGGCCATGGGCCAGGATCTGGCGGTTCGCACTTTCTTGGGCTCGACAAGGGGCAGCACAAGGAACTCCACGTCGTGTTCATGATCCCGCTGGTGATCGCTGCACTGCTCCATGCCGTCTGGAATCTCGGGCCGTTGGTGAGCTACCTCAAGCTGCGGTCGTCGACCCGCAAGCACCAGGCCCTCGGCATGGCGGTCGCGATCGCCATCGTGCTGCTGTTCGCCGGCGGCACTCTGGCGCGTATGGAGCCCTTCACTCGTTTCGTGCAGCTTGGCCACCGGCTGTCGCACGGCGACGACGGGCCCGGCCGGTTTCCCGGAGCACCGCCCGCGGCCAATGGGCCTACTGCGGATGCGATGGCATCGGGTGTGGGTGCTGACTGAGCCGACACTGCACGACGGGACACCACGGCCAGCGGGTAACCCGCGCACCTGGTGGGGCCAGGCGAGGACCGCTGGCCCCTTCGAGCGAATACCGATGGATGCAGTTGGGGGGGCGGCGCTGGCAGAACTCCCCGGTGTCCGTGTGCCATCGCCGCTGCTCCGAACCCGTGTCGCCGCCGATGAGGGGCACCCATGCCGGATGGGCCGGAGAGCACCCGGGGTTCGAGCCCGCGGGAGCATATTGACGTCGGGCTGCGGGCGGTGCTCACGGCTGTCGACGAACTGGCCGCCTGTCCTGACCTGGACACGCTCTACCGGCGAGGGATCGAGCTCGCCCGCGAGCGGCTCGGGGTGGAACGGTGCTCGTTGTTCGTCTGCGACGGCCCATGCATCCGCGGCACGTTTGGCACAGACCTGCACGGACAGACCACCGATGAAAGGGCCTATGCGCGGAACACGACCGAGTACCCGGATGGCCGGGTAGTACCGTCGGGACCGGATGCGGACCGCTGGATCTACTGGCCCTCGGAGGTAAGCGAGTGGGAGGATGGCCACTTCCGGGCCGTCCGCAGAGGATGGGTGGTGTGCACCCCCCTCTGGCAGGGCTCAGAGCTTGCAGGGGTGTTCTACAACGACACGGCCATCACCGGTGCCGAGGTGGACTCGGAGCTCCAGGACCGGCTGGCCGTGTACGTGTCGTTCCTCTCGTCGCTCATCGCGCAGCGCCAGTCAGAGCGGACCCAGGAGGAGCTGTTCAGGGCCGCGCTGATCAGTGTGCGTGAGCTTGCGGAGTGCCCCAATCTCGACATGCTCTGCCGCCGCGCAGTCGAACTCGCGCGCGAGCGCCTCGGGGTCGAGCGCTGCGCTCTCTACCTCGTCGACGGCGATGTCCTCCGCGGGACCTACGGGACTGACTCCGAGGGGCGCACGACCGATGAGCACGCCCTGTCCAGGCCCCTGGAGGAGGGGTCGAAGGCCGCCTTGAGCCAAGCGGCAAGGAGTGAGCTGCCCTGGACGATCGAGCAGGGCGTGAGGCTCACCGCCCTCCAGGGCGACGACGTCGTGGTTGTCGGTCACGGGTGGGTGGCCGAGACGGTGCTGGCAGCCCATGGGGAGCCCATCGCGCTGTTCTGGAACGACGCGGCCCTCTCGGGAGCCCCCCCGAACCAGACGCGGCAGTGGATACTGTCCCTGTACTGCTCCGTGTTGGCCGCTCTCATCCAGCGCCGCCGGGCGGAGGACACCCGGTGGCGGATGGCTGACGGCCTCGAACGGGTCATCGGCGCCGCTGCCGAGCTCATGGAGTGCCCGGACCCCGACACCCTATATCGGCGCGGCGTGGAGCTCGCGCGGGAGCGCCTGGGCATCGAACGCTGTGGCCTGTTTCTCTGGGATGGAGAGCGGCTGCACGGAACCTATGGCACCGATAGCAGCGGGCGGACCACCGATGAGCGGGCCTTGGTCCTCGAGCGGACCGGAGCCTGGGGCAGGGCTCTGCATCTCCGGGCACCAGGCGAGCGGCCCTACGACCTCGAGGAGGTGCCGCTGAGCCACTATGACGGGAAGACCCAGGTGATGGGCCCCCGAGGCTGGGTCGCGATGACCACCCTGGCGACTGCGGATCGGGTCATTGGAGGGCTCGCCAACGATGCCGCGATCTCCGGATCGCCGCCTGACGAGGTGCAGCAGCAGGTCCTGTCGGTCTACTGCTCCATCCTCGCGAGCCTCATCGAACTCAAGCGTGCCGAGGCTGAGCGTCGTGACAGCCAGCTGCGGTTCCAGGCACTGATCGAGAACTCCAACGACGTCATCATGATCCTCAGCGCCGAGAACACGATTACGTACATCGCGCCGACCTGCCGCCGGATCCTGCGATGGGACCCATCCGAGGTCGTCGGGCGCCACGCCAGGGAGTTCATCCACCCCGATGACTGGCCCCGTGTGGCCACGGCGCTGCGGCGGAGGCTGACTGCCCCCGGTCCCGGCGAGTACCACGAGTTCCGCATCCGGTGCGGCGATGGCACGTGGCTGGATGCGGAAGGGCTGGGCTACCAACCCGGCCCGGGTAGTCCGGTCGACGGCACCATCGTTACCGTGCGCGACGTTGCCGAGCGAAAGCGTCTCGAATCGCATCTGCGGCAGACCTCGAAGCTCGAGGCCGTCGGCACCCTGGTCGGCGGCGTCGCCCACGACTTCAACAACCTGCTCACGGGCATACTGGGGTTCTCCGATCTCCTCCTCATGAACGTGACCGACACACGGCATGCGAGCCAGTTGCGTCTCATCCGCGACCTGGCCGAACGCGGGGCTGGGCTTGTCCGGCAGCTCTTGCTGTTCAGCCGCGCGCAGACCGGCGAGCAAGGTCCGGTTGACCTGAATCGGGTGATCGAGGACCTCACTCGGCTCCTGGGGCGGGTCATTGGTGAAGACATCCATGCGGACCTGGCGCTGGCCCCCGATCTCGTCACGGTCTACGCCGACGCGGCCCAGATGGAACAGGTGCTCATGAACCTGGCCGTCAACGCGCGAGACGCCATGCCCAACGGCGGGACACTCACGATCCGAACCCACAACGTCAAGCTGCACCGCGAACCTCCGGGCGCGCTGATCCGAGTGAGCCCAGGAACCTATGCCTGCGTCTCGGTCTCGGACACGGGCCAGGGGATGGACGAGGCGACGCGCGAGCGAATCTTCGAGCCCTTCTTCACAACCAAAGAGGTCGGCAAAGGCACGGGACTGGGTCTGGCCACCGTCTATGGGATCGTGCGCCAGCACCAGGGCACCATCGAGGTGGACTCGCGGCCGGGGATCGGCACCACGTTCCGCGTCTACCTACCCATGGGCACCGGCCCTGCCTCCGTCACTGCGGAGCGGGCCGCCACGGCGGCGGCTCCGGAGGGAAGCGAGACGGTTCTCGTGGTGGAAGACGAGCCGTCGGTACTCGACCTGGTATGCCAGGTGCTCGAGCAGCAGGGCTACCAGGTGCTTCCCGCAGCCACTCCCTCGGAGGCGATGTCGCTGTTCAAGGCCCACGGCGGGCATGTTGACCTGCTGATCACCGACGTGGTCATGCCACAGATGACCGGTGCTGCCCTGCACCAGATACTCGTCCAGGAGGCGCCGGCTCTGAGAGTGCTCTACATGTCCGGCTACCCAAGCCATGGTGGCGCTGGTGCCGCCGCGGACTTGCACGGCCAGCCGTTCCTCGCGAAACCCTTTGGGCCGGCCATCCTCGTCGCCCGAGTTCGCGAGGTACTCGATGGGTCCGGGCCGTCCGCCCAGCATGGGCCATGCCCATATGTGTAGCCGTCCCCGGAACCCATCGTGTGTTGGACGGGACGGGCACCACCGGATGCTGACCTCCACTCTGACGGCTTCAGAACCTGCCGCCGCACGCCACGTCAGGCCGCTGGCGATGCTGACGGCTTTCTGGATTGGGGGAGCGGGCGCCATGAGCGCGGAGAACCACGGGACGGTACCGCAGAACCATGTCATGGAAGTGACATTCGAGTCGGAAGGGGATCGCGCCGACCCGTTCAACCAGGTCGAACTCGATGCCATCTTCACAGCGCCCGATGGTACGGAGCGACGTGTGCCCGGTTTCTGGCGCGGCGGCCGAGCCTGGGCGATGCGGTACTCCTCATCAATTGCCGGCGAGCATCGTTTTCGCACGGAGTGCTCCGATGTCAGCGACCAGGGCCTCCACGGCCAGGCCGGAACGGTCACCGTTACTCCGTACGACGGAGACAACCCCCTGTACCGCCATGGCCCCATCACCATTGCGCCAGACCGGCGGCACTTCGTTCATGAGGACGGAACGCCGTTCCTTTGGTTGGGTGACACCTGGTGGATGGGCCTCTGCAACCGCCTGCACTGGCCCGAGGACTTCCACACACTAGCCGCCGACCGCGTGGCCAAGGGGTTCACGGTCATCCAGATCGTCGCGGGGCTCTACCCGGACATGCCTGCCTTCGACGAGCGCGGCGCCAACGAGGCTGGTTTCCCATGGGAAGCCGACTACGCCCGCATCCGACCGGAGTACTTCGACATGGCCGACCGTCGCCTTCAGTACCTGGCGGACCAGGGCCTCGTACCATGTCTGGTTGGCGCCTGGGGCTACTTCAGCCCGTGGATGGGCACCGAGAAGCTCCAGAAGCACTGGCGCTATCTGGTTGCGCGCTACGGTGCCCTGCCGGTTGTCTGGTGCGTGGCCGGGGAGGCGAACCTGCCCTGGTACCTCGCGCCCGGATTCCCCTATGACGACCGCGAGCAAGTCCATCAGTGGACCGAAGTCGCCCGCTATCTCAAGCGCGTGGATCCCTTCCACCGCCCGCTCTCGATCCACCCGACGGGCCTCGGGCAGCTCAGCGCCCGGGGCGCCATTGACGACCCCGCGCTGCTCGACTTCGACATGCTCCAGACCGGCCACGGTGGCCGCGAGGTGCTCGAGCCCTCGATCAGGACCCTCCGGTGGTCCTACGACGCCGACCCGCGCATGCCAGTGCTCAACAGCGAGGTCTGCTATGAACAGCTCCTCGGCTGGATCCCGGCCGACGTGCAGCGGCTGATCTTCTGGGCCAGCATGCTGTCGGGCGCGGCGGGACAGACCTATGGCGCCAACGGCATCTGGCAGGTCAACCGCAGGGACCAGCCCCACGGCGCATCGCCGCATGGCGGCAACTACGGCACGATCCCGTGGGATGAGGCGATGAACCTGCCCGGATCCTCGCAACTCGCGCTCGGGAAGCGCCTCCTCGAGCGGTACCCCTGGCAACGCTTCGAGCCCCATCCCGAATGGGCGTCCTATGGCGAGGGCACCACCCTCAGCCTCGACGGCTGCCGGTGGATCTGGTTCCCCGAGGGCAACCCGGCCGAGGACGCCCCGGTCGAGCACCGGTACTTCCGCATCAGCTTCGACCTTCCCGAAGGCCAGACAGCCGCGGCCACACTGCGGATGTCGGCCGACGATGCGTGCACGGCCTACCTCAACGGCGACCCAGTGGGCGAGGCCCGATCGTGGCGCACGGGCGCACAGATCGGCAGCCTGGCCGCACGCCTACGCCCTGGCCGCAACGTCCTGGCCATCCGTGCCGAGAACGGCCAGGCGCCCGTCGCGAAGAACCCAGCCGGGCTAATCGCCCGCCTCGAGATCCGCCTCGCCAACGGCGAGATCCGGCGCATCGACTCCGGCCCGCAGTGGCGCTGCGCGGAGACCGAGACGCCGGGCTGGGCGTTCCTCGACTTCGACGATGCGGCACTCGTTTCTGCCATGGACCTGGGGCCGTACGGCATGGCGCCGTGGGGCACGCTCGCCGATCACGGCCCCTACGAAGTGCCCTACGCCGCAGGCATCGCCGGGCAGGTGCGGGTCATCTACATGCCCCAGCAACGGGCGACGACCATCCACGATCTCGACGACGGCGTGAGCTACCTGGCTCGGTGTGTCGATCCCGTCACCGGAGCCGAGACCGAACTCGGCCAGGTCCACCCGGCGAACGGTTCGTGGACCTGCGAGCCGCCCG
>Ga0116184_10003874_pt1 | contig 12067 bp, 6 predicted proteins | sample AD_JPNNA5_MetaG_FD_89886 | JGI IMG/M metagenome (GOLD analysis project Ga0116184, IMG submission 89886) | Active sludge microbial communities of municipal wastewater-treating anaerobic digesters from Japan - AD_JPNNA5_MetaG | ecosystem: Engineered > Bioreactor > Anaerobic > Digestate | place...
AGGGCGTGACCCTAAACTTGAACCCAGGCACGATTCTCAAGTTCGTCAAAGCCGATCCTCTAATAGGTATAACAGTCAATGGAACACTGATTGCCAATGGAACGGACGCTGACCCCATAACCTTCACTTCTAATGAGTTAACGCCTGCGGCCGGCGACTGGAAAGGAATATCATTTGGCATTACGGCCGCTGGTAGCATAATTGACAATTGCATACTTGAATATCCCCGCATAGGTGTGAATGTATCTTGGACAAGTATAACTGGCGCAGAACTATGCCCGGTCAGCGTAACAAATAGCACCTTCCAGAATATATCATATGTCGGAGTTAGCTTTGCTGGCCATGATGAAGGCTCCGCTACACCAAGATTGTACTATCCAGTCACAGGTATTGACGTGACCAACAACGACTTCATCGACGTAGGTAGGTCAGGGGCAGGAGCAAACCCCATGGCTATATTCACGCGCTCGGTCAAGGATGTCAACATATCGGGAAACCTTATTCGACGTGGAGAGGGTACCCATCTTGCCTACTTGGGTGTTGCCTTTGAGAACTACACCTTTGCCGACAACACCATAGAGGATCCCGGGTATCAACAGGGAGTCTATATCAGTACAACCGATGGCGACCCTCAGATTCTGAGAAATAAGTTTATCGGCACGGCTACCGCTGCGAACTTCCGTTGTATTTCTACCTACGGCCACAGCGGGTTGACGATCAAGAACAATGAGTTTTATACCGGCAGTTCAGGCATATACATCGGCGGGTTTGTCAACAGTCCAGATGTGGTAGAGGTTCTTATAGAAGGAAACCTCTTTAATAGGGTCGGCACTGGTACGAGTGATAGCTATGCCATTGTGGATGATTCGTTGTGGAACACACCTCGCCCTCCCAGCGAGGGTTGGAATGTAAGAAGTTGGGTTCGTGATGGCGTTATCAGGGGCAACGTCATTAAGAATACGAGCGGCGTTGCCATTTCCATCCCCCGCGGCAGTTATACGTATCCTGATTATGGGACGGTAGACCTCGGCGACGTTCTGATTGAGGGCAACGTTATAGAGAACAACAGGGTTGGGATCCAGGTCGGTCTTACAGGTAGTGGTGATGCTGCTAGGTATGGCATTGAAGGAATAGAGGCGCATTTTAACGAGATCGTGGGTAATGAGATTGGCGTCAAGAACATTTCGATGAGGGAGGATGTCTTTGACGCCACCAACAACTGGTGGGGCGATGCCAGCGGGCCGACGCATGCGGGCAATCCGGCTGGCAGGGGCGATGCCGTAAGCGGTAATGTCCAGTACAGCCCCTGGCTCGGGGCGAGCACGGAGGCGGACACGCTGCCCCCGCTCGTGGCCGTCATCACTCCCGCGGAGGCTCCTGCGGAGCGCGTTTCTCAGGTCTTCTCGGACGAAGAGGGCAACCCGCTGGGAACGGTGAGCTTCCCCTCCGTCACCACCGCCGGCACCGTGACCTTCACTGCTGTGGAGCCTGAGGACGTGGGCGGGACCGACTACCCGGCGGCCGATGGCTTCTGCCTCGGGGACCCACCTGTCTATGTGGACATCACAGCAGACGAGGCTCTGCAGTTCGAGACTCCCGTGAAGGTCTGTCTCAACTATGAGCCTGAGAGTTTCCCTGCAGGTACCCCCCGGCTCTTCCACTACGAAGACGGAGAGTGGGTCGACGTCACCACGAGCATCGACACCACGAATCATGTGGTCTGCGGCGAGGTCTCGTCGCTCTCGCCGTTTGCAGTCGGAGTAGACGACGTCCATCCCACGGTCACGGTTGCCAAGGCCTCCGGCCAGGCCGATCCCACCAACGCTAGCCCCATCTCCTTCACCGTGACCTTCAGCGAGCCGGTGGCCGGCTTTGCCAAAGACGACGTGCAGGTGGAGACCGGCGCCGGGACAGCCTTCAGTGCTGCCTACGAGTCTGCGGTCACAGTGGAAGACGCCCCGGGCGGGACCTACACCGTCAAGGTCGCCGGTATGGACCGCGATGGCCGCGTGGCGATCACGATTCTGGGCGGCGCCGTGTACGATGCCGCCGGCAACCGCAACAGCGTCTCAGAGCAGGTGAGCGTCACCTACGACGCGACTGCTCCCACGGTCACCATCAACCAAGCCGCCGGCCAGGCCGATCCCACCAACGCTAGCCCCATCTCCTTCACCGTGACCTTCAGTGAGCCGGTCACCGGCTTCACGAGTGAGGACGTGACCCTGAGCGGCGCCGCCGGCGCCGGCACTGTAGTGGTCGCGGGATCGGGCGCCACCTACACCGTGGCGGTGAGCGGCATGACCCGGCAGGGCACGGTCGTAGCCTCCCTTCCCGCGGGGGCGGCGCAGGACGCGGCCGGCAACCCGAGTCTGGCTTCCACCTCAACTGACAATGAGGTGACGTACATCACTGTCCGGCAGTGGCAGGTGACCCTGAGCCTCCTGCCCACGGGCGAGGTCCGCCCGGGCACGCCGGTGACCTTCGGCGGCACGGCGAAGCTCGCCGACGGCACTCCCGCCCGGGGCACGGTGACGATCGAGAAGCGCCGCCAGGGGAGCGAGGAATGGCTCGCCTGGCGGACCGCCACCCTGGCGGCCGACGGCAGCTACGCCGTGACCGTGGAGATGACGACCGCGAACCGCGTCTGGCAGTTCCGCACCAGGGTGGCCGGCGATGCCGCGCTCGCGATCGAGGAGAGCTACAGCCCGGTCGCCGAGCTCACCGTCCTCTCCTCCGTGACCAAGCCCAAGTGGCAGGTGAGCCTTGTCCTCTCCGCCCACAAGGTGAAGCCGGGGGCCACGGTCACCTACCGGGGCACGGTGAAGACCGCGGAGGGCAAGGCTGGCAAGGGCACGGTCATCATCCAGAAGCGGCGCCAGGGCACGAGCCAGTGGCAGACCTGGCGCAAGCCCGTGCTCAAGAGCGGCGGCCGCTACGTCGTGAGCGTGAAGATGACGACCGCGAACCGCGTCTGGCAGTTCCGCGCCAAGATGCCGGCGAACGCCGCCAACGCCACCGCCTACAGCGCGACCAAGGTCCTCACCGTCACGCGCCGCTAAAGGCGTGCGACCCGTCCTCTCGGGGGCGGGTCGAGCGGCCTGCCTTGCGCCCGCCGCCCGGGGAGCGAGAGCTCCCCGGGCGGCGGGCGCCCTTCGTTTCCTCTGCCGTCGCCCCAGGCGGCAGAGATGTGGTCAAGTGCTTTTGTGACATAATCCCGCTCATGAGGATGCCGGGGGCCAGCCCGAGGGTCGCAGAGACCGCTCGCAGAAGGAGGCGGGCGTTCTGAGCGTCGACTCGTTAGGCGCTGCCGTCATGTTGGCCGAAGGCCGCGACAACGAAGCGCAGGTCTGAAGCAGGCCCGGGAATCACGGACTCTCACGCGATGCGTCTCTCCACCCTGCTCCTGCCCACAGTGAAGGAAGACCCGGCCGGCGCCGAGGCCGTCAGCCACAAGCTGATGGTGCGCGCCGGCCTCGTGCGCCAGCTCGCCGCCGGCATCTACGTCTTTCTGCCGGCCGGCTGGCGCGTCATGCGCAAGATCGAGGCCATCATCCGCGACGAGATGGACGCCATCGGTTGCCAGGAGCTCCTTATGCCGGTCATGCATCCCGCCGAGCTCTGGCAAGAGTCGGGGCGCTGGGACGAGATCGGCGACGAGATGTTCCGCCTCAAGGACCGCAAGGGCGCCGACATGGCCCTGGCGATGACCCACGAGGAGGTCGTCACCTGGATCGCGGCGCGCGAGGTGCGCAGCTACAAGCAGTTGCCCCAGCTCTGGTACCACTTCCAGACGAAGGAACGCGACGAGGCGCGGCCCAAGAGCGGCGTGCTGCGCACACGCGAGTTCATCATGAAGGACTCCTACAGCCTCGACCGTGACGTGGGGGGGCTGGAGCGCAGCTACCAGAAGCACATCGAGGCCTACGACCGCATCATGCGCCGCTGCGGCCTTGAGACGATGATGGTGCTGAGCGACCCCGGCATGATGGGCGGCGCGGTCAGCCACGAGTACATGGCGCCGAGCGCGGCGGGGGAGGACGTCGTCGTCTTCTGCCGCTCCTGCGGCTATGCGGCCAACGTCGAGCTGGCCGTGGCAGGGCCGGAGGAGGACGAAGGGGACGCCACCACGGAGGCGGCGGGGGAGGGCGGCGCTCTCAACAGCGCCGCTGCGGGCGCCGAGCGTGCCGCCCCGCCGCTGCAGCTTCCGCCGCCGGGCGAGGTCCACACCCCCGGGGCGCGCACCATCAACGACGTGGGCGCCTTCCTCGGCCTGCCGGCGCGCGCCTTCGTCAAGTCGCTCGTCGTCATGACGGAGGGGGAGGACGCCCACGCCGTCATGGTCTGCGTGCGCGGCGACCATGAGCTCTGCGAGCCCAAGCTGCGCCGCCTCATCGGCGACTTCCGCCTCGCCACCGCCGAGGAGGTCGTCGCGGCGCAGGGCACGGAGGCCGGCTTCGTCGGGCCCGTGCCCACGCCGCTGCCCGTGATCGCCGACGAGGTCCTGCGCCGGGGCGTCTACGTCGCCGGCGCCAACAAGCCCGACTACCACCTGAGCGGCGTCAGCGCCGCCGACATCGAGAAGGGCGCTCCCGCCGGCGTGCGCTTCGCGGACCTCCGCGAAGCCCGCGCCGGCGACCCGTGCCCTCAGTGCGGGGCCGCCCTGCATAGCGAACGCGTCATCGAGGTCGGCAACATCTTCCAGCTTGGCACGAAGTATTCGGCCCCGATGGGCGCCACCTACCTCGACGAGAACGGCAAGGAACAGCCCATCGTCATGGGAAGCTACGGCATCGGCGTTGCCCGCATCGCCGCCGCCGCGGTAGAGCAGCACCACGACGAACGCGGCATCATCTGGCCCGCCTCCATCGCGCCCTTCCGCGTGCACATCGTCCAGGTGCGCGCCGGCGACGAGACCCAGCGCGCCCTCGCCGAGCGCCTCCACGACGAGCTCCCCGCCGCCGGCTTCGACGTCCTCTACGACGACCGCGACGTCTCGGCCGGCATCAAGTTCGCCGACGCGGACCTGCTCGGCTGCCCCGCCCAGGTCGTGGTCGGCAAGCGCGCCGCCGAGGGCGTCGTCGAGCTCAAGGAGCGCGCGACGGGTGCGCGGCAGGACGTGCCGGTGCGCGAGTTGGGGCACGCTCTGCGTGCCTTGCTCGCGCCCGCCTGATCCCCCGCCGCGCCGCAGGCTCGTCGTCCTCCTTGGCGCCCCCTGGCCCCTCCCGCCGCGCGGCGCGCGTTGTCTGAACGGGCTACACCGCGGGCAAGAAACCGGGTGTTGACACTCAAGGAACCCCGTGTGATGGGCGATACCTGTACGGGGATGAACCGATGAACATGGCGATCATGGCACCGATAGCACACGACAGAATCACGCAGCGGCGCTTCCCGGAGGCCCTCAAGTCACTTATGGAGGAGCGTCACCTGAGCTATCGCCAGTTGGCCTACAAGACGCAGCTCTCGGCCGGGTACCTGAACCACCTGACCAAGGGCACGCGCCCGGTGCCGTCCGACCCGGTCATCAAGATCATCGCGCGCTCTCTGTGCGTGGCCCCAGACTACTTCCTCGAGTTCCGCCTGCGTCAGGTCGCGCGCGCGCTGGCGCGCACGCCCGAGCTCGCTGACCGGCTCTTTGGCGTGCTGCTCCGTGACGAACCCGTGAGCGACGACATCCTGGACTTGCTGGCCGACGCGTCTTCCGGCGATCGGTTCACGGCCCCGGGCGTCGACGAACTCGAAGCCCTCAGCGGCTGCTGAGAACGGCCGCGCCAGACGCCGTGAGGCCGGCAGGCGCGGCGACACGATCCCCCTGGACGGCGGTGCACGTCCCTGAGGCGACCGGCTCCGCCGGTCGCCTCGCCTAATGTCCACCCGCCCGAACTGGCCACGGCGCCGGTCGGCTGCTACTGTCGTGCGAAACCACGACCGCCGAGAGGGAGGGCGCCTTGACCATCTGTATCGCGGCGATGTGCGCCAACCGACGGACGCCGTGCGGAGCTGCGGCGGCGCGGCTCACGGTCGGAGCTTGACGGGCTGAGCAGAGGGTATACCGTAGGTGCTGTACTTGACCCCGGCTTCGGGCCGGGCTGCGAAGCCGCTTCGGCGGCTTCTGCTTTTTCTGGGGGGAACATGGGGCTGCCGCGCACGATCGTCTACGTCGATGGCTTCAACTTCTACCACTCGGCGTTCGTGCGGGGTAAGCACGGGGGCTTCAAGTGGCTCGACATGCCGGCGTTCTGTCGACTTGCCTTGCCGAAGAACGACGTCGTCCTTGTGCGCTACTTCACGGCGCGGGTGCTGGCGAACGGCGGGCGTGTCCGTGCCAGAAGGAGACAGGATCAGTACCTGGGAGCGCTCGAAACCCTCCCAAGCCTGTCAGTGCATTATGGCAACTTCGTCGAACGCAAGAAGTATCTAAAGCTCATCCGTCCGAAACCCGGCGAGAAACGCGTGTGGGTGTGGGTCCCGGAGGAGAAGGGTTCAGATGTGAACCTCGCCTCGTACCTGCTGCTCGACGCCTTCACCAGAGCTTACGATGTGGCGGTCGTGCTCTCCAACGACGCCGACCTCCGCGAGCCCATCCGTATGGTTCGAGAGGAGCTGGGGCATCCTGTCGGGATCATGTGGGTGTCCGGTGGCGGGAAGAAGTGCGTGTTCGGACGCGACGTGGACTTCGTCCGTCCGCTCCGGCGCTGGCACTTCGAACAGGCGCAGCTTCCCCCGACCGTGACCTCGCCTGCGGGCGACGTCTTCAAGCAGCCCGTCCCCTGGGCGAGAGCGGCCCAACGCTCCACCAGCACCTCGAGACCGGATAGGGCGAACTGACAGCAGGTCCTGGTTCGCAGGCCGAAGAATGGTCGGCGTGGCCAGATTCGAACTGGCGACCCCTAGTCCCCCAGACTAGTGCGCTAACCAGGCTGCGCCACACGCCGACCGGAGCCCGGATTGTAGCACAGGGGCGGGTCACGGCGGCCGTGAGATAGACTGGTCGCCTGCCGATGAACCCGGTCGTAAGGAACATCCCGAACGCGCTGACCGTCGTGCGCGCCCTGCTCATCCCGGCGATCGTCTACGCCTATGCGCAAGATGCGCCTGGGCCCTCGGTGAGCGCGGCGGCGCTCTTCGTCGCCGCCGCGCTCACCGACTTCTTCGACGGCATCATCGCACGTCGGCTGAACGCCCAGACCGAGTTCGGCCGCTGGGTCGACCCGGTCGTCGACCGCGCCTTCTACTTCACGACGTTCAGCATGCTCTGGTATCTGGGCACGCTTCCGCTGTGGGCGGTCCTGCCACTGCTTCTTCGCGACGGCATCATGCTGGTCATGGCGCTGCCGGTGCGCATGTTCACGCGCTTTGGCCCGAACGTGAGCCGATGGGGAAGAGCGGCGACCACGACCCTCATCTGCTCGATCTTCTGCTTTCTGATCGACCTGCGGACGATCGGCTGGGTCCTGCTTGCCGTGGGCGGGACGCTGTATGTCGGTTCGGCCCTGCTCTACCTCGTGCGCGGCGTACGCATGTTGCGCGAGGGGCGGGCGGCGTAGGGGGCGGGCGGCGTAGGGGGCGGGCGGCGTAGGGGGCGGGCGGTCGCGCCGCCTACGCCGCCCGCCCCCGGCTCGCCCGCCCCCACGCCGCCGGCACTGTATCGCTTCGCGCCTTTCGGGTACGCTTGCCGCAGGAGTCGCGGGGCCGCGGCTTCGCCGCCGGCCCGTCGACCGCTGGGAGGTGAAGCCGATGCGCGCAGTCGTCATGGCGGGCGGTGAAGGGACGCGCCTGCGACCGCTGACGAGCAACCAGCCCAAACCCATGGTGCCCGTTGTGGGCAAGCCCTGCATGGAGTACATCCTCGAGCTGCTCAAACGCCATGGCGTGAAGGACGCCGTCGCCACGCTGGCCTACCTCCCGAAGAGCATCCGCGATTACTTCGGCGACGGGTCGACGATCGGGGTGCGCATGCAGTACTCGGTCGAGCATGTGCCCGCCGGCACAGCGGGCAGCGTGAAGCTCGCCGAGGACCACCTGCGCGACGACGTCTTCATCGTCATCTCGGGCGACGCGCTCACCGACTTCGACCTTGAGGACATCGTCGCCTTCCACAAGCGCCGCGGCGCCATGGTGACCATCGCCCTGAAGCACGTCGAGAACCCGCTCGACTTCGGCATCGTCGTCGTCGACGACGAGGGCCGCATCGAACGCTTCCTCGAGAAGCCGACGTGGGGCGAGGTGTTCTCGGACACCGTCAACACCGGCATCTACGTGCTCGACCCCGAGGTCTTCGACCACATCCCGTCGGGGACGCCCTTCGACTTCAGCCAGGACCTCTTCCCGAAGCTCCTCGAGATCGACGCCCCGCTCTACGGGTACGTCGCCGACGGGTACTGGCAGGACATCGGCAGCCTCGAGCAGTACCTCGTCGCGAACTGCGACGTGCTCGACGGCAAGGTCGACGTCGCCATCCCCGGCATCGAGCTCGAGCACCGGGTCTTCATCGGCGAGAACATCAACCTGGAGTCGCTGGAGAACGTCAGCGGCCCCGCCTACATCGGGAACTACGCCAAGATCTCGCGGCAGGCGCATGTCGGTGCCTACTCCGTGCTCGGCAGCAACGTGGTCGTCAAGGAGCATGCCGTGACGCGGCGCAGCGTGATCGACGCGAACACGTACCTTGGAGCCTCGAGCAAGGTGCTGGGCACGATCATCGGCAAGAACTGCGACATCAAGGCCGGGGTGACCCTCAACGAGGGCGTCGCCGTCGGCGACGAGTGCGTCATCGGCGAGGGAGCGAGCGTCGCCCCCGACGTCAAGATCTACCCGTTCAAGCGGGTCGAGACGGGGGCGCAGGTCAATTCGAGCATCATCTGGGAGTCGCGCGGCGCCTCGCGCGTGTTCGGCAAGGAGGGCGTCGTCGGGCTCATCAACATCGACGTGACGGCGGAGCTCGCGCTCAAGCTGGCGATGGCGTACGGGACGACGCTGCCGAAGGGCGCCCGCGTGACGACGAGCCGCGACGCGCACCCTGCGTCGCGGGTCTTCAAGCGGGCGCTGATCTGTGGTCTCAACTCGACGGGCGTCGTCGTTCGTGACCTGCGCGTGGCGAGCAGCGCGATCAACCGTTTCGAGGTCAAGAACGGCAACACGCAGGGCGGCATGCACGTACGCATCTCGCCCTGGGACCCCGAGATGGCCCAGATCCAGGTCTTCGAACCCCCGGGCGTGACGATCAGCGAGAAGCGCCAGAAGGACATCGAGAAGTACTACGCCCGTCAGGACTTCCGCCGCGCCTTCTACAGCGAGTTCGGCGAGATCCAGTTCCCAGACCGCGCCATGGAGACGTACGTGCGCGGCCTGACGCGCAACCTCGACATGGAGGCGATCCGCGACCGCGGCTTTCGTCTCGTCATCGACTACTCTGGCTCGGCCGCCTCGCTGGTCCTGCCGAACATCCTCGGCGAGCTCAACGCCGAGGTGCTCTCGGTGCGCGCCTTCACCGACCAGCGCACCACGAGCATCGCGGCCGAGGAGCTCGCCGCGAACATCAACGAGGTGCGGCGCCTCGTCACCGTGATGGGCGCCGACGCGGGGTTCGTCATCGCTCCGGGCGCCGAGCGTCTCTTCGTGGTCGACGAGCAGGGCGAGGAGGTCCCGGTCGAGAAGGCGCTCCTTCTCTTCGTGCGCCTCGTCGCCGAGCGCGCGGAGAAAGGGGCGAAGATCGTCCTGCCGCTCACCGTGACGCGCGTCGCCGAAGCCCTGGCGGAGCCGTTCGACGTCGAGATCGTGCGCAGCAAGGTCTCGATGCCGGCGTTCACGCGCGCCGCGACGGAGGAGGGCGTGGTGTTCGCCGGCGCCCTCGGCGGCGGTTACATCTTCCCCCAGTTCCTGCCCGCCTTCGACGCTGTGATGAGCCTCGGCAAGCTGCTCGAGCTGCTCGCGCCGCAGGGGCAGAGCCTCAGCGAGCTCGTCGCCGAGATCCCCGCCAGCACGCTCGTGCATCGCACGGTGCCCTGCCCGTGGTCGCTCAAGCCGACGGTCATGCGCATGTCGACCGAGCGCCTGCAGCGGATGGTCGAGGCGGAGGGCGCCGTCCTCGCGGCCTCGGGCGGCGCCGGGGGGAGCGACAACGACGATCTCTCCCAGCTCGCTGAAGGCGGCACCGGAGGCGAGCGCGACCCCGCCTCGATCAGCCTCATCGACGGCATCACGATCGAACGCGCGCGGTCGTGGGCGCAACTGCTGCCCGACGCGGACGAGCCCGTGTTCCACGTGTACGCCGAGGGCGCCGACGACGGCGAATCGCTCGAGCTCGCGGAGCGCGTCGTCGCCGAGGTGCGCGCCGTCCTCGACGAGGCGTCGCGCTAGGCCCGGGCCGTTGGGCCGCGCCACGTGTCGACAGGCATGAACGACCGGCCGTCGCGCGACGGCGGCGCCGCGGCGCCCGTGCCGTGCGACGCCGTTCCCGCGGCACCCGTGCCGGGTGACGCCGGCGCCGCGGCGCCGGTACCGCGTGACGCCGCACCGCGGCGCTGGTGGTACCGCCATCCGTGGGGGACGCTCGTCATCCTCGCCGTGGTGCTCGTGGCCGTCGCCTTCGTCGCCGTCCAGGTCGCCATCTCCGCGCGCGTCGGCCCTGGGGTCGAGGTCGCCGGCGTCGCCTTGGGCGACCTCACGGTCGCGCAGGCCGAGGAGCGTCTCCGGGATGAGGTCTTGCCGGCCGTGCGCAACGTCACGGTCAGGACGGACGGCGAACCGCTCAGCCTCACCCTCGAGGCGCTGGGGATCGCGGTGGACGTGCCGGCGACTGCGCGTGCCGCGCACGCGCACGGCCGGCACGACCTCAAGATGGGTCCAGTGGGCCTGTCCGTCTGGCTTCCCTTCGGCGGCGACGACCCCGAGCCCGTGGTCCGCGTCGACGAAGCGGCTCTCGAGAAGGGCCTCGAGGCGGTGCGCGCCGAGCTCGACGTCCCCGCCAGGGACGCGACCCTCAAGCTGGACGGCCGCTCCGTCACGGTCGTGCCGGGTGAGGACGGCGTCGCGGTCGACGCAGTCGCGTTCCGCGACGCCGTCCTCGCCGCGGTCGCCGAGGGTCGCGCCTACGCCGGCGAGGCCCCGCTGGCGGCCGTGCCGCCGAAGGTGGACACGGCCACGGCGCGGGCCCGCGCCGGCGCGGCCGCGACCTACCTCTCGATGCCGCTCACTCTGCGCCTGCGGGACACGGCGATCGTCCTCCCGCCGGCGCAGCTCGCCGGCATGCTCACGGTCAACACCGGCGATGACGCCGATCTCTGCCCGCTCACCTTCGACAACCCGCGCGCCCGGGCGCGCCTGCACGAGCTCCTCGCCTGGGCCGAGACGCCGGCCCGCGACGCGCAGATCGTCGTCCACGAGGAGGGCGGCATCACCGTGCTGCCCAGCCGTGACGGCATCGTGCTCGACATGGCGCAGCTCACCGCCGACATGGACGCGGCCGCGGCGGGCGCCGGCCTGCGCACCGTCATCGTCGCCTTGCGGCCGCAGTCGCCGCGGCTCACGAGCGCCGACGTCGAGAGCATGGGTCTCGCCTCACTGGGCTCCCAGTTCACGACCTACTTCGACACCTCCAACCCCGGGCGCGCGACGAACATCGCCCTGGCGGCCAAGCTGGTTGACGGGACCATCGTGGAGCCAGGCGAGGTCTTCTCGCTCAACGAGACGGTCGGCCCACGTAGCGTGAACCGCGGCTTCGACTACGCCCCCGTGATCGCCGGCGACGGCGTCTTGCGCCAGGGCGTCGGCGGCGGTATTTGCCAGTACGCGACGACGCTCTTCAACGCCGTGTTCTTCGCCGGCCTGCCGGTGGTCGAGCGTCACGCCCACGGCCTGCTCATCACGCACTACCCGGTGGGCCGCGATGCGACGGTGAGCTGGGGCGGCCCCGACTTCAGGTTCCGCAACGACACCGCCAGGGCGGTGATGATCCGGAGCTGGGTCGACGGCAACGCCCTCACCGTCGCCATCGTGGGGAAGACCGGGCGCAAGGTCTCGTACACGACGAGCCCGTACTATGACATACGGAAGCCTTCCTCGACGCGCG
>Ga0116184_10003880_pt1 | contig 12057 bp, 6 predicted proteins | sample AD_JPNNA5_MetaG_FD_89886 | JGI IMG/M metagenome (GOLD analysis project Ga0116184, IMG submission 89886) | Active sludge microbial communities of municipal wastewater-treating anaerobic digesters from Japan - AD_JPNNA5_MetaG | ecosystem: Engineered > Bioreactor > Anaerobic > Digestate | place...
CAGCGGAACTGGCATAACGACCCCAACGGGTGCGTGTTCCTCGACGGGGAGTACCACCTGTTCTTCCAGCACAACCCGTCGGGCATCGACTGGGGCAACATGACCTGGGGGCACGCGGTCAGCCCGGACTTGGTGCACTGGACGCAGCTCGATCACGCGATCTACCCCGATGAGCTCGGCACCATCTTCTCGGGCTCCGCCGTCATCGACTGGGGGAACACGGCCGGTTTCGCCAAGCCCGGACAGCACGCCATGGTGGCCATCTACACGTCGGCGGGGACGCCCTTCACACAGAGCATCGCCTACAGCACCGACAGGGGCCGAACGTGGACCAAGTATGCCGCGAACCCGGTGCTGGGTAACCTGACCGAAGGCAATCGTGATCCGAAGGTCATCTGGCATGAGCCCACCCGCAAGTGGGTCATGGCGCTCTACCTGACCGAGAGCGACTACGCCCTCTTCGGATCGCCCGACCTGAAGCAGTGGACGAAGCTGAGCGACATCTCAATGCCGGGCTCGAGCGAGTGCCCCGACTTCTTCGAGATGCCCGTCGATGGCGATGCAGCCCGGACGAAGTGGCTGTTCTGGGGCGCCAACTCACGCTACATGCTGGGCAGCTTCGATGGGACGACCTTCCACCCCGAGACGGAGATCCTGCAGGCCGACTTTGGCGCCAACACTTACGCCGCTCAGACCTGGAGCGGCATCCCGGAGGCCGACGGCCGACGCATCCAGATCGCCTGGATGGCGGGAGGGCAGTACCCCGGGATGCCCTTTAACCAGCAGATGAGTTTCCCGTGCGAACTCACACTTCGTACCACGCCCCAGGGCATCCGCCTGTTCCGCGAGCCCGTCCGCGAACTGGAACTACTCCGGGGCAGAGTGCATGAATGGCACGACACGGATCTGGCGACAGACGGCGATCCTCTGGCGACTCTTAAGGGTGACCTGTTCGAGATCCAGGCCGATCTGGAGCCCGGACCGGACGCCGAGGTGACGTTCACCATCCGCGGTCAGACAGTGACCTACTCAGCCGCCAAGGGAACCATCGTGGCGCTGGGCAAGGAGGCGCCCGTCGCGCTCGAGGACGGCCGCCTGCGGCTCCAGATTCTGGTGGACAGAACGTCGATCGAGGTCTTCGCCAACAGCGGCCGTGTGGTGCTCTCATCGTGCTTCCTGCCCGATGCGATGGATCAGAGCCTGGGCCTTTCGGCCACCGGTCGGGCAACGGCTCGGTCGTTGCGGGTGTACGAGCTCAAGTCGGCGTGGCCCCAGGCGTAGGAGTCGACAGTCGCCCCGACGAGGGTTCGGTCCCCCGCACGAGCAGCAGGGGCACGCAGCAGCGGTGGCGGACGTCCTCGATGGTGCTCCCGAGGAACCATCCAACCATATGCCGGTGACCATGGCCGGCCATGGCAATGAGGTCCGCGCCCTCGCGCTCGGCCGTGCCAATAATGGCGTCGACCGGCTCGCCGTGCTCGACAAGGTGCCTGACCCTGAAGCCGTCACTCGCCAGCGCGTCGGCGATGGTCTGCAGGTACCCCTGGGCCTCGGTCACCTCGTGTTCTCTCGCATCTCGGGTATGGTAGTGGGCCACTCGAAGCAGGATGATCTCGCTGCCGAAGGCGCCGGCCAGGGCTCGCACGTGCGGGAGCACGGTCTGGTCGACCGGTGATACGTCCATCGGTACCAGGATCCTCTGGAACATGGCGCACCTCCCTCTCCCGGGAGCGGGCAGTCCGGCCGCTAGCCGAAGTCGAACGTGCCCCCGAATGTCTGGTAGAGCAGCAGGGCGTTGAGCACCATCACGGCTCCAGCGACGATGACGGCCAGGAGGAACTCCCCCGGGCCGCTCCGGAAGCTGCCCATTACCTTGCGGCTTCGCGCCAGGATCAGAAGCGGAATGATGGTGAACGGCAACTGCAGGCTCAGCGCGACCTGACTGAGGATTAGCGTCTTGTAGCTATCGAACCCGGCGGCAATCACTACCATGGCCGGAACCGACGTAACCACCAGGCCGAGGCGGTAGAAGCGGCTGTGGGTGTCCTCCGGTTTCCCCAGGAACCCACACACGACGTTGGCTTCGGCTAGCGACGACGTGATGGACGAGCCCACGCCCGCGAACAGGAGGGCGACGCCAAAGAGCACCTGAGCCAGAGGGCCCGCAAGCGGCTGGAGGGTCCGGCTGGCCTCCTCGATACTCCGCACCACGGTCCCATGCTGGAAGAACACGGCCGCGGCCACGATGATCATGGAGGAGTTGACGACCCAGCCCATTCCCATGGCTACGATGGTGTCCACGAGCTCGAACCGAATCAGCCGGCGCTTCGAGGCATCGTCGTCGCCCCACTCGCGGCTCTGGATCACGTTGGAGTGGAGGAACACGTTGTGGGGCATCACTACGGCGCCGAGCATTCCCATGGCAACCAGAATGCTCCTGGAGTCGATGCGTGGCGTGACCACACACGGCGCCAGCGTGCCCCAGTTGGGCTTCACGATCCAGAGCTCGATGAGGTAGCAGCCAGCGATGACGGCCAGGAAGACGAGGATCATACGCTCCAGCGAGTGATACCTCTGCCCGAGGATCGCCGTCACCACGATAGCCACGGTGACAATGGCCCCGAGCCAGAGCGGGAGGCCAAAGAGCAAGTGGAAACCCAGAGCGGCCCCCAGGTACTCGGCCACGTCCGTGGCGGCGCAGGCCACGATCACAGTCGCGCCAAGGGAATGAGAGACCCAGCGCGGCGCGCGGCTGCGGATGTTCGCCGCCAGCGAGTGCCCGGTGACCACGCCGAGGCGGGCCGACATGCTCTGGAGCAGGATCAGCATTGCGGTGCTGAGCGTGATGACCCAGAGCAGTGTGTAGCCGAACTCGGACCCCCCGGCGATGTTCGTGGCCCAGTTGCCGGGGTCGATGAACCCCACGGTCACGATGAAACCGGGACCCAGGTAGCGGAGAATGGGTGACCTGGCGAACCGCCCGAGCGCCCGTGCCACGGGCGACCTCGCCGCCATCTGTCGGCGCCAGGTGCGCTCGGGGGCTGCAGCGGCCACGGTCGAGGCTGGGTCCATCAACGCCCTCCGTCGGGTGCCCTGGTCACGGGTCGATGTAGACCCTCAGCTTCGGCGGTCCGCCGCGCGGCGCCTTCAGCGCTGAGGCAGGTCCCAGACCCTCGGTCGAGCGAACACGCCCCCGTTCGGCGGATGCGGGCTCCAGAGCCCTCACGTCACAGTGCAGGAGGCGGACCATGTCGCGCCAACCGCGGGTCGCCCCGTTGCTCCGTTCCGCCTGGCTGATCGCCGCTCCCTGGATCGTCCTGCTGACCCCAGGGCTCGGAGGAGCGCAGGAGGTATTCACCGTCAACAGCTTCGAGTCCGAGGACGAGCTTGCGAGCTGGCAGATCACCTGTGCCGGCACACGTCTCGTCCAAGAGGGGGTCACACACGGCCACCACGCCCTCGAGATGACCTTCGATCCCAACGGCGAGTGGGCGGCTGTCAGCATGTACTGGAACCGAGTGGTCCGCGATTGGTCGCCCTATGATGCCCTGGTCATCGATGTACTCAACCCGAACGACGGGCCCATCAGCGGGTACGAGTTGGTGGCCGATGAGGCGTGGCGCGACTCGGGAGGGTCCTACTGGAACCGGCACAACGGCAATGTCACTTTCGCGCCCGGACGCGGCCAGTGGGTCATCCCCGTCCGCGGGCTCTACCGGGGTGAGGCCGGTAGCCGCAACAACGACATCAAAACGGACATCGACCCGGCCCGCATCGTCCGGCTCGATCTGAACTTCGGCAGTAGGGGCCAGACCGGCCGCATCGTCATCGACCACATCCGCTTCGTGAAGGCTAGCCGGCCCGCGAGCGTTCAGGCGTTCGACTTCGGACCTCCGAGCCAGCCGGTGATGCTCGGATGGACGCCAGTTTCCCACGAGACCGCCTACACGGCCGAACAAGGCTATGGTTGGGGCCCGCAAGGTGGCGCTCCGTGGGACGGGGCCGATCGCGACACCACCTTCGGCACCATGCTGACCCAGGACTTCTGCGAGGCCGGCGGGTATCGGTTCCATGTCGACGTGCCGCCGGGCCAATACGAGGCCCTCGTGATCTTCGAGAACTGCGGCTACTGGGGCGGCGAGCAAGCGCGCTGCTCCGAGCGCTCGATCTCGGCAGACGGCGAGCTGGCATGGTCGGAGCGACGGCCCCATGGTCGTAGTACGGCTCTGTTCCGGTTTGAGGACGTCGAGCCACTCGGGCGCGACCTGTGGACGACCTACATGGCTGAGGAGATCACCCGACCCGTACGCTTCACTGTGGCTGCGGGCGCCGATGGCATCACGCTGGGGTTCGCTTCGGACGCGCCATGGGGCGCCAAGCTCTCGGCCCTGGCACTGTACCCTTCAGCCGACGCGGCGGCCAGAGAGTGGGTTGATGGCCAGTGGAAGGCCGTCGAGAACGAGTTCCGCGCCAAGGCCGTGTGTCTCGACGCGCCCGGCCCAGCGTTTGACGCACCGCGCGAGTGGGTACCGCTCGGCCTGGTCGCTTGGCCGGTTTCGCTGGATGACGACCTGTCGCCCTCGGCGGTGCCGGAGGCGCCCGTCGGCCCCGGCGACTTGAAGCTGCAGCGCCATGCCATGCGTGGCGAGTTTGAGCCGTTCTGCCTGGCCCTCCGGCCCCAGCAGGACCTGGGCCGGTGCGCACTCTCCATCGAACCCGATGGCCCGGCGTTACCCGCCACCGCCAGTGTGGTCTGGTACAACACCAGCCGGGACTTCGGCAGCATGGCTTACCACGTCGTGCCGCACACGCTGAGGCCTCAGGACGCGATCGACCTCCCTGCCGGCATCACGCGTGAGGTCGTCGTCACCGTCCACGTGCCCGAGGACGCCGCTCCAGGCGAGTACCGGTTCCGGCTGAGGCTTCGCACGCCGGGAGGCCGTGAGCTCCTTTCGGTGCCTCTGTCCCTGACGGTCCACGATGAGCTGCTGGACCGCACTACCGACTTCCAGATGGGCTTCTTCGGCCTGGAGCCGCCCGAAGGCCTGCTGCCCCCCGGCGCCGGACCCGAGGCGCTGGAGGAGACGCTGGCTCTGCTGCGCGATCATGGCATGAACAGCCTCTCCGGCGGACCCAACTGGCGACTCACCGGATGGGTGGGCGGGCAGCCCCAGATCGACTTCGATGGCGTCGACGCGTTCTTCGAGCTCTGCAGACGCTATGGGTTCGACCGGCCCATCAACGGCTATGGCGGCCTGCGATTCCTCGGCCTGCACGACGGCTATCAGAGGGGTGAGGCGGCGGCGAGGGTGACTCAGGAGAGCGGGCTCGACTATGAGACCGCCTTCATGCGGGCCTGGGACGCCGTCGATCGGCACGCACGCCAGGCGGGTTGGCCCACCATCTACTACGCCATGTGTGATGAGACGCGCGTCCGCGACGTTGCCGAGCGCGAGCTCGACTTCATGAAGCTCATGGCGCAGGTAACGGCGCAGTTCCCCAAGACCGTTCGCTCCAGCGGCTCCTACAGCGTGGACTTTCGCGACCGGCCCACAGACGGGGAGGACCTGAAGACCTGGCACCAGCGGTTCTTCGAGGCGCTCGACATCAGCAGCCTCAACGTACACGACGAGACCGTGATCGCCGAGGCACGGGCGCTGGGCAAGGAGGTCCACATCTACAACCAGGGCCAGACGCGCTACAGCTTTGGGCTGTACCAGTGGAACGAGTTCACCAAGGGCGTGCGAGCCCGGTGGCAGTGGCACCTCAACGTGCTGCACGGCTATCAGTTCTTCGACCTCGATGGCCGCGAGCCCGACACGGCGATGATCTGCTATGGCTCCCGGGGCATCTACCCGACCATCCACTTCGAGCGATGCCGCGAGGGCGCGGAGGACTTCTACCTGTATCAGACGCTGGCACACGCGATCGAGCGGCGGTCCGCCGCCGGCCAAACCGAGCGCGAGGCCACGGAGCTGTTGACGCGGCTGACGGACGGCATGCAGCTGAACCAGACCACACCACCGGACGGCTATAACCCAGACGCCACCAAGCTCGAGGTGATCGAGGCCCTCGAGCGGCTGAGGTAGGGGGCGGTGCCCACGGTTGACAGACGTGCGTGGCGCGCTGCGGCCCTGCCTGTGGGTTGAGTCACCAGGGGCGATTACGTGAGGAGGCTACCGGTGCAGATCCCTGAGCACATCTTCCGAGGCTATGATATGCGCGGCCGCGTGGGGCCGGAAGTCACGCCGGAGCTCGTTGAGCTCGTGGGCAAGGCCTACGCGACCTACCTCTGGGACCAGTCGGGGGCCAAGCCCGATGTCATAGTCGGCCGCGACCTGCGGCCCAGTTCCGAGGAGCTATCGGAGGCGCTCATCGCCGGCATTCTATCGACGGGTGCCGATGCCGTCGACGTCGGCGCCGCGCCCACACCCGTGGTCAACTTCTCATACCACTACCTCCGCAAGACGGGCGTTGCCATGGTGACCGCTAGCCACAACCCATCGCATGACAACGGGTTGAAGCTCAAGCGCGCTCCCCAACGCCCCATCTGCGGGGCCGACCTGCAGGACGTTCTCGCCATCGCCAAGAGTGGCCGTTTCAGGACGGGCAAAGGCCTCCGAGCCGAGGCAAGCACCATCCCGGCCTACATCGATGCCATCGTCGAACGTCTCAGGCCGTGCAGGGGGCTCCGGGTGGTCGTGGATGGGGGGAATGGTAGCGGGTCGCAGACCACCCCCGACCTCCTCCGAGCCCTGGGCTGCGAGGTCATCGAGATCTTCTGCGACCCCGACGGCACCTTTCCGAACCATCACCCCGACCCGTCGGTGCCGGCGAATATGGTGGACCTTCAGGCGAAGGTCAGGGAGACCGGTGCGGCCATCGGGTTCGGCCTCGATGGCGATGGCGACCGCCTGGGCGTCGTCGACGATGAGGGGCGATTCATCCAGGCCGACACCTTCGCCCGAGCCCTCGTGCGCGAGGCGCTCGCCCAAAAGCCCGGCCGGATCGTCATCGACGTCACCTGCACCGAGAGCTTGACCGCCGACATCGAGATGCACGGCGGCGAGGCCGTCCCGGCGAAGTGTGGCTATCCGAATCTCCTGGTCAAACTGTCGGAGGGGCCCCAGTATCTGCTCGGCATCGAGGTCTCGGGCCACCTGTTCTTCAACGAGCCGTTCTTCGATTTCGATGACGGCACATTTGCCGCGTGCCGGATCGCCAGCTACCTGGCCAACACGCGCCAGTCCATGTCATCCATCGTCGATGACCCCATGCTGCCGGTCCGCGTTCAGACTCCGCAGATCCGCCTGCCGGCCCCCGACGCAACGAAGTTCCAGGTGGTGGAGGAGCTGGGCCGCTGGCTCGCGTCTCATGAGTCCGTGAAACGCACGGACTTCACCGATGGCGTCAAAGCGTGGATCAGCAACGGCTGGGCCCTCGCACGTGCGGCCAACACCGCGCCACAGATCGTGTTGCGCGTCGAGAGCAACTCGGCCGAAGACGCCGAGGGGATCGTGGGCTTGGTGAAGCCCAAGCTCGAGGAGCTCATCCAGGCAGACTCGTAAGCAGCTGGGCCGTCGCGAGATCGGTGAGGAGTGTGGACCACATGAAGCATCGCTGGACTCGACGCGAAGCGCTCCAGGCAGCCAGCGCCGCCGTTGCGCTTCCCTACATCATCACGTCTCGTGCACTGGGTCAGGATGGCCAACCGGGAGCCAACGATCGGGTCGATATCGGGATTGTTGGCCTTGGAGGCCGCGCTCGAGCCATGGCAGCGACGTGTGCCCTGGTGCCCGAGGTGCGCATCGTTGCCGTGTGTGACTGCTTCAAGCCCGCGTGCGACAGTTTCATCAACGATATGGCGCAAGGCCAGACCTGGAGTGCCTATGACGACATCCGCCGCATGTGCGAGGCGGAAAGGCTCGACGGCGTGATGATCGAGACGACCACGCACGCTCGGGCATGGGCCACCATCCTCGCCATGCAGGCGGGGGTGGATGTCTACATCGAGAAGCCCATGTGCCTCACCGTGGCCGAAGGTCGCTACATGGTCAACGCCGCCCGGCGGTACGGCCGGGTGACCCAGGTCGGCACCCAGCAGCGTTCGATGCCCATCAACAACTGGGCGAGTGACCTGGTGAAGAGCGGCGCCCTCGGACGGGTGCGTTCGGTGCTCGCACCCAACTTCCTGGGCCCCGAGCGGTGGAAGGACCAGCCTGAGCAACCCATGCCAGAGGGAGGAAGCGACACCTGGTGGGATACGTGGACCAACCAGGCGCCGTTCCGGCCCTATCACCCCGACTTGCACCGAGGCTGGGCGCGCTGGTGGGACTACGATGCCGGCGGGATATCGTTTGGCGTTTCCGGCTGGGGCACCCATGCCTACGACCAGATTCAGCGCGCCCTGGGCACCGACGACACGGGCCCCGTCCAGGTCGTCCTCGAAGAGCCCGTCGCAGTCCGCGGATGGGGAAAGGTGGGCGACAACTCAGGTGCGGTCGGTCCGCGCGCCCGGGTCCGCATGACCTATGCTAACGGGACCGATGTCCTGCTGCACGCCGACCGGCGGGGCACCGGACTCATCGGCCTGGGCGCCACCTTCATGTGCGACGAGGGCACCATCGAGATCGAACGCAACCACCTGGCGAGCACACCCGAGGAGATCGTTCAGTCACCCGATAACCCCGGGCCGAACCAGAAGGATGAGACCCAGTACCATGTCGAGGACTGGGTACGGTGTGTGAAGACGAGAGAGACGTGCACGGCCGACATCGAGATCGGACAGCGCTCGACCACACTGTGCCTGCTGGTGAACATTGCCCGCGACGTGGGCCGCGTCGGCGAGACACTCAACTGGGACCCCGTCGCCGAGCGGTTCACCAACTGCGACGAGGGCAACGCCATGCTCTCGCGCCCCCGCCGAGCCGGGTGGGAGCTGCCCGAGCTGGTCTGAGGCCGCGGCAGGGCTGGACCCCGTTCCACCAGCGACCGGGACGGGCCTCTCAGGCGCCACTGTCCGTGTCACCTGAGCGCCGCGAAGGCCCGAGGGTGCCCCCACCGGACCGGCGGCTCATGCCCGCCGCCCATGCCCCTACTCCTGCGGGGGGGGATTCATCGGCTGGTTTGGTTGCGGCGGGCGCACAAGCGCGTGCTGCTTCTCGATCTCCAGCGAATCGGCGTCGAGCTTGTAGACCGTCGCGCCCAGCACCACATAGACTTTCCCGTCGGCCACGGCGATGGCAGCCGCCGGAGCCATCGGCCCCATGCCGGGCATGGTGCCCGGCATGGGGCCTGCGGGACTGGGCCCGGCTGGACCGCCCTGGGGCTGCCAACCACCGAACTGGCCAGCCACCGGCCGCGCCATCAGTGCCACGACTGCCAACGCCGCCACTCCAACCACGACCACCCACCGCCGGCTCCTGCTCGAAGAGGTGCTGTGTTCTCTCATGTGACGTACCCCCTCTGACCCTTTGGCGATTCCATAGGCTGCATCAGCGGGATAGGCCCTGCCCTCGGGAGGCTTCGCCGCGGGGTGAGGAGAACCTCCGCGCATCACTTGGACGGACGGAGAACGCGTATGCTGACCCTCCACAGCTCGCTGTTGCTCGCCATGGTGCCCGTGGTCGCCGTCGCGGCGGAGATCCCTTCAGAGGCCCCCAACGACGCCATCACTGCCCCCGAATCCGATGTTGATGAGTTGCACGAGTGGGCCTCAAGTGCGTTCCTCGGGCAAGCGCCCGAGCTGCGCGGCGCTCGATGCCGACTCCGCGTGCGGCGGCAGGACCACAGTGTGTTGCGCTTCCGGCAGTCCTGCATCGACACACCAATCTGTGTGGGTACCCGGACCTACGACCATGGCCTGGGGACCCACGCGCAGAGCGAGATCGCGGTTGAGATTCCCCACGGTGCCGAAGTCTTCGAGGCGGCTGTGGGTGTGGACAACAACGCGGATACTGGCGGCACGCACGGCACGGTCGAGTTCGTGGTGCGGGTCGATGGAGCCGAGGCCTACCGGTCTCCCGTGTGCCGCGGTGGCGGCGAACCGGTGCCTGTGCGAGTCGAGCTCCCGGCGGGCAGCCGTGAACTCATGCTGATCGCCCTGCCCACCGACGACGGGGCAGGGTACGACCAGGCCGACTGGGCCGACGCCGCCTTCATCATGGCCGACGGTACCCGCCGCTGGCTCGACGATAACCAAATCGACCTGCTTCTGGCCGAGGCTGGGCTGCCGTTCTCGTTCACCTACGGAGGCAGGCCATCGGGCGAACTTCTGGCGGCCTGGGAGCGCACGTCTAGCTCGGAGGAGCGCGCCGATCACGTGTTCCATACGGTCCGCTGGCGCGACCCTGAGACCGGGCTGACCGTCACCGCCGAGGTGAAGACGTTCAGGCAGACTCCGGCGGCGGAGTGGGTCCTCTACTTCGAGAACCAAGGCGATGCCGATACGCCCATCATCGAGGGCATCCAGGCCCTCGATGTGAGCCTGCGCACTGGCTACGGCAAGCGGCCCACGCAGATCCACCAGCTCCGAGGCGACTCGTGCGGCGAGCTCTCCTTCCTGCCTTTCAGCACGGACCTGGAGGCGGGCCGGACCTACGCCATGGCCCCGACGGGCGGGCGGCCCTCGTCGATCAGTGCGTTCCCGTTCTTCAACGTGCAGTATGACCGTGGCGGCGCCATCGTCGCCGTGGGCTGGTCCGGCCAGTGGGCCGCCACTTTCGAGCGCGCCGCGAATGGGCCCACCCGGCTCGCGGCCGGCATGGAGCGGACTCATCTGCTGCTCCATCCCGGTGAGCGTATCCGCACCCCGCGGGTGCTGGTCATGCCCTGGAAGGGCGACCGCATGGCCGCCCACATACGGTTCCGGCGCTTGCTGATGTTCAGCTACGCCCCCCGAGCAAACGGTCACGTGCTCAACCCGCCGGTGGCACTTCAGTGCTTCGACCGCTACAGCTGGACCCGGGCCGATTGGGCCACGGAAGCCGGCCAGCTCGACTACGTCAAGACCGCCGCGAGGCTGGGCTGCGACAGCGCCTGGCTCGACGCGGCCTGGTTCCCCGGCGGCTTCCCCAACGGTGTCGGGAACTGGTCGGCCAAGCCGGTCGAGTTTCCGAACGGTCTGAGGCCTGTCGGCGATGCATGCCACGCCAATGGCCTGCGCTTCGTTCTGTGGTTCGAGCCCGAGCGGGTGGCTCCGGGAACCCAGATCGCCACCGAGCACCCCGAGTTCGTGTTTGGCGGCCGGGACGGCGGTCTGTTCCGGCTGGACCTGCCCGAGGCCCAGCAGTGGCTCCTCGAACTGCTCTCCAGTCGGGTCCGCGAGTACGGCATCGACGTCTACCGCAACGACTTCAACATTGACCCGCTGGGCTATTGGCGTGCAAACGACACGCCAGACCGGGAGGGCATGACGGAGATCCGTTACGTCGAGAATCACTACGCCATGTGGGATGAGCTTCTGCGCCGGCATCCTGGCCTGATGATCGACAACTGCGCGAGCGGCGGACGACGCATCGACCTCGAGACCATCTCTCGCTCGGTGCCCCTGTGGCGCAGCGACACAAGCTGCTCGCCCGGCCACGCCGATTGGGACCAGGCCCAGGCCTGCGGTATCAGCCTCTATGTGCCCCTACACACTGCGTGCGCGTGGGATTCGCGAGCCTACACGGTGCGGAGCTCTGCCACCATGGGCATGGCCTTCCAGCCCGAGTACATGGCGCCGACCTTCGACGAAGCCCTGGCTCAGCGGACCCTGGCCGAGGTTCGCCGGAACGCGCCCTTCTGGTACGGGGACCTGTACCCATTGACGGCGATCACGAACACACCCGAGCACTGGATGGCGTGGCAGATGCACCGGCCGGACCTCAACGCGGGCATCGTGCTGGCTTTCCGCCGGGCCGAATGCCCGTACCCCATCATCGCGCTGAGCCTGCGGGCCCTCGATCCGGAAACACGGTACACGGTGGCCTCGTGCGGCGAGGATGGGCAGGAGACCACACAGACGCTGACCGGGGCCGAGCTCTCGTCGGACATGGAGATCCGTCTGGCCCGCGG
>Ga0116184_10003885_pt1 | contig 12050 bp, 4 predicted proteins | sample AD_JPNNA5_MetaG_FD_89886 | JGI IMG/M metagenome (GOLD analysis project Ga0116184, IMG submission 89886) | Active sludge microbial communities of municipal wastewater-treating anaerobic digesters from Japan - AD_JPNNA5_MetaG | ecosystem: Engineered > Bioreactor > Anaerobic > Digestate | place...
CGAACCACAGCGCTCCGTCCGCCCCCACGGCGATGGCAGAGACGCCGTCGCTGGCCAGGCCATCGCGCGTGGTGAAGGTCCGCCACTGGCCGTCCGTGCCCAGGCGGCTTACACCCTGATCCGTGCCGAACCACAGTGTCCCATCAGGAGCCTGGGCGATGGATGTCACATGGTCGGCCGCCAGCCCGTCCCGCTGGGTGAACGTATCACACCTCCCGTACGGGCCAAATCGGCTTGCCCCTGCGCCTGTGGCGAACCACAGAGCACCATCCGACCCCGCCACAATGTCGTACACAAAATCATGTGCTAACCCGTCGCGCGTGGTGAAGGTCTGCCACTGGCCGTCCGTGCCCAGCCGCTTCACCCCTTCAATAGTCGCAAACCACATTGCCCCGTCGGGCCCCGCGGTGATGGCATAGACGTCGCTATCTACCAGCCCATCCTGTGCAGTGAATGTCCGCCATTCTCCGTTGTGGGACAGTCTGCTCACCCCTTCGGTAGTGCCGAACCAGACGCTTCCGTCTGGGCCGGCACCGACCGCGCGGATGTACTCGCCTGCAAGTCCGTCCTGCACTCCAAATGTCTGCCAGGCTCCATCCGGACCTAGCCGGCTTACCCCTGCGGCCGTGCCGAACCACGCTGTCCCGTCCGACGTCACGGCAATGGCAAGTACAAGGTCACTTGCCAGCCCATCCGCGACGCCAAAGGTTTGCCAGACGCCATCCGGACCCAGGCGGGTTACCCCTGCGCCGAAGGTGGCGAACCACAACTCCCCAAGCGGCCCGGATGCGACGTCCAATATCCGATCAGCTGCCGGCCCGTCGCGAACGACGAAATAGCGCCAGGTGCCGTCGGGGCCCAGTCGGCTCAGGCCCGCACCATAGCTGCCAAACCAGAGCGCCCCATTTGGCTCAGCGGCAATGGCATAGACCCCGTTGCTCAGAAGGCCATCGGCCGTAGTGAACGTTCGCCAGATGCCGTCAGGGCCCAGGCGGCTAGCGCCCTCGTCGGTACCAAACCAGAGCGACTCGTCCGGTGCGGCAGCGATGGCCCAGACGCAGCCATTGGCCAGCCCATCTCGCGTACTGTATGTCTGCCAGGTCCCATCCGGACGCAAACGGCTCACGCCGGCATCCCAGGTACCGAACCATAGCGCCCCGTCCGGTGCGACAGCGACGCTGAGCACGTGATCGGATGCCAGTCCGTTGCGCGTCGTGAACGTTCGCCACGCGCCGTACAACCCTAGCTGGCTTACTCCTCCATTGCTGGTCCCGAACCATACCGTCCGATCGGGTGCTACGGTAATCGCAGCGATACTATCGTCGGCCAGCCCGTCTCGTGTGGTGTATGTCCGCCAGGCTCCATCGGGACCCAAGCGGGTCGCCCCGCGCCCGGTTCCGAACCATAGTGCCCCGTCCGGCCCCACAGTGATTGCGTAGACTGCGTTATCCGCAAGGCCATCGCGTGTGGTGAAGCTTTGCCAGCGGCCATCCATCCCCAGCCGGCTGACACCTGCGTCGGTGCCAATCCACAGAGCGCCGCTCTGGTCAGCAGCGAGGCAGTAGACAACGCTACAGGTGGGCATCTGTTCATCGGTGAGGCGCACGTGAGCGCCGCTAAGGGCATCCCAGACTACTACCCCTCCCTGCACGCCAGCCCATATTGTGTTGCCCTGGACCAGCAGACTCCATATCGTATTGCCATTGGTATAGGTGGTCCACCCCGGGTGCCGTTCGGCGACCACGGTTGGTGCCACGGCACTCGCGGACGGGGACGGACGTCCCACCGTTGCCGGGGGCGGAAGTGTGGCCTGTGTGGGCTCCGGGCCGCTGATCGCAGTGGGCCTGATGGGCGGCGGCGAGCATCCCACGGTGAAGGTGATCAACAGGACCGCTGCCAGAACCAGTCGCACCAGTGTCATCATGATCTCCTCTCTGATCTCGTGTTCTGCGGGCCCACAGATCTTTGGCCGGCCAGCCCGGTGCCTCATCCCCCCAGCGGATCCTAGGGATGTGGCTGGTAGCGGCTGACCCCGCCCTCGGTGGCAAACCACAGAGCCCCGTCTGGCCCCGCCACTACGGCTCGAACCCGGCGGTTCGCGAGACCATCGCTGGTGGTAAAGGTCAGCCAGCTGCCATTGCTTTTCAGGATGCTCACGCCGTCTCTGACTTCACACCACAATATGCCGGAGGCTGGGGCGGGCAGGCTTCGAATTTCGTTGGCTGTTAGCCTGGCAGGGGGTGAGAAGGTGCGTACATTGCCAGCTCGGTCCACCCGAACGACGCCTTCATAACTCGTACCCCAGACTGCGCCGTCCGGCGCTGTTGTCATGGCCGGTGTCTCGTACTCGGAAACATCGAAAACCCGAGCGATGCTCAGCCAGCTTCCGTCAAAGCTCAGCAGACTGAGGCTTGACCAGCAGCCAAACCACACCGCACCATCGTCCGAGCACGCGATGCTCTGCACCATCATGGGAGCAGCCAGCTCATGGGTGGTGAATCTCCGCAGCTGTCCGGCGGGGGACAGGCGTGTGGCTCCGTCACCGTACGCGTCGGAGGATCCAAACCACACGGCGCCGTCGGGACAGATGCCAACTGCTCCGATCCTTCTCCCGGCCAGGCCGTCTGTTTCCGTAAGCGTGCTCCACGAGCCGTCTCCGTGCAGGCAGCTTGCCCCCTGCTGAGTCGCAAACCACAGGCTGCCATCCGCTGTAGCGGCGATGCCCGACACCAGGTTGGATGCCAGGCCATTCTTCTCGTCAAAAGCGTGGCATTGCCCGTCAGGCGTGATTTGGGACACACCGCTGCCCCAGGTGCCAAACCAAAGGCTCCCATCCGGTGCCCTGGTGGCGCAGCGAATCCTGTTCCCCGCGAGACTGTCATCGGTGACCAGCGCGCGCCAGTTGCCGCTGGTTTCCTGGCAGCGGATCCCGCCACCGCTGAACAGGCAAGGCCGTCCGTCCGGCAGCAATGCGAGCGAACGGCCGCCTTCGAGAGTTCCATCCTGAGTGTTGAAGGTCTCCCATCGGCCACCGGGACTGAGCCGTGCGACCCCCGGGAATTCGCCAGCGAACCATACCGACGCGTCACGGCCGACGGCAATGGTTCTGACGCTGTTGTTAGGCAGGCCGTCGCTGGCGGTGAGCGTCTGCCACTGTCCATCGACATTCAGTCTACTGACGCCTTCCTTGTCCGTGCAGAACCACATGGTTCCATCTGGGGAGGCTGCGCTGCACTTGATCCAGTCCGAGGCAGGTCCGTTAGCAGCCGAGTAGACACGCCAGCCGCCATTGGGGCTCAATCGCAGCACCCCTTTGCCCAGCGCGATAAACCACAGGGAACCATCAGGGGCGGCCGTGACTGTCTCCGGGGTCCAATCCATCCAACCGGATGGCAGGGCGTCTGTCTTGAGGACGGTCCATGTGCCATCGGCCCCCAGACGAACGATACTACGCACCTCTCCTCCGCCAACGATACACCAGATCGCGCCGTCTCGCGCGACCTCAACATCGATGATGCCGTCAATGCGACCCTTGCAGTCGGGCAGGGCAAGGGTCAGCCAACGTCCGTCTCGACCCAGGCGAGAAAGCCCACCGGCCGTCCCAAACCAGAGAGTACCATCAGGCGATTGTCCGGCAGTGCGTACATTGTTGTCTGCCAGACCGTGCTCGGTGGTCAGCTTGACATACGCTCCGGAACGGACGTCCCAGCGTACTACACCGCCCGTCGTGGCCACCCAGAGAAAGCCATCCTGGGCAAGGAGATCGGTGACCACATTGCCATTGGTGTAGCTGGTCCACTCCGGGTGCACTGTGGGGAAGTCAATGGAGGGAGCCGCCGTCGTGGGGGTTCGGGCTGGATAGGGCGTCGAACCTGGCGCTGGAGTGCTGGCACGTGCCACAGGAACGGGAGCCGAAGCAGGCAGTTGCTCCATCGGTCCGGCAATCTGACCTGCGCCGAACACCGGGCGCGCCGGCCAGGGGCTCCAGGCAGCCATAAGGTGCGCCGAACCCTGTCGGTGCCTGTATTCTACCTGCAGCCAGTGGTCGCCCCGGCTCAGACGTCGCGTGAAGCGTCTGCCTTGACCGTCCTCCCATGCATCCAAGACGAGCCGACCATCGATCGATACGCGGACGCCATCATCAGCACTGAAAGCAAAGCTATACCACCAGCCCAAGGGTGCTCCGACGTGCAGCTTCCCCGACCAGCGCCCTGAGAAGCCGTCCGGCTCAACCCACGGGCCGGGTGCGCCTTCCTGCCAGTTGAAGAGCAGTGCCGGATCCAGACGCGCATAGGCGGCGGTTCCCTTGAGATCAGGGTTGGCGAAGAGCTGCGCGCGGAAGGCCTCGTCGCTGCGGTACACGCGCGCTTGATCCGGCGGGTCACCTTCGTAGGCGATGATGCAGCCTTGGCCGAAATCACCCTGCCAGGCCACGGTCGCCCCGGAGGGATAGCTGTAGACATCGCCAAGCGGCCACCCCAGGTCGGCGATTGCACCTGCTGCGAGGAACTTGTCCCAGACCGGCCCGTAGATGGCATAGGTTCCCTGGGGCAGGGCAAAGATGGCACCACGTTCAAACGGCTGCCAGCTCGCGTTGTAGCCCTGCAGCGGATCCTCGGCGGCGACTGGATTGCCCAGCCCACCGCGCGAACCACCCACTGCAAAGTACTTGTTGGCGATGCCTCCCCTCACCGGAATGTTGTTGGTGGGGGCATTGCGCTCGGGATAGACGAATACGAACTGGGTGATGCGGTCAAACCCCAACCCGACCGCGTTACTCTTCAGAGGAATCCCCTGTCCTACTGCGGCGCTCTGTTTCCAAGAGTCGTTGATCAGGTAGCCGCCCTTGTCGTCCTTGCCAACAAGGACGACATAATGCTTGGCACCCAGAAAGGCGATCACCGGGTGGCCGGCGGCCAGCTCCTCGTCCACGCGCTGACGATAGCTGGCGGGCCTGGCGGTATTGACCCGCTCGATGCCCTGTATCCAGGGCTGGCCTGCCTGATAGAAGGCTTCTTCATTACTCCAGTTCAGGAGAGGACCCGAGAACCCTCCGGTCTTGCGCAGCGACTGGTTGAGGCGAATGAGGTCCGTGTCAACGCCATACTTCTGAAACACCATAGCCAGAGTCGCGATGCCACAGCCCTTTTCCCACAAGAGCACAGAATTGGAGTTGCCGAGGAGGTAGGGCTTGCCCTCTTGATCTGCTGCTTCGCGGAGGACGGTTTGGGAGAGGAAGGGGACTGCCGGGCCATCCGCGCGGCCACAGCTTGGGGTGGCGGCGACCGACAGGATGAAGGCCAAGAATAGGCCGAGAGCACCGCTGATGGGCAACTGCCTCACGACTCTGTCTTCCTCATTCTTGATCTCCGGCAACGATGTAGACACGATTCAACTCGGCAGCAACAGATGTCGAATCCGTCGTGACCAGGGCTGCGTGCAGGCCGCTCTACAGCACCGTCGAGCGAGTTGACGTCTTCCAGAAGTCGCTACTTGGTCTGGTACATTGGGATTATCGCCGCCTCTTCCTCGCATAGGATGCGTTCAGCCTCGACATAGAGTCCCTGTCTGTAGAGAGGATTGTCCGCGCTAGCTCGAGCCTGAGCTACGAGACTATCGAAGGCGGCGCTGGCAAACCAGCAGCGGTTCTCGCTGCCCCAAGACTTGAATACTGACAGGAAGTTGTCCGGATCGTTGTAGTCAGCGCACCAGCCCGACCGCCAGACCTTGCCACCCTCGCTGCCAATGCGGTAGAGGAAGTCAGTGAAGGGCTGCACCTCTTCGATAGTGATCGAAACGCCCAGCGCGTCGCGCCACATTTGAGCCGCAGCGACGTCTACCGGGGCCGGCGGATTTGCAGGGTTCCCTGGCACCAGGAGGGTAGTCGCTGGGAACCCTTGACCATCCCGATACCCGGCCTGGGCCAGGCGGCTTCGTGCTTCGTCTGTACCGTACGGCAGCCCGACGGACCCGTAGAGGTCGCGGCCGAGGATCCGATATGGCACAAAAGTGGTGGCTGGCCTGGTGTGAGAAGCCAGCTCAGACAGAGCCTCCCTGTCCAGCGCAAGAGCGAAGGCCTGACGTACCAGTGGGTTGTCGAAAGGCGGCTGTGCAACGTCAAAGCTGTAGTACCAGGTGCAACCGCCGTAGTCGTCCCCCTCAGGCAACCAGGGAATGCTCGCGGCAAAACCGGCAACGGTGCTGCCCGCGATCTGCTCGCAGTTCAGGGCATAAACTGCCTCCACGTCACCCTTCATCAATAGCTTTAGGCTATTCACTGACCGTGCCACGTAGAATGTGCTGTCCATTTCCAGAGTCTGACCCGGTCCTACGGTGACCGACTCTGTTGACACCTCCGCGCCGTCTTGCCGAGTTCGCGCAGACTCAGGGTGCAAGATACCGTCATCACCCACCACCCAGCTGGTCAGCTGGAGGGTCTGGTCGTATCCGCCAGAGGCATTGGTGATTGAAATTAGGACGTGCACCTGCGATGGCCATACCTCGGACGTAATCAGCTGGCAAGACTTGGGGTGCACAGTTCCCTTGCCGCGCACAAGGATCGGAGCACCGAGCTGAAACTGACCGTCCGGTTTGTCGTCTGGGAAGCCCACCTCGGTGATATCGCGGTCAAGGGCAATGGGATCACAGTTGGCGATGTGCACCTCATACCGCGTCGAACCTTGCGCCACTTTGAACAGCAGATGGTTGACCTTCAACGAGCGCTCGAGACCCTGGGCATCCGTCAGGCCTCGCACACGAAAACCCGGGGCTATTGTCGCTGCTCCGGTGCCCATCCAGTTGCTGGCAGAGGTATCGGGATATGACCATCCCCAGCTACCCTCCAGCGGATAGCGATAACCCTCGGCGGTGGTGAGATAGATGTCTTCAGCCCTGAAGGATGAGTCAGGGAACGTGCGCCACTCTTGCGAGGCATTCTCGAGCGCCAGCCAGACTTCCAGGTATTTCCACCCGGACGACTCGTCTCGGACGGTCTCCTTGACCTTGATGGGGATCACGCGCCACGGTGCGGGCAAAGGGGTGGGGGTTGGAGTGGGCTGGGCAGGAACTGCATCTGACAGAGTGCGCGCCACCGTGGGAGCCGGTCTGGTTAGCGCACTCTGTGTCGGGGTGACTCTCGAGCCACAGGCTACGAGCGTGATCGACAGAATCAAGAGGACTGATCCGAGAAAGGTCCGCCTCATTGCTGACCTCCTGCGCATTGATCTCCGCCGCCTGGCAGTAACGGAAAGTTCCCGCCTGCTGCTAGCTAGCTGCTCCGCTAGATTCTATCCTGAATCAGGCGTTGGCGTCAAGCGGCGATTGCAGGCCAGAGAAACGAGCTGGTCCCTGGTGCAGTCTCAGGTGAGCGAGGAGGGCAGCGCACTTCCGTTACTGGAGATCGAGGAGCCTGTGGCCCCTGCGAGGGCTCCAGCCGCGCTCCCCCTACTCGTACCGCTCCACTAGCTTGCGGCTGGCCTCCAGCACGAACACCCGCCCAGCCGCGTCCACCGCCACATCGACCGGATTGGTCATCGACCGCGGCGTGGGCCGGTACGTCTCCCACCGCGCCAGGAAGCGCCCCTCCGCGGTGAACTTACTCACCGGTATCCCCGCCGAGACCACGTACAGGCAATCGGCCCGGTCAATGCAGATGCCCTTGGGCACGGCCAGGCTGCCGTCCGGCATGTCCCGGGGCGAGAGCCCCATCCCGCCGCGCCCGCCCCACTGTGCCACGAACGTGCCGTCAGCGGTGAACTTGCAGATGCGGTCGTTGCCCCCGTCGGCTACATAGACCTGCCCCTGCGAGTCCACGGCAATGCCCTCCGGCCGCTCGAACTGGCCTTCGCCCTGGCCGCTCTCGCCCCAGCAGCCGACGTACTCGCCCTCGCGCGTGAACCGCAGCACGCGATGGGCCAGTCGATCAGACACGTACACTGCGCCGCCCGGGGCCAGGGCGACATGCAACGCCCCGCCCGAGAACTCGCCCTCGCCGCGCCCCATGCGGCCCAGGGTGCGCACCCACCTCATCCGCGCATCGAACTCGACCACCTTGCCCCCGCCGCCATCGGCCACCCACACATTGCCCCGCGCATCGATGGCGATGCCGTTCGCCTCCAGCAGTTGGTCCTCTTGCTCGCCCCGCTCGCCCCACATCGCCAGCCAGCGTCCGTCGGGAGCGTACTTGACCACGCGGCAGTAGGGCCGGTTGAGCGCCCCCTCCTTGCCCATGTAGCGGCCGTTGTCCGTCACATAGACGTTGCCCCGCCAGTCCACGGCAATGCCCGCCGGGCCGCCCAGCTCTTCCACGCGCTGACCATAGCCGCCCCAGTGCCGCACCAGCTTGTACTGCCGCTGTGGACCCAGGGTGACGGCGTAAAGCGATGGCCCGATATAGCTCACGGCCACCCTGGCCTGGCGGACGATGGCCGCCTCGTAGCTGGCCGGCTTGCGCCCCACGCCCAGCAGGCCTTTTTCCGGCTCGGCCTGCAGCGTCAGACCGGTGAGCAGCTCGCCGCGGGATAGCCGTCGCCGCACCGCGAGCCGCGCCTGCTCCTCGCTGTGGGCCTGCACTACCTCGCTGCGGGGCACGGCCGGCTCCAGCACCCGGCGTTCGAGCAGCCGCGAACCGTCCGGCACCTGCTCCAGTGCCCTGGCCGCAGCTTCTTCCTCGGTCAGGGCCAGGCCCTGCACCTCGCCCGGCTCGCCCGTTTCCAGCAGCGCTTCGGTCAGGATGATGTGCCCCGGCGGCATCTGCGCCCGCGCCTTCTGCCGCGCCTCGTTGATATCGCTCGCCGCGATGGTGATCGTCTGGTCCATCTCGCCCTCGTCTTTCTGTGCGAATGGCAGTCATTATGGCTTTGCGTATGGCCAATGTCAAGGCCGAAGGGTTTGTGGTTGCGCTTGACCGCTCTTCTGGCCACGGGCGGCGGACACGCTAAAGCGTGAACTGCAAACCCTGATTGGTTTGTAGTACAGGCTTTAGCCTGTCCGGAAGCAGAAGGACACGCTGAAGCGTGAACTACGAACCTTGATTGGTTTGTAGTACAGGCTTTAGCCTGTCCGGAGGCAGCAGGGCACGCTAAAGCGTGAACTGCAAACCTTGATTGGTTTGTAGTACAGGCTTTAGCCTGTCCGGATCTGTATCCTACCCAACGCGTGCACGCCTGGATGGGTTCGTAGTATAGGCTCTCACCGACTGCCGTGCCTGTCCGGAGGCAGAAGGACACGCTAAAGCGTGAACTACGAACCTTGATTGGTTCGTAGTACAGGCTCTCACCGGCTGCCGTGCCGGTCCGGAGGCAGAAGGACACGCTAAAGCGTGAACTACGAACCTTGATTGGTTTGTAGTACAGGCTCTCACCGACTGCCGTGCCAGTCGGGAGGCGGACACGCTAAAGCGTGAACTACGAACCTTGATTGGTTCGTAGTACAGGCTCTGACCGACTGCCGTGCCTGTCCGGAGGCAGAAGGACACGCTAAAGCGCGAACTACGAACCTTGATTGGTTTGTAGTACAGGCTTTAGCCTGTCCGGATGTCGCCCCGCCACTGCAACTCTTTCGCCCCCCACCCGATTTGACAAAATTAGTTCGATGTGGTACAGTTCCGCGCCTAACCAAACGGAGGTCAACCGATGGACCCGGGCCAGAAACCCAACCACATGTCCCCGCAGCGCTTTTGGATGCACGAGCACATGCAGCGCCTCTCCGGCCTCGATGACGTGACCGGCATCGAGCTCTTTGCGCTGCTGCACATCGCCACCAACCTCAGCGACGCCCTGCACAACCGCGCCTGCGGCGAAGAGGCGCTCTCTGCCCCGCGCTTTGGGCTGCTGCTACGCCTGCTGACGGAGGAGCAGCTCGGCCGCACCGACGGCCTCACGCCCACCGCCCTGAGCCACCACCAGAGCGTGAGCAAAAACACCATCAGCTCGCTCTTGCGCGGGCTGGAAGCGCAGGGACTCATCCAGCGCACCATCGATCCGCAGGACTATCGCGTCTTTCGCATCCAGCTCACCGCTGCCGGCCGCGAGCTGGTCACAGCCACCGCTCCGGCGCGCCTGCAGCAGCTCAACGACATCGCCGTCGGCCTTACCACCAGCGAGCGCCAGATGCTGGTGACCTTTTTGGACAAGCTGTGCCGGACGCTCTTTGCCCGGCTCGGCAGCACCCGCTGCGAGTAATACGGAGGTACACGTGCCACAACCCACCACAACCGCTCCCGACGCCCGCGGCACCCGCCGCAACGCCACCGTCAAGTCCGGCGGCATCGGCCGCGCCATCACCTACCTGGGCCACTACAAGCGCGACGCCTTCCTGGCCTACCTGTTCGTCTTTATCGCCACCGGCGCCATGCTGATGGTGCCGCAGTTGATGAAGCGGCTGATGAACTCGATCACCAACGGCGTGCTGGCCAATCAGCTCGCCAAAATCCCGGCCACCTTCCTGCCCATGGCCCTGAGCAAGCTGGGCTGGACCATGGAGCAGTACACCGCTTACGGCAGCGGTGCCGAGCGCGCTCTGTTCTACTCCGGCGCGGTGATCGTGGCCTTTGCCGTCATCCGCGCCGCGTTCGGCTACGCCCAGACCTATATGTCCGAGCGCGTCTCGCAGAGCGTGGCCTTTGACTTTCGCAACGACCTGTTTGCCAAGATCCAGCGCCTGTCGTTTAGCTATCACGACCAGAACCAGACCGGCCAGTTGATGGTGCGCGCCACCGACGACGTGGAAAAGGTGCGCATCTTTATCAGCCAGGGCCTGCTCATGCTGACCCAGGCGCTGTTCATGCTCGTGGCCAGCCTGGTCATCCTCTTCTCCACCAACGCGCGGCTCGCGCTGGTGGTGCTGCCGCTCCTGCCCGTGGCGGTGATCCTCTTTGGCGTGTTCTCGGCCGTGGCGCGGCCGCTCTTTGTCGAGGTGCAAAAGCGCCTGTCGCGGCTCAATACCATCCTGCAGGAGAACCTGGCCGGCATCAAGGTGGTCAAGGCCTTTGCCCGCGAGCCCGAGCAGCAGGCCAAGTTCGACCGCGCCGCCGACTCGTTGATGGAACAGCAGGTCCGCGTGTCGCGCATCTTTTCTTTCCTCTTCCCGCTGGTCTTTTTGATCATGAACCTGGGCCAGGCCGGCCTGCAGTACTTTGGCGGCCGCCAGATGATCCAGGGCACCTTGACCCTGGGCGACTGGCAAGAGTTCACCATGTACCTGATGTATGTGTTCTTCCCGCTGGGCATGCTGGGCATGATCATCAATCAGATGTCGATGGCCAGCGCCTCGGCGCACCGCGTGTTTGAGATCCTCGACGCCAGGAACGAGGTGGTGAACAAGGCCGATGCCGTGAACCTGCCGCCCGTGGTGGGCCGCGTCGAGTTCCAGGACGTGACCTTCCGCTACTTTGGCTCCGGCGAGCCGGTGCTGAAGGACGTGGACCTGGTGGCCGAGCCGGGCCAGACCGTGGCCCTGCTGGGTGCCACCGGCTCGGGCAAATCCAGCATCATCAACCTCATCCCGCGCTTTTACGATGCCAGCTCTGGCGCGGTGCTCATCGACGGGCACGACGTGCGCGACGTCTGCCTCGACTCGCTGCGCAGCCAGATTGGCATCGTGCTGCAGGATACGACGCTCTTTAGCGGCACCATCCGCGAGAACATTGCCTTTGGCCGCCCCGAGGCCACGCTGGACGAAGTGATCGCTGTGGCCAAAGCGGCCTCGGCCCACGAGTTCATCACCGGCTTTCCCAACGGCTATGACACGCGCGTGGGCGAGCGCGGCGCCACCCTCAGCGGCGGGCAAAAGCAGCGCGTCGCCATCGCCCGCGCCCTGCTGATGGACCCGCGCATCCTCATCCTGGACGACTCGACCAGCTCGGTCGACGCCGTCACCGAGTACGAGATCCAGCAGACCCTGACCAACTTGATGAAGGGCCGCACCAGTTTTGTCATCGCGCAGCGCATCAGCACGGTGCGTATGGCCGACCAGATCCTGGTGCTGGACAAGGGGCAGATCGTGGCCCGCGGCACACACGACGACCTGCTGGAGAACAGCCCGGCTTATGC
>Ga0116184_10003886_pt1 | contig 12047 bp, 10 predicted proteins | sample AD_JPNNA5_MetaG_FD_89886 | JGI IMG/M metagenome (GOLD analysis project Ga0116184, IMG submission 89886) | Active sludge microbial communities of municipal wastewater-treating anaerobic digesters from Japan - AD_JPNNA5_MetaG | ecosystem: Engineered > Bioreactor > Anaerobic > Digestate | place...
GCTTATACCATAAAATAATGCTACATAAAAAATATCGGTTTCTACCAGATCCTGAAAAAAATGAGTCCCAAATGAAAGTTCAGGCATTATATTTTCGTTGATCAACGCAAGTTCAACCAGTACTTTAATGTTATTTATCTCAGCGAATCTAACAGGAACACCTAATGAAGGTGTAGTTGTGCCCCATCTTCCCGGCCCAATGAGCAATGCTGGCATTTCTTCACGATCTTGTATTGCCTTGTTTAATTTGCCTACAGTGCGTGCCACATCATATTTTTGGGAAATTGAAAGTGAGTTATACAGATACGGATCTACATAGATTATTCGCTTGATAGGCTGAACTATACTGCCCCCCAGGAAGTTACCCCGGGAGGTAAAAAAGATATGATCGCCGGGTATATCTTCAGGTAATTTCACTTTTTTTCCCAATCCTTTTATCTGATTGGGCCTGCATTGCAATATGTTGATGTAATACCCCTCTTCTTTATTAAAATTTACGGTAAACTCAATATCGACAGGGTATTGATATCTATTATGGATAGTTTGTAAGATTGTTTTAATGTTACTGGTAAAATCAGTGTGCATTAATAGTTCATCAAAAGTAACGACCCAATATTCTTTTTGTTCGCCATTCATATTTTTAATAGTTTGTTCAGCTTCATAATCCCTTATTCCTAAAAGGTGCATTGGAAGATTGAGATCTTGAATGTTGAATAGATCGTCCATCTGTATGGTTTCTACTTGATTGGTTGTTATGTTAAGAACATCTACATTGTGTTGTGAAAATCGCCGTACGTCTTTAAAATCATAAAGGGGTTTGGAGCGTGGATCGTCAAGAGCAACTATGCGAGGATAATCACCTTCAACACGGTTGACAGCTCGTGTACCAAGACCAATAACAAGACGGATCATCCCTGATTCAGGTTTCATCTCTTTTTTCCATACATAGGTATTATGTGAAAATCCTACACCACTTATATCAGGAAAGAAATAATTGCCACGGTGAGTGCCGGATACCCGTTGTACCAGAGGTGCCATCTGTTCGTTCATTGTATGAAGCCCTCGCTGGAGCCGGTACACAAGTGCATCTTCATTCATGGTGCTGGAATAAATTTGACGTACTGCATCAATAAAAGCTTGATACCGTTGAGCGGGAGAACCCTGATTAACAAGAAATATACTTTCATATTTTCCAGCAAATGCATTACCAAAAGAATCTTCCAGAAGGCTTGATGAACGGACAATAATGGGAGATTGTCCAAAATATTCAATCATCTGCTGAAATTGCTCCTTGATGTCATCGGTAAAAATGCCATGCAACATTTGTTGAGCAATTTCTTTTGCTACAGTGAAGTATCCTTCTTGAGTTTTTTGTTCCATGAATAACTTCCACCACCCGTTTTGAACAATATAGGTATAGAAAACATCTGAACCTATGTAAAATGAGTCATGGGGTTCTACAATATCATTCCATTGCATTCTGTTATCACTATGTAAAATACGGCGGGCAATGAGCATACCCGCTGCTTTTCCACCTATATGACCTGTCCCAATCATTCTGTTTTTGATTGCAATAAGGTCCTCCAGGGTAAAGATATTGGCGGCTAAGGTAAGTAAACGCTCCTCCCGTCCAATTATTACCTTGCATAGCTGTTCAATCATCTGTTGTTTTTTGGTGGGGTCCTCGTTTAATTCTAGTAACATTTCAGCTTTAAGAAAAAGCCTATCCCAGAAATCAAGGTTCCTTTGTGTTTTTTCTAAGCTTGTTTGCTGTATATGGGATATGAATGTGGTGACATCATCACTTCGGGTAATTGCAGTAAAATAGTCTGCATTTTTTTTGTGAGGGAAGAACATGGTTGGGGAATAGCGATTTTGAACCTTCAGGGGATGTATGTAGCAATCGCCATTGCATGTGTATACATCAATGAGTAATTGTGTGGTATCGCGAATACGAGCTATTGTTTTAAATGAGTGGCTATTGCGCAATAAAGAAAAATATGCAACAGCGTTTAATTCATAAAGATATGGGCATGTAATGACAAAGAAATTCCCTATCATGAGATCGGTTGCCCATGCTGATTGAAGTTCAGAAAGACTATCAAATATATAATATGCATTCTCACCTTCCCTGTTAATAATGGTATAAATTCGTTTTGAAAAGCTTTCAAAGCCCTCATGTGCATTGAGATAATGTATTTTTATTCCCGGCTGTTCAAAGAGGAGGGGAGGAAACTCTGCAAAGCGGATATAATTCAAATTTCTACCTTCTGAAAGTGCCTTTGAAACAAAAGGATCAACAAATGTTTTATAATCAGCAATGGTATCAACCTGCCACACTACATTATCACCCATAATGAGGTTGTTTACAATTTTGTCTAAGCATGGGAGTCCGGTGCTTGCTTTATTTATAGTATCCATTATAGATCTCCTGATAGTAAGGATGATTATTATAGTATAATATATATGTCATTTGTAAACTATTCTATATAATGTAGCTGTAGCAGGACTGTAATTGTGAAAATAGTCAGTGGTAAAGTAAATAGTATCGATTATTTAGTATGATGAACCTAATTCATTTAATAAATTACTAATAAAATTTAAATTTTTTTGGGCTGGCTGATTTCTATAGGCTTGAAATAAACCAAGCATTCTAATTAAATTGCATGAAATTGGTATTGAATTATTATTAGAAATATTATTTACAATCAATTGGAATAGTGTTATATAATCACAATTATCACGAGCAGTTCTTTGTTGAGTGATTCCATGGTTGAAATCATTAATTTTATTAATACATGTTTGTGGATCAGGAAGTAGCATAGATATAACCTCCCCGAGTTCAATGAAATTATTCAAAAATCATGCCCAACGTTACCGGCGTATGCGACGTTTTTGCCGTAGCGATAGCGAAGGTTAAAATGTGGCGAAGCCCAAGCGAACGACAGTAAGCGCAGCACATAAGCTTTGTTGTACGCAGTGGCAAAACATCAAGACTTTTTTGCTTTGAGCCATGACGGCGAAAAGCAAGTAATAAATTTAATATTTTATCTGACCTCAAAAATTTTAGAAGCTAAGGTTTTATTATCTCCAACTATCAATAATTCAAATTTACCTTTTCTATTACCGACAAAAGCTCCAGCTGTAATACTTTTTTTATTAAACCCCCACATAGGGGCTCTTGAATCAATTGGATATGAAATTATACGGAATGGTTGTTCAACACCAGCATCTTTTACAACACTTATTCGTAATTCTATTTTTGTAACACCAATAAACTTATAATGATTATCTAGTATCATTATAAAATAATCATCGCTATTAAAAATATCTGTTTTTTTAGTTATGTGCCAACCAACAATGTCTTTGCCTAAATAAATATCTGCTCCTTTATCATATGACCATACATATTTTCCAGATTTGTTGATATAACCATATTTTTCACCACCTACCAGTGCTAAACCATTTTTAAATTCTTCTGCATAATAAAACTGTGTATCTATTACAATTTTACCAGATTTATCAATATATCCATATTTATCAGATAATTTGACTAGAGCAAGCCCTTCTTCACCAAAATCATAAGCATCTTCAAATTGAGGATTGATTACAATTTTACCAGATTTATCAATATATCCATATTTATCAGATAGTTTGACTATAGCAAGCCCTTCTTCACCAAAACTATAAGCATCTTCAAATTGAGGATTGATTACGATTTTACCAGATTTATCAATATACCCATATTTATCAGATAGTTTGACTAAAGCAAGACCTTCCTTAAAACTATAAGCATCTTCAAATTGAGGATTGATTACAATTTTACCCGATTTATCAATATATCCCCATTTTTGGTTTATTTTAACTGCTGCAAGCCCTTCTTTACCAAAACTATAAGCATCTTCAAATTGAGGATTGATTACAATTTTACCCGATTTATCAATATATCCCCATTTTTGGTTTATTTTAACTGCTGCAAGCCCTTCCTTGCTAAAATCATAAGCTTTTTCAAATTGAGGATTGATTACAATTTTACCAGATTTATCAATATATCCATATTTTTTATTCAGCATAACTACAGCAAGCCCTTCTTCACCAAAACTATAAGCTTTTTCAAATTGAGGATTGATTACGATTTTACCAGATTTATCAATATACCCATATTTATCAGATAGTTTGACTAAAGCAAGACCTTCCTTGCTAAAATCATAAGCTTCTTCAAATTGAGGATTGATTACAATTTTACCAGATTTATCAATATACCCATATTTACCAATATCAATAAGAAATAAATCATTACTACAACCGGTAAGATTTACGACAACCAAAATAATTAAAAGAAAAAAATTTACGTGTTTCATGGTATTCTCCTCCGGCAGGTTAAATTTTATTCCCCACAAGGCGGGCACGGACGCCCGGCCAAAGTTATGTTGCCATTGCATATAATGTTACCAGTATAATGCATAGTAGCATGGAACACGTTAAATTTATTTAATAGATTGATCTTTATGTCAATAAATATTTTATGTTTTGAATTTAGGGCAATTACGCATATGCTGTGTTATACGCCGTTTTTACAATTGTTTCACTATCCAGTGATTTTTATGGTTTTCCTTTAAATTATTTAATAATATTTTGGCTTTTTCTTTATCAACTTCTAGTCTATATTCATAAGCTTTTGCAGGTATGAAATTTGGATCTGCTTTTCTTAACTCTGCAATAATTTTCTTTGCATCTTGCTCTTGCTTAAGATTAATTAATGTTTCAGCTTTATATAATAATAAAATGGGATGAATTTTATTAAATCTAGATATGTATTCTTTTGTTAAAAGATCTAAACACTTTAATGACTGTTCAGGAAAATATTGATTATATAATTGGTAAAACAAAAATAAATATGCTAAGTCTCGATTTTCTATATTTATGTTTTTATTAAATTCGTACAATTTGTTAATTGATTCTTTGAATTTCTGATTTATATATGGTCCTTCATCAGATTGAAAACTTTCATATACTAAATTAAAAATAGATGTAATATTATCATTTTTTGATTTATTTTTTGAATTAGCATAGACAACCCAAAATGGAACAATTCCCTTATCTGTTTTTGTGTCTAGTATACCATCTCCATCAATATCAAATATATAATAGGCATTTGGACTTGTACCCTGTAAAACACCAATGGGATATTTATCTAATGCAAAAACTATTATTGGTGATTTGCCATCAACTTTTGTGTCATAAGCTAATAGTGTTACAACACCTTCTGGCCAGTTTGATAATTTTTGATTTGTCAGTTTATATTTAACCGGATTAGTTTTAATATAATTTGTTACATTATCACCAATTTTTAATAAATCATAAGAGTAAATATTGGTATGAATAAAAACAGTAATAATTAAAGGTAATAGAATTTTTTTCATGTGGTTTCCTCCTTTTAGTTAAAAATTGTAAAAATGTCGTATAACGTCTCAGCATAGCTGAAGTTTTTGCCGGAGCGGCCGTCTTCATATCATAGGCGCGGAGGCCGAGCACCGCAGCGGCTTTGCTTAGTTATATGAAGTCGTGTGCCCTGAAGCTGAATCAGGGTTGCCTATATAGAGTGAAGCAGTTAGTAGGAAGAATGTCAAGAAGATTCAGCGCAATCTTTATGCATAATGGCAGAGTCAAGGGAACGATGAACTGCCAGAGAGGGTTTTCCGGAAACAGTCTCTAAACCCCCCCTTTGGTGCTGTCGGGGGTAGTCCCGGTGGTACTGAACCAAAGGGGCAAAACGATCCATGCAAATAGACCCGGTGAATCTAAAGGAGATAAATGAAAGTGAACCGCCGATGAGTCATCGAGAATAACTTTCCCCGATACCGAAATCCGAGGGACTGCTCCCCGAGGAGAACAATGTCCAGCAGTAAACCCGTATTAATGGCTGTATGGTATCCGGTGTTCGGCGCTTCCTGGGGGCTTGTGGTGGAAAATGTGATCAGCTCGCTGCCCGGCCGGGAGGCTGTATTCTATCGGACATCATCCGGAACCGAGATAGACATGGTGCTGGGCAGGGGGAGAAGACTGGTCGCGGTGTAGTGCAAAGCGTCGGCATCACCAGAAACAGGAAAAGGACTGGCAATCGCCATGAACGATCTTGAAATACGGGAAGCGTGGATCATCGCTCCCGTGAAGGAAACCTACATGCTCACGAAAACGGTCCGCGTCGCGGCGCTGTATGAATTTGTTTCAGCGCTCGCGGAGGGAAGCAGCAAAAGCTAACGGGTGCAAGCGGAATGTGATTTTGTAGAACGATATGCGGATGACCAGCAAAATTTCGTCCAACAAAAAGGCGGTTTCCCGGCTGCCTTTTCCATGTGGTAAACGGCTATTTTTTATATCTTCTGATATAAATATTTGATTAATTTAGTTGTTGACAAAATAGCAATTCTATGAAATAATATATGAATGAAATTCGGTTTAATTAGAAATATTTGCCAAATTGCCATTTTATCTCTCCTTCCATTTGGCTTTTCACTGCATGCCAATGAAAATATTCAGCAGAGGAGTACTTATATATCAGACTGGGAATCTGATTCCAGATACATATGGTCGCTGTTAAATGGAGTCGAAAAGTATATTTATGATGAATCTGATACGGAGGTACAAAGGGAATACAAGGAAAAGCAGTATGCGAAAGAACTGTATAGAATAAACGCTGCGTATAGGGGTAAACAGTTCTGCATGCGATCTGTAAAATTGATTGATGTAAGGCAAGAAGAGTCTAAGACGCTGAATGAATTTGGGCGGCAGAAAATCATTAATTTTCTCATTTCCAAGATGGGGAAAAATAAATTTTCGCAGATGGTTGAGTCCGCTAAGAAGAATAACCAGTTTGATAATGAACAGTGGTTTTCTTTCGTGCTCAGCAATCTCGGTTCGTCAATAGCGTTCGTACTGGAATTAAATATGTGCGAGCGTTGTTATGACAAATCAATACTGTATAATGCTTATTACGAGGTACCGGTGCCTGATCAGAGCGAGGAAAAAGAGGCCGGCACTAACGGATATTCAGATGCCACCGGCATTCTTGATATTAAAGGTATAAGCAATGAAGATGGAAATAATCCAAGTAATCGTAATATAGTGCCTGTTGATATAATTAAGAGCTTTTCAAAAGAAGAGGATGTGATAAAATTGAAAAAAGGCGAGGTTTCACCTCTTCAGGGAGTTTTATCAAGAATCGAGTATGAATATGAATATGGTATCAGGAAAATTACCATAAGGTTAAAATAAGTTTAAAATCATTTTTTTAGGAGGGTTAGCTAATGGCTACAGCAGGATTTATTGTGGGAATTCTTTCGTTGTTTGGTACAATGCTTGGATGTATTCCCCTTTTAGGGGCGTTGAATTGGGTGAATATTCCTTTTGGTTTTTTAGGTATCATTCTTTCTGGCATTGCCATGGCAAGCAGTAATAAGCAAACAAAGGGGAAAGCTACCGCAGGTCTTGTAATGTCAATAATTGCAGTAATTTTTGGAGCAATACGATTGATGATGGGTGGGGGAATTGTATAGAATTAAGTCTATATATTGATTATTATTCCATAATAATTTGGCTATAGGGGTTGATAAAATTTATTTAATCAGGCTATCGAATTTTTAACTTTTAAACTATTGACTTCCCCTTACTGCTATATAACAAATGGACTTTCTACCAGATAGCATCGCTTAAAAAACAAGCCTCATCGCTTCACGATACCCTTCCTTTTTATCTCGGGTGATTGTCCGAATTCATTCTGAAAAAAAAGTGGTATACCATGGGGACATTGATACCAGTTTGTTTCAGGACAATAGGTGAAATGACATGTATCAAACGCTCCTTTCTTCTGAACACCACGCCTGTCAACATCATACCATCTGTCAGGTATCAATGCTTCCTGATTCATCGCAGCAAGTTTTTCGTAATTATCAAGAGATGCAAAACCAGCATCCGCAGTTCCTTGTTTGCCTCGGCTACCCGTGCCTCCTGACGATGCAACGCCTTAATTTCTTCATCCCTGCGCTCATCTCGGTCCACATCATCCATGAATCTCGGTAGTTTCTCCTTAATGGTGTCTTCCAGCAGGTTCAAACCATCAATGCTCGTGTCCTTCTTGCTTGACGCATTCGCCCGTATCTTGACCGAATCAATTGACAATACTTTACAATTCGCCAGCCCCTTCTCAATGGCAAGCTTATCCGTTTGTACAAACATCTCTATAAGCTCGTTTGTGAAACGAACCAAAAACTTCCCTATCGTCGAGTGGTCTATGACGCGGTTCCCTGAATCGTCTCATCACGTTCTCCCTGTTTTTGTCGCTTGATTACGGTATACTAATGGCATACTATCCTTGTTATGTACATTATTTCGACAGCCTGATTATATAAAAATATCTTGACCATGTGTAGCTATTATAGTGTACTGTTTGCCTGCAACAAATGGTGTATAGTCATCAGTGTTGGTATATGCTTTTTGACAGGGAGTATTTGTGACAGTATTGTATTGGCGATAGTTATTTTTTAATCAATAGAATGTGATATACTATATACTATGTCTGTCAAAGGTCAGATGATTGCTAGTAAGTTCATGACATGTTCAATATTTCATTATGCATATCAATTGTTTGATTATCTTTATTATGGAAGTGAATTATGTATACGATAGTAACCAATGAAAAAATATCTGACAATGTAGGAAAAGCTATTGTGGAAGCACCCTATATTGCAAAACACAGAAAAGCAGGGCAATTTGTAATAGTTATTGTTGATGAAGTGGGTGAACGTATCCCGCTTACTATCGCTGATGCTGATAGTGCTACAGGAACTATCACACTTTACTATCAGATTGTGGGGACCTCTACCCATAAACTATCGCTTAAAAAGAAGGGGGAGGAACTTTTTAATGTTGCAGGACCATTGGGGCATCCTACCGATATACAATGCTATGGTACCTGTGTTTGCGTTGGTGGTGGCATTGGAATTGCTGCTGTGTATCCAATTGCAGTGGCAATGAAAGATGCAGGTAACTATCTCATAAGTATTATTGGAGCGCGCAACAAAAATTTATTAATATTAGAAAACGAACTCAAAGCAAAAAGTGATGAGATGATAGTAACTACGGATGATGGGTCGCATGGTGTTAAAGGATTTGTAACCGATGAATTGAAAACGATACTTGATGGGGGGAAAGTTGATATTGTTGTTGCTGTTGGGCCGGTTCCAATGATGAAGGCGGTCAGTGATATGACCAAACAGTATGGGGTGAAAACACTGGTCAGCTTAAATTCCATAATGGTGGATGGCACCGGAATGTGCGGCGGATGCAGGGTTACGGTTGATGGCAAAAAGCAATTTACCTGCGTTGATGGTCCTGAGTTTGATGCTCATCTGGTTGATTTTGATGAACTTATGAAAAGGCTTAATACCTATAAAGAGCAGGAAAAAGAAAGCTTTGAAAAACATAAATGCAAACTGGAGCAGTACTATGGCAGATAAAATTCCACGGCAGAAAATGCCTCAGCAGGATGCAAAAAATCGTATCCGCAATTTCAATGAGGTCCCGTTAGGGTATGATGAAAAAACAGCTATGGTAGAGGCAGCACGGTGTTTGCAGTGTAAGCGTCCTGCCTGTGTTGATGGATGTCCTGTTAATGTCAATATTCCAGGATTTATAAAGGCGTTGAAAGAGGGAAGGCCTCTCGAGGCATTTTTTACCATAAAACAAACAAATTCATTGCCGGCAGTATGCGGGAGGGTATGCCCCCAGGAAGATCAATGTGAAAAATTGTGTGTGCTGGCAAAAAAAGGCGATGCTGTTGCTATTGGCAATCTGGAGCGCTATGTTGCTGATTATGAACGAGAGAAGGAACATTTTGTGGCTCAGAAGAGCGATAGCCATACCAATAAAAAGGTTGCAATCATTGGCTCCGGGCCAGCAGGGCTTACTGCAGCCGGTGATTTAGCACGTATAGGGTACGATGTTACCATTTTTGAGGCATTACATAAGGCTGGTGGCGTTCTGGTGTATGGGATTCCTGAGTTCAGACTTCCCAAAGATATTGTGCAGTATGAGATTGATGCACTGAAAGCTGCAGGTGTAACTATTGGACTAAGCAGGGTAATTGGCACGGCTGAAACGGTAAATGATCTACTGTCAACGGGGTTTGATGCTGTGTTTGTAGCTACAGGAGCCGGGTTGCCATTATTTTTAGATATACCCGGTGAAAATTTACAGGGGGTGTACAGTGCCAATGAGTATTTGACACGCTCAAATTTGATGAAGGCGTATAAATTCCCGGAGTATGATACTCCCATTGTCAAAGGGCAGAAGGTTGCAGTTTTTGGCGGAGGAAATGTTGCCATGGATTCGGCACGGACTGCACTGCGTTTGGGAAGCAAGGAGGTGTATATTGTTTACCGGCGTTCCCGCACTGAGATGCCGGCACGAGTAGAAGAGGTGGAACGTGCCGAGGAAGAAGGCGTTATTTTTACATTGTTAACCAATCCTGTACAGTTCATTGGTGATGAAAAAGGACGTGTGAAAGCAGTTGAGTGTCTGAAGATGGAATTGGGTGAACCTGATGCAAGTGGCAGACGAAGCCCAATCCCTGTGAAAGGTTCAGAGTTTACCATTGCTATTGATGTAGCCATTATTGCCATTGGGAATGGCCCAAATCCGTTAATCCCCAAAACAACACCCGGCATGAATATAACAAAGAGGGGAAATATCATAGCCGATCCCGAAACCATGAAGACAAGCAAGATAGGCGTTTTTGCTGGCGGCGATATTGTAACCGGTGCTGCAACAGTTATACAGGCAATGGGTGCAGGACGAAAGGCAGCCAAAGCTATTGATGAGTACCTTTCAACCGGGGCATGGTAGAAACAAGAATCTTTTCGCTCTCTTTATGAGGGGTAGATGGGTTTTTGTGTTTATAAATAATGGCTCTGGCTATGGCGTTCCAGTTTTGATTATACATGTATCGGGATATTTCCAGATTATTGCTTGTTATTGGCAATGAAGTATTTCCCCATTTGATAGTAAATGCGTAGTTATATCCCGCTTCAATCAAAGCTTTTTTACCAACGTCAGAAACAACACCAAAAGGATATATAAAGGTATCAACGGGTGTGCATAGTTTTTCCTCCAGCATTTTTTTTGATTCAAATACTTCTAATTTAAAATAACGATAGTTGTTTTTATAAAGCTTATCATTTATAAAAAGATGGAAGTAACCATGTGAGGCTATATAGCAGCCTTCACGAGAAAGCTGTTTTAACTCATCCCATGTCAAAACATACGGCTTTTTACCAATAATAAAAGTATTGATTCCCAATAACGGTTTAATCCTCATTGGTTTTAACACTGAATAATAGGCGTCAAGAGCTGTTCTATGCCCATCATCGATGGTTACCAGAATATTTTTATTGCCTTTTACCAGTCCGTTTTTGATTTCATGAAAGGTAACAAAGGTAAAACCATGATCTTTCAGTTCCAACAACTGTTTGTGGAATTCTTCCAGTGAGATGTCATAGTGAATCTTTTTTCCCATAAATGTATGATATACCAGAACACACACCGTATCCTGCGCATGCAACGTACTGACAGTAAACAGTAATAATAAAGTAATATACAATAATCGCATGATTTTCCTCTGCTAATAGATCTATTGTCAATAACTATCGGTACATATATAGTACTTATAAAGTGTCTGTTTATAAAATATTGTCAATAATAAATAATCTATTAAAAATGATTAACCATATTTTTTTAAAAAAATAAAAATCACCTGTAAATTATTTTTTTTCATATGCCAGATGTTGTTGCTGTAAAAAAACGTCGGGGTAACAACAGGTATTATGAATTATGATTGACGCATGATTATTGGATGATAGAATCAAAAAAAATTAAAAAGGAGGAGGGTTATTATGAAGATACGTTGTATAGAGTTATACCATGTTTCGATACCTTTACGGTATACATTCTGGCCAACGTGGATGCCCGGATATCCGCAAACTCATAATAGA
>Ga0116184_10003887_pt1 | contig 12045 bp, 11 predicted proteins | sample AD_JPNNA5_MetaG_FD_89886 | JGI IMG/M metagenome (GOLD analysis project Ga0116184, IMG submission 89886) | Active sludge microbial communities of municipal wastewater-treating anaerobic digesters from Japan - AD_JPNNA5_MetaG | ecosystem: Engineered > Bioreactor > Anaerobic > Digestate | place...
TAAGCTTCATAGAAGGTGCTCTGCTCGTCATTCCCCAGATAGGAGTTCTTGTAGTCCGTGTTGGTCTTGAAGTACAGCCGGACCATGTCCTTTTCATAACTCCCTTCCAGTTGAAGCTTGAAATTGTACTCCTGGAGCGTCTGCCCGACATCCTGGTTGTAATACTTGAGCTTGTAAAGCGCGGCGTTTGTATCCGCCCAGAAGAAGACGGGCCTTGCCTCGATGTACCCTCCGAAGTGATAGGGCTTCTTCTCGATTTCCGAGGGGTCGAAGGTGTAGGTCTCCTCCGCCCGCGCGGGAAATACCGCGATGAAAATAAGCATGACCGCGATTAAAGCCCGGTTCATTTACGAAGCGACTCCATGTTGGGCATGAAGGTCAGGGTGAAGATCTCGTCCTTGAAGTCCTTTTTCTTGATCCGGGCGAAGATCATGATCGACTTGTAGCCCTTGTAGAGGGGGCTGTCGGTTTCGATCACCGAGGGCCGCGTGAGCCCGCCCCCGAAATCCTTCATGTCCTTGAAGTAGAGCGTTTTGATGAGCATGTTGGCCTCGGTCAGGCACTCGATCTTCGTGGGGAGAATCTTGCTTTTATCGATCCACATCCTGAGCCGGTCGTATGCCACCTCCCGGGTCTTGGCTTTCAGATAAAGGAGGTGTTCCTTGCCGGACTCGTCAAGCTTTTCCACGTTGTATTCCGCCGAGTAGTCGAGGCTGAGGATGTCGGCGTTGTTGAAGACGCCCCCCACGACGGACTGGAGGCTCGTGATGCGGATGGGCTTGCCCACGTTGGGGATGTAAAGCCACATGTTGTCGCCGAGCCGCAGGGTGCTTCGGCCCTTCTCGCTGGCCGGCGCCAGGAAGAGGGCGGCGATCTTGTCCTGTCCCTTCTTCACGGAAAAAAGCGTGTATTCCTTCTTCGAACCGTCGGGCTCCACGTTGATGAGTTTGCGGTACATCTCGTAGGACTCGGGGTTGAGGTTCCGGTCCACCTGCTTCAGAAGCTGGGCGCCGTCGATGGCCCAGGCGGAGGAGGCCAAAATGAGGGTGACCAGGAAAGCTGTGATGGTTTTCAGCATATCTTTGCTCCTTGTGGCGACATTCGTTTATACATGACGCAGGGCCGTGATCGGCTCCATCCGCGAGGCCTTGAAGGCGGGCTGCAGGCTGGCCACCACGGAAACGAGAATGACAATGACCGAGATGACGACAAGGTCAAGGGGCTTTACCGCCGCCGAGAGGATCAGGCCCGTCTGCTGGCCGAAGTTGAAGGTGAACCGGGACAGGTTGATGATCTGGATGAGGACGACGCCGAGGACGCTCCCGATCACAGCCCCCAGGACGCCCAGGCAGAGGCCCTCGATAAGAAACATGGACAGGATCTTTCCCGGAGGGGTTCCGATGGCGGCGATGGTCCCGATCTCCCGGATCCGCTCGTAGACGGCCATGAGCATGACGTTCATGATGCTGATCAGGACGATGGCAATGAGCATGAGCTTGATAAAGAGGGTCATGACATCGATCATCCGGGCGATGTTGTAGAAGGGTGAGAGCTTTTCCCAGTTGTGGACCTCGAAAACGGGCTTTCCCTGTTTGTTGACTTCCCCGGCCAGCAGGCCCTCCAGGCTGTCGGTGACGACCGCCAGTTTCGAGAAATCCTTCAGGCGGATGGCCACCTCGCTCACCTCCATCTCCGTCATCCGGAGGACCTCCATGGCATCCTCGATGTGGATGAAGCCGTCCCTGCCGCCCGGCCCGGTGGCGCTCTCCAGAATACCGGCCACTAGGAACTGCTTGCCGTTCACCGAGCCGTCCTTGTTGGTGGCGATGACCACCACGCTGTCCCCGACCTTGACCCCCATCCCTCGGGCCAGAAGAACGGGGATAATGATCTCCCCTTTCTCGATGGCCGCCTTGCCGTCGGAGATGCGCGAGGGCAGCAGGGGGACGGTCTTGAGCTCCCGGTCCGGATAGACGCCGTTGAGGCGGATGTTGGTCGTCTCGGTGAAATTGCTGAACATGCCCCCGAACTTGATCCGGGGAGAGTAGGACTCGATCCGGGGCTCGCTGCCGAGGACCTCCTCGATCTTTTTCATCATGGGAGGCCGGAGGTTGAGGTTCAGCGGGAGGTTGTCGATGGAGGCCACGTAGCCCTTCCGGTGGACCTGGATATGCCCCAGCATCGAGTCGGTGATCTGGCCGATCATCATGGACTTGAAGGAGCCCGACACGGAAATAAAGACGAGGACAAACACCACGCCGACGGTGATCAGGGAAGCCGTGAGAAGCGTCCTCCTCTTGTAGCGCAACAAGTTGCGGATCGCAATTTTGAACAGATCACGCATGGGTGGCCTCCTTCATGACTTTTCTTTCCTTCAACCGGCCATCCTCCAGGCTGTAGATAATCTCCGCCTCGCCTACGATCTTCTGGTCATGGGTGGAGAAGATAAAGGTCGTTCCGAGATCCGCTTTCATTTTTTTCATGAGATCGATGACGGCATAGGCGGTCTCGGAATCCAGATTTGCCGTCGGTTCGTCGGCGAGCACCAGCTCCGGGTTCGTCACCAGGGCCCGGGCGATGGCGACCCGCTGCTTCTGGCCGCCGGATATCTGGTCCGGGTATTTGTTTCTCTGATCCGCCATGCCCACCTCTTCCAGCAGTTTTTCCACTTGATCCTTGCGCTCCGCCGGGGGCCGCGACTGCACCATCAGCAGCGGATATTCGATGTTCTCGTAGACCGTGAGGACCGGCATCAGGTTGAAATCCTGGAAGATGAAGCCGATATGGCTTCCCCTGAAGGCGGCGCTTTCCTTCCTGCCCAGGGAGGAGACATCAGTGTCTGCGACCCTCAGCTTCCCGTCCGTCGGTTTATCCAGGCAGCCGATCAGATTCAGGAGCGTCGTCTTGCCGCTGCCGGAGGGTCCGACGAACGACACGAAGGACGCGGGCTCGATCTCGAAACTCAAATCCCTCAGTGCCCTCACGGTGATTTCCCCGGTCCGGTACTCTTTCGACAGCGTTTCCGCCGTAATCAATGCCATATGATACTCCTTTTCGCGATATAGAGTCTTCAATCAAGGTTCTGCGTGGGGCCGCCGGGCATGCACCCAACGGGCGACCTGCGTCATCGAGCGCGTTTGAGGGCGGCCACTCTCGACCACAACCCTTTCAGGCTCTCCGTGATGCTCCGGCCGCGAGAGTGTCCCGCGACGGCCGTGTAGATCACGGGCAGCAGCAGCAGCGTGACCGACACGCCTACCGCCAGTCCGCCGATGGCGCCGACGGCCATGGGCTGAAGCATGTCGCCGCCCTCCTCGATATTGAGGGCCAGCGGGATGAGACCGGCGATGAAACAGAGCGAGAGCATGAGCACGGGGCGCAGGCGGATTTTCGCCGCATTGACCATCGCGTCTCCCGCCGGCAGGGCCTCGTCGGCCCGAAGCGATTCGGCGAAGGTGACGAGCAGGACGCCCTGGTTGATGGTCAGGGCGATGATGACCAGGATTCCGATGATCAGCGTCGCGCCCAGGGGAATGCCCGTCAGGAAGAGGGCCAGCAGCGTGCCGCCCAGGCAGAAGGGGATCACGGACAGCACGAGTACCGGCAGCATCAGACTGTTGAACTGGACGGCCAGAACGGCAAAGGCGAAGAACAGGGCAAACCCCAGAATCATCACCACCGCCCTCGTCATGTCCCGCATCATCTGGGCCTGGCCGCCGTAGAAGATCTCGTAACCCCCGGGCAGTTCGAACGTTGCCATGGCTTTCTTCAATTCGTCGAGGGCCTGGCCGACGCTCACATCGGCAGCGTCGCCGCGGATGATCACCTCCTTGACCTGGTCTTCCCGGAGGATCTCGACGGGCCCGGTGGCCTGGACGACCTGGGCGACGTCCCGCAATCGCAGGTAGCCGCCCTCGGCGCTCAGCTGGGGCCAGTAGGCGGCCCGCGCGACGTCGAATCTGGACTCCGCCGCCGAGATGTCCGATCGGGCGGCTGCAATCTCCGGGTTTTTCTCGAGTGCGATTTCGATGCAGCGCTCCAGGGTCATGACGTTCGAGTCCTGACCGATTGCCGCTGCCGGCGAGGCGCCTTGGGCCGGGGATGGATTGCGGGGTTTTTGCTCCTGTGAGTGACCGTACACGGCCGGAAAAAGGGATAAAAACCAACCGAGACACACGAGGATGAACAGGAGAGGAAATCTTATTCCGTTCGTTTTCATGATTTTCTTTGCCGAGACCGCCTTGGTCCTGAAATAAGCCCGGGCCCGCTGGCCCGGGGCGGAACAAAACCGCCGATTCGTATCTTGCCAATAGTCTTAGCCTGCCAAGTGCCCGTATCGACGGTGACTGGATGCCGGCGAGCGCTTTTCTACCGCCATTGTCCGCATTGCAATCGAATGGTCGCACCGAGGATGGTAGTGTATGGCTTTACAGCAACATGTATGCCCTTGCGGCGTAATTCTTATAACTAGTTGATATAATGAACATTATGTGAGTTGTGACTCTCCGGTGCAGGTCTCTTACGGATAAAAAATGGATAAATAGTATCAGCTGGATACCCACTATCGGATATAATGTATCCGATTCTGTCCTTCCCCGATAGCGCGCTCGGCGGCGTGAAATCATGATTAATTAATTATATCAATAAGTTAGAATATTATGTCGTCCGTGGCACGGCCGTTGCTCCAGCGAAGGGCAAGCAAGGAAAATGAATGAAGGAAAGGAGACCATCATGATAAAGAAAGCACTTTCAATCGCATCGGTTCTCTTGATCGTCGCGGCGCTGGTTTCGATTGCACCGGCCTATGCCGGCAGGGGCGGTCCGGGAGGCCCCATGGGTTATGGCGGGCCCTATGGCCCCGGGCTCACGGCCTACCCGGGTCTGAACCTCACGGCGGACCAGGTTGCAAAGATCCGTGCCCTCGACGAGCAGTTCGCCAAGGAGACAAAACCGATCCAGGACAAGCTCTACAGCAAGAGCGGCGAACTGCGGCTCCTCTGGATGGAGAGAAGCCCCGACCAGCAGAAGATCAACGCCGTCCAGGCCGAGACGCGGGCCCTGCGGGATCAGCTCCAGGACAAGGCGACGGCCCATCGGCTGGCGGTCTTCAACGTGCTGACGCCGGAACAGCGTGACCAGGTTCAGATGTACGGCGGGCGCGGGATGCATCGCAGAGCCGCCTGGCGGTAAACCCGGCCAAAGAACCCTGCCGCAGGCGCAGAGAAACGGAGGGCCCGGTCGGCGCGACATCGAGCTGACCGGGCTTGACGAACCGCCCCGTCTCTCCGATGGATGGCTCGAGTGACCCGGTGCTTGCGAATCATGCAGACAAGCCTTGCACATCGTCTGGCGATCATCGGCCTGGCTCCTTCTCGCCGGTTGGGAGATCTGGGGATCGTCCGTCTCGCGATGGTTTCGAGGAATAGAAGAGACCGTCTCCTCCGGGAAAGAGGCGAACATCGCTGTGTCTTCGTGGCGGGCGGAGAAACTCCACACGGTGAAGGGACGGGTCGTCGACGTCACCCCAGCGAGGCTTCGAATTCGATACCCGTCAGAAACGGTTCCTGATATAATGACAATAAAGATCACCGAACCCGTCGACATCAGGACAGGGGAAGAGATCCGGGTGTGGTACATCCCGAGGCATGAGGAACCAGTCCTGCACAGCATTGCCCGCACGGAAGCCGCCGACGGTGCTGGAAACTGAAGAAGCCCTTCTCACCCCCGGGATGACATCCCCTTGCCTTTTCAGGCGTTACGGGCAGACCCGCCATGCGCTTATTCCGAAACGCAGCAGAATCGAGTCCGATCCGGATGCGGCGGGTTCTTCCGGTGCTGTCCCTCCTGTGGCTCCTGACCTGGGCCTCCCCGCTGCATGCCCTTACCGGGAAGGATGTCCAGGGCTTCACCCTGAAGAACGGGATGCGGTTTCTCGTGCTGGAGGATCATGCGATTCCTTCCGTGACCCTGCAGATCTTCTTTCGGGTCGGCTCCCGGAACGAAGGTCCCGGGATGACCGGGCTGTCGCACTTCCTCGAGCACATGATGTTCAACGGCGCCCGGAAGTACGGGCCGAAGATGTTCGACCGGGTGCTGGAAAGCGCGGGGGGGTCCAGCAACGCCTATACTTCCTATGATATCACCGCCTACCAGGACTGGGTGCCGCGGTCGGCCCTGGAGCGGGTCTTCGAGATGGAGGCGGACCGGATCGCAGCCCTGGCCCTCGACGAGGCCATCGTGGAGAGCGAGCGGGGCGTCGTCCTGTCGGAGTACACGACGGGGTACGAAAACAGCGACTACGACGTCCTGGAGGACCAGCTGCGTTCCGTGGCCTTCCATGCCCACCCCTACCGCTGGCCCGTCATCGGCTTCGAGTCCGACATCCGGAGCTGGACGCGGGCCGACGTCAAGGACTACTTCGATCGATACTACGCGCCGAACAACGCCCTCGCCGTCGTCGTGGGCGATGTGACCCTTGACGAGGTCCGGGCCCTGGCGGAAAAATACCTCGAGCCGATCCCCGCCCGCAAGCCGCCCCGTCCCGTGCACACCCGGGAGCCCGAGCAGAAAGGGGAGAAGCGGCTCATGGTTCAGCGGAACGTCTCCACGCCCCACGTCCTGATCGCCTACCACGTGCCCGAAACCGGGTCCGAGGATTATTACGCCCTCGAGCTGTTGAGCGCCATTCTCTCCGAAGGCAATTCCTCGCGGCTCTACCGCGCGCTCGTGAGCGGAAAGCAGCTCGCCACGGAGGTCTCCTCCTACCTGTACGAGGCCTTGGACCCGACCCTGTTTTTCATCTACGCCGTCTGTGCCGACGGCGTGGAGGCCAAGACCCTGGAGAAGGCGATGCTCCGGGAGATCGACCGCATCGCCGCCCGGGGGGTAACGCAGCAGGAGCTCCAGAAGGCCCGGAACAACGCGGTCGCCTCCTTCTGGCGGTCCCTGCTCACCATGAGCGACAAGGCCGACCGGATCGGGACCTACGAGATTTTCTTCGGCGGCTACGCGAAGCTCTTCGAGGCCCCGGAGCGAGTCCGCCGGGTCTCGGCGGAAGACGTCCGAACGGCGGCGGCCCGGTACTTCAGGAAGAACAACCGAACCATCGGCATCCTCCGGAAGGACGAAGGAAAATGATCCGGTCCCGCAGACCTTCTCCCGTCCTCCTTTGCGTCGTGCTCGCCGCGATCGTTCTCGGGGCGGCAGCCGGCATTCCGCCGGCCCGGGCGGCCGCGGCGGCCGAGCGCGAGTCCCGTGACTTTCGGCTGCCGCCCCATGTCACCTTCAGGCTCGAAAACGGCCTGACGGTCTCCCTGATGGAGCAGCACCAGGTGCCCCTGATCACCGCGATCGCCCTCTTCCCGGCGGGTGCCGCAAGGGATGCCGGAATGCCCGGGCTCGCCTATCTCACCGCGGAGGCGCTCCTGTTCGGCACGCGGACCCGGACGAAGGCGCAGATCGAGGACCGACTGGAGTTTTTGGGGGCCCGGTATTACGCCTGGGCCGATCTCGAGACGGCGGGGGTATTCTTTTCCTTCATGAGCGCCGATCGGGATGCGGTGCTCCCGCTGATGCGCGATGTCATCCGGGATCCGGCCTTCGATCCCGCAGAGTTCGCGAAGCGCAAAAAGCGCCTGCTTCTCGAACTCGTCCAGCAGAAGGAGCGTCCCTCGGCCGTCGTCGATGCCTACTTCAACCGGTTTCTGTTCGGCCCGCACGGCTACGGAAACCCGGTTTACGGAACGCGCGCCTCGGTCAAGAGCATCACCCGTCTCGATGCGAAGGCGTTCTACGACCGCCATTACCGCCCGGAGGATTCCGTCCTGGCGATCGTGGGCGATTTCGAGACCGAAGACATGCGGCGGCGAATCGAGGGGCTCTTCTCGTCATGGAGGCCGAGGGGCAGACCGACCGTCCTCGAACAGCCTTCCCTGCCCCGGCATGACCGCAGCCGCGTGCTGCTCGTGAACAAGGACGATGCGACGGAGACCCAGTTCGCCTTCGGCGGCTTCGGCATCCCGAGGAACCATCCCGACTACATCGCCGTCCGGGTGGTCAACGCCGTCCTGGGCGGCCGCTTCACGTCGATGCTCAACGACGCCCTGCGGGTCAGCGAGGGCCTGACCTACGGCGCCTCAAGCACGTTCAACACGTACCGGGACGCCGGGTCCTTCGTGATCAGCAGCTTCACGTCCACGGAAAACACCTTCAAGGCCGTCGATCTCGCGCTGGCCGTCCTGGAGCGGCTCCACGAGCAGGGCGTGGACGAGAAGACCCTGGAGTCGGCCAAGGCCTATCTCGTCGGCCAGTTCCCCACCTCCTACGAAACCCCGGGCAGCCTCGCGAACCTCCTGGCGGCCATGTTCTTCTACGGGTTCGACGAATCCGACGTGAACGGGTTTCGGCAGCGGGTCGAGGGCGTCGACGTGCAGAAAGCGCGGGAGATCATCGCGCGGCACTTCCCCCGGGAGCGGCTGCAGTTCGTCCTCATCGGCAAGGCGGCCGCGCTCCGGGGCCGGGCGGGGCGCTACGGGGAACTCACGGAGAAGGAAATCAAGGCCGACGGGTTTTGACACGGGCCGCCCCGCCCGTTATGAATCGGGGACTTCCGCCGGAGAGAGCAGGATGAAGACGATGAACGAAAAGACAGGTGGCATGCCTTTCCCGCCCGACGGTCACAGAACCGGGAGGTCGGCGACACGCAGGGGGATCTTCCGGGTCCTCGCGCTGTGCGTTGTCCTGGTCCCGGCGGCGGCATCGGCCCAGGGATGGTGGTGGGGCTCCAGGATCGATGCGGGCTATGACCCCAAGACCGTGATCGACGTCCGGGGGACGGTGGTGGAGGTCTACGGGGCCGAACAGGGCGGAACCGCATCCCTGTCGCTGAAGGCGGACGGCGAGGGATACACGGTCGTCCTCGGTCCGGCCTGGCACCTCAACAAGCAGGGCATCCGTTTCGGAAAGGGCGACACCCTGCGCGTCAGGGGGTCCCGCATGGCCGACAGGCAGGGAAAAGTCTTCCTGGTGGCCGCCACGGTCTTCAACGAACGGACCGGAGAGGAGTTCCGCCTGAGAGACGACAGCGGCGTTCCGCTCTGGAGCCGAAAAGGCCGGCGGGGCCGTTAGGGGGCGACATGACGCTTTCGGGCAAAAGACCTGTGCTTCGGGTGTACCTGTCGATCCTGGCCGTTCTCCCGGCCCTGCTGTCGGGTTGCGCGACCGTGTCGCCCCCCGCCGCTTCCGTCCAGGCGATCGAGCGGAGGGTCCAGTCCCTCGAGGAACGCATGGCCCGGATGGAAGCCCGGCAGTCCCAGCGGTCCGACGCGCTGGAGAAGGCCCGTGGGGCCGTGGCGTACATCTGGGGCACCTACACCTTCGTCGATGCCGACGGGAGGCCTCTTCGCCATGTTCTCAACGAGGTCGGCCAGCCCGTCGCCGACCCCCAGGGGGAGCCCCTCGTGGACATCCGGGGCACGGGCCCGGTCGCGTACGCCCATTACTGCGGAACGGCGTTTCTCGCGGGGCCCCGGGGGGAGCTGCTGACCAACCGGCACGTCGTCCAGCCGTGGTGGCTCGAGAAGCAGGACGAGGCCCTCATGCAGGCCGGGCTCAAACCGGTCTTCCTGATCCTCCGGGCCTTCTTCCAGGAGAGAAACAGCAGCGTCCCGATCGAGGTCCTGTCCTTCGATGAGAAAGCCGACATCGCGCTGGCCCGGACGGTGGACTGGGTGCCCGAGGCGGCGCCCCTGGAGCTGTTCCCCGCGGCGGCGGCGATCCGCGAGGCCCAGCCGGTTTTCCTGCTCGGCTATCCCACGGGCCTCGAGGCCGTCCTGGCCAAGCTTGACGACAGGGTCAAGGCCGAACTGGGGCTGGAGGGCCCCTGCAGCTATTACACGGCCGAGCGTCTCTCGGCCCGGGGTTACCTCAAGCCCACGGCCACCAGCGGGTTTCTCTGGGAGGTCTACCCCCATGCCCTGGTCTATGACGCCCGCACGGTCGGCGGGGGGAGCGGCGGGCCGGTGCTGGACATGAGCGGGCGGGTCCTGGGCGTCAACGCCGCCTATCTCGAGGAATTCCAGGGGGGCAACTACGGCGTGCCCGTCGCACGGGGACGGGCCCTGCTCGAGGGGGGCGGCGTCCGCGCGGAAGAGGCCCGGGGCGAAGCCCGGGAATTGCAGGCCCTGGCCTGCGAAGAGGACCCCTTTTACACCGAGGCCGGCGAGGTCTGTGAAAGCGCTGCGGACGGGGAGGGCGATCGGGAAGAAACGCGACCGCCGTCGGGCCGGGAGGGGTATGCCGCGTTGCGCCGCTGATGCCTGAAGGCGACGGCGGGGTTCGAGTCCACGCGGTGGGAGTCGTCATAACCCAAGGAGAAAGGAGTGCGAAGATGAAAAGAACGGGTGTCGTATTGCTGGCAACGGTGCTGATGGTCGGGGTCCTGGCCGAAACCGTCTCGGCGGCGCCCTGGAAGGGCTGGCGGGGAAGCGGAGGCTGGGGACCGGGGACGCCCTACAACCGGATGTACAACCCGGCCAACGCGGAGACCCTGTCGGGCGCGGTCACCGCCATCGACAAGACCATCCCGATGAAAGGGATGGAATACGGTGTCGCCCTGGTCGTCAAGACGGAGAAGGAGACGATCCCTGTCCACCTGGGGCCGGGGTGGTTCGTGGAGCGCCTCGACAAGCCCTTCGCCGTGGGTGACAAGGTGGAGGTCAAGGGCGTGCGGGGCACCTTCCTCGGCAAGCCCGCCGTCATGGCGGCGGAGGTGAAACGGGGTGACGACGTGCTGGTGATTCGCGATGCCAACGGCGTGCCCGTCTGGGCGGGCTGGGGCTGGAGGCGCTGACGGGGGATTGAGGGCACTGGATACCCGGGGGCCGTGAACCGATGATCCTGCGAAGACGAATCGTGACGAACCCGCGGATGCTCTTCTTCGGGGATCTGTGGCCGGCTCTCCTGGTGCTCGCCCTGAATGTCCTTGCCGCCGCTGTGGCGGAGTTCACCTTCATCGCCGGGCCTGCGGCCCTGTGGAAGGCGCCGGTCCGTTACCTGAGGCTTGCCCTCACCCTCGTGCTGCCGCTTTTCCTTCTTCCGCCGCTCGGCCCCGCCGTTCGGGGGCTGTTCAGCCGGGGCGGCAGGGAACTCCTGGCCTCCGGGGAGCAAGACACGGCCGTCTCCCCCTTGAAGAGCTTCGTCATCAGGCCCATCCAGGGGATCGGCATATCGCTCCTCCTGGGGGCAAAGCTCGTCGCGTTCCTGCAGGGCTATGCGGCCGTCCCCGCCGGGACGGCCGCCGTCCTGCCTCCGCCCCAGTTCGCGCCGGGGCGGTTTCTGGCCTCGACGGCCATCGCCGTGGCCGTCTCGCTCGTGCTGTCGCTGCTGTGGACCCTGGATGACCTGGGACTCCGTCACCGCAACGAACGGACGGGAGAGATCAAGATGGCGGGGAAATACCTGGGGGTCCTCCTGCCGGTGCTTTTCGGCTTCAGCGGGTTCTTCAGCCTCCTTCAGTCCGACCCCTGGCCGATCGCGGCGGGACACGTGTTCCAGATCGCCGTTGTGCTGTATCCCCCCTTCGTGACCCTCGCCGTCTGTCATGCCTGGTACCTCCGGAGATACGGCGAGAGACTGCTCGGGCGGTTCTCGTCGGCCCGTCGGGAAGCGGCAGGACAGAGCTCCTGAACCTGATCGGCTGCCTGGACAAGCCGACGGAAGGGACGCTGAAGGTTGCAGACGCCGATGTCTCCGCCATGGACAGAGGGCAACGTGCCGCCTTCCGGGAAAGCCGCATCGCTTTTTCTATGATCCACGATCCATGCCATACGGGAGTGTCATCTTTTCCCCGCTTTCGAGCGTGGGCAAATCTTTCTTCCCCGAGGGAACGGGACGGCCCGGCGAGCGGGACGACCTGCCGGTTCGAGCCGGGCGGTAACGTCAAGTGTTATGTGTCATGACGAGGAAAGGGGTCATGGTTTTTTCTTTCAGGTTCTCATGGGTAAAGACGGCATAGAGGATTCTCTCCATGCTGGTTCGATCGGAGAA
>Ga0116184_10003890_pt1 | contig 12038 bp, 2 predicted proteins | sample AD_JPNNA5_MetaG_FD_89886 | JGI IMG/M metagenome (GOLD analysis project Ga0116184, IMG submission 89886) | Active sludge microbial communities of municipal wastewater-treating anaerobic digesters from Japan - AD_JPNNA5_MetaG | ecosystem: Engineered > Bioreactor > Anaerobic > Digestate | place...
ATGCACTACCCCCTGCTGCTTCTGTGTATTGGGTGGGGGCTTTTATGCCTAATTCTTTCATTACATCAATAGCATAAATCCTATTCATTGAAGAACTTGGATTGTCTAATTTTTCTTTTATTTCTTTTACAGCCTTTACTACTTTTGGCGAATACTCGTTTGGGTTATTTGCAATATAATTAACTGAATCTATTACGTTTTCGTAATTCTTTGTATTATAAAAATTAAATTCTGCTTCTTTTGCCAAGCTAACACATTCAATAATATCTGCTATATCTGCTATATCCTCTGGATTTGCAAACTTTTGTTGAAATTTTTGTTCGCCTTCTTTGTCAAATTTAAAATAATCAACTCCTCTTGCAAAAACTTCCCTTACTTGCTGTTTTTCTTCTTCGCTTAACTTGTTATCAGATAAAATATCTTCAAGGTATTTATCTCCTACAATAATATCTGAATACTTTACACCTCTTAAAGAAGTAGGCACGTCTCCATCTACACCACTACCTACTTCACCTGATTGTTCAGTCTGAAACAACGTTACGTTGTCTGCTAACGCTTCTTTCGTTTTATCAGTGATAGTAAACGTGTGCGTGTTTCCTGCTTTCTTTACTTCTTCATTTTTGCGTTCAATGGTTTCTATTTTATCTATCTCGCCCCTTTCTGCTTCAAGATTATGTATTTTGTTTTCCCACTGTGCAATAAGTACATTGTTTTCATTAGATACTCCGTACTCATTATTTTGAAACTTAGCTCTTTCTAATGATTTATTAGTTTGTTCTATCTGCTCATCATAAATTTTCTTAAGTTCATTTTTATATTCTGGTGTTGTAAATTTTTTAATAGCTATATTTTTCTCTTCTACTGAAAGTAAATTAAAAAAACTTCCTTCGTTTAATTCTGGGTATATATCATTAATTAAAGAATCTAAAAAATCACTATATAATGAATCTGCATCTTCTGTAATTTTCTCACCATTAATATAGAAGAATGCTTTACTTTCTCCATCTGTAATTACTTTAGTTTCACCTTGCTCAAGTCCAAGTTTCTTGAGTATACCAGGAATAGTCTTATCATAGAACTGCTCGTGTCCTTTACGTTGTGTTTCACTTGAACGCTTCACTTGTGTTTCAGCTCCTGTTAATTCAACTTTATCTATTCCGTGAGCTATAGCATCGTTGATTATCCACTTGGCTGCGAGGTTCTTCCAGTTATCTTCGAATTGGTTAGATAACTTATGTTGTTCATCTAACTTTTCACTTATAGAGAGATTAGAATGCTTTTCAAAAAGTGATTTAAGTAGTGTAGCATCTTGTTTATCATTTCCAGATTTTAATCTATTAAAATCAAACTCTATTCTTATTCGTTCAAATATGGAATTTTCCTTAAAATAGTCAAGTATATCGTCAGGATTATCCAGTTTACTTAATTCTGAAATATGTTCATCATGGATTATTTTAAGGTCTTTAATATGTTTTATGTAAGAAGTGATTTCTTGATTTCTATTGCTTTGAATCTCTTCTATGAAGCGTACTCTTTCTCCGTGTTCGTTAGTATAATCAGATATTCGTGTCCAGAACAATGCTCCGTTACCTTCTGTTTTATCTCCGAAGTGAATATCGTCATACTCTCCATATGGCGCTACGTTATCTATATAAAATATTACCTCTTTGTATCCTTCTCCACCTATTTGTGTAACGTAATCCCACTTAGAACCTTTGTTATACTTAGTGTAATCCGTTTTCTCAACTACACTTTTAAGTTCATTTCTTAATTCATTTGCTCTTCCTATATCACCTGAGCTTTCAGCTTCTTCTATAAGTCTTCTGTAGCCACTTATTTCAGAATTAAGTTTTCCAGCATCTTCTAATACTTTTACTTTAGGTGTAATCTTTTCTAATCCAGCGTTGAATACTTGTTCTACTTTTTCACGAGTAATTACTTCATCTGCTCTTCCATCTAAGAACTCACGTAATCCTGTCCACTTCATCTCGTCTTGAGATAAACCTTCACCTTTATTAGCTGACTTGTTTATTTCTGTAATCCACTGAGCTCCAGTAAGTTCTTGTTTTTTATCACTGATTCCTTCTATAGCACGCTGTAAACGTGAAGTAAATTGTTTCTTAACTTCTTGTTTAACCTGATAAAGTACGTCGTCATTTATCTGTTCAGGCGTAACTTTAGCCTTTCTTCTTTGATTAAGTGTTTTAACTGATGGAAGCAAACGTAAGAAATCTATAGTGTTATCTATAATACCGAAACGTACAAAGTTGTTTGCAGTATTAAGTAGCATCTGTATAATTGCCTTCTTTTGACCTTTATCAACAAAGTTATCTATATTGTTAATATCTTTAAACCAGTCGCTTAAATGCTTTTCAGTTAACTTTGTTTTATTCTTAATATTAAATCCTGAAGACTTAACTACATCGTCTTTATCTATATCAACTTCATCTGTAACAGTATAATTGCTATCTGTTACACACTTATTTTCTAATGAAGTTATAGCATCTGTTGATATAAGTTGACTGAAGTTTTTAGAAGCATTTATAACTCCCATAGCTTCTTCAAACTCATACTTATCTAAAAAGAACTTGTTATTTGCACTGTTATAGTGAAATCTACCTCTCATATAAGCATACAGCAGTAATCCGTTAGTAGGCTTATTTCCTACTTCATTTACAGTGTATGTACTGCCTATCACTTCTAATCCTTCATTTATTAGCGCCATTTGCTTAACGGCTTCTTCTGGCTCTATTTTATTGTCGACAAGTTTCGTTTGAAGTTCAGAGGAAACTCTATCAAGTAACATCTTCTTGTCAGCATCACTTAATGACTTATTTCTTCCTAATGTTCCGAATATTACCTGACGTACAGGTTCTGGTATGTGAGTTAAGTTGTCAACTATATAGCTTACAAAGTGTTCAGGATTTACAGTATCTTCAAAAACTACATCTCCGTTAACTGCTTTAAGGTTATAGTTTCCGTTAGCATCTTCAAGACCTCGCGTATGAGTAAAATTATCAGAACGCTCCTTAACTGTATCGGAGTATCTTCTTTGTACTTTGGTTTCAGCATCATTAGATATAATACTTAGTCCATCAACTGTTATGTTTTCTGAACGAATATACTTTGTATGAGCAGCGTCTAAAGCTTCCAAAAGATAATCATGCTTATCTTTTGACATTACAGTATTATCAATGTCTGCTCGTATCTTTTCAAAGTTAATAACTCCACCGCTGTATATATAGTTGTTTATAACAGTTTCTATGTTAAGTAACTTTCTTCCTTCGCGAGCCATATACTCACCAAGAGTAATGTTATCTGGAATAAGATTATTATAAAGTAATCTTTGATATTCTTTACATACTCCTATATGATAGTCTAACTCATTACGTGGTATCTCTTCAGTTATCGTTTGAAGTAACTCGTCTGCTCTTGCTTCGTCAAAGTATCCTTTTACACTTGAAGATATTACAAATCCTTCAACTGCTTCTTTTTGCTTCCTATATGCATCGTAGTGCTCTTTAAATGTTCTTCCAGCTTCAGCTTCTTTAGAATTTTCAAACTGTAATCTAAAGTCAAGGACTCGCGAAGCTACCTTTGCTAACTTGTGTTCACCAAAAGTAGTATCTATGTGGTCAATCTCATTAAGTATATTTTCATAGTTATCTCTGTCAAGTATTTGGTCTCTGCTTTCTTTAAGTATCTTATCGAGAACTGCTTCAAACGCGACCTTAGCTTTTCTTTTAAACGTTGGAATAGGAAGACCATTTCTTTTTATAAACTCCGCTCCTATCATTTCCATATCAACTTTGTCAAAGTTAATTTTACTTGTTCCTTTTAGATTATACATATGAAGACCTACACCTAAAGTTACTCTTGTTGCTCCGAATAGAGTCTTAACCATTGTAAGTGGTAACATAACCTTAAATGCTTCAACTCCTGTTTTGTATAATGACAGTTCTGGCATTTGAACGTTAGGGTCAAAGTATCGTCCTACTTGTTGATGCATAATAGCCATTATATGCATCTCAACAGTTTGCGCTGGAAAACTTTGTAATTCTGCTTTTTTAAGCATTTCTATTCCTACTTGGTTGATATTCTTTAAAACGCCTCCAACTGTTGATGTCATAAGTTTAGCCTGATTATATGCCCAAGCTAAAGATATTGTGCTTTGAACTTCTTTATTTTGCAACATTTCGTAGAGTGACATTGCTCTTTGTGGTGCAATCTTAAAGTAATCATCTAAGAATATTGCAAGTTTCTTCTTTACTCCTCCAAATGGTTTCTCTAACTCATGTCCAAATCCAGGAAGACTGAAGCCTATTGTTTGATTAAGTGATGAGTGTATATAATTTACATAGCGAGGTTGTAGTGTGTCAACTATTAATTTCAAGTCACTTTCGCTATACATTTCTGGGTCAGCCATTGCCTGCGCTGCAGGTATAGTCATTTGTATAGCTTGCGAAAGTGAAGTACCTAATGCTACTGTCTGTGAAGCAATAGCACCTTTTGTTAACTGTTTAGCTATATAAATTAAAGGAAGTTCTGACATTTTTATAGCATCATAAACAGAAACTAACTTCATTTTTACTGCTAAGTCAATTATAGTTTTTTGTGCAACTGTATCTTTAAATGCTGTTGCAGTTGCTCCTAAGAATCCATTAAGAATAGTATTCTCTAATGCAAACTTGACAAGTTCAGGAAACAGCGTTTCTCCTATGTCAAATGCACTTGCGTCGTCCTGATGAAACTTTGCTCTAACCTGAGCTATATCTCCAAATATCTTTCTTAATCGTTTCTGTTCAAACGTAGGATTCTTTGATATAAATGCGTCTTTTATTATTAATTGGTCACCGTAGTCTATAAAACTTCCAAGTACTGGAATCCAATTCTTCTTACTTGAATTACTTATACCTAAGATAAAATCACTCCATGCGTTAGTTTGTGTTTCTGGTATTGCAATTATCTTTTCTATTAGTTCATCGGCAACTCTCTTTGTTTCGCCCTCCTCTGTATTATATATACCAAAGTTATAAATATCTTGCTTTACCCAAAGTAATTCTTCTTGAGATGGACTTTTACTCTTTGGTTTACTATAATTAAGTGGAGTAAGTTTCTTTAGCTCATCGGACTCTTTCTTTGATTCTATTGCTTGTTGTTTAATTATAGCAATATCTAATGGAGTATAGATAAACTTTTTATACTTATCAAAGAAAGCTTGTTTGTCAGTTTTTCTTAATCCACCGCTAACAAAATATTCATTAAGAATTATTATCTTTTCTTCTTTTGTAGAATTCTGATAAGTTCTTGACATTAATATATTTTTCAGTTGGTCGTCTGCTGTTTCTGGTATAATTGGAACTAACTTTGCTGACTGTAAAAGTTGATATCTAAATCTATTAGATTCTACTGTAAATTCATTAATTATGATATCTGGAGTAAGTTTATCTTTATACTTTAAAGCCAACCTATTCATAAAAGAATCAGGTGTTATTTTCTTTGTTTTTTCAAGTAAATCATTAAACTCCTGTAATTTCTTTTTATAAGCTAACTCTTTTTGATTGGTTAGTTCATATTGCCTAAGCTTCTCTTGTGCTTTCTGTTTTAACGTAGGTAGCTGTCCGTTAATCTCCATTATACGTTGCGCCTTTGTTAAGTAATCTGTTACTTTAGCGCTTCTGTTTTCAGGTATATACTTGTCGCCTTCCCATCTTCCAGCTGGCATACCTTCTTTATAGTACCTACTTTCGTTGCTAAAAGTTGGATGATTAGAACGCTTAAACTCATCTGTAAGATGCTGTCCTTCTTCTGCTTTAAATGTTGGGTTCTTTTGATAAAAACCTCTTAAGTCGTAGTCACCTTCATATTGTAAATTCTCAGGAAGGGTAACTTTCCACGCTTGATAAGCTTTTTCATCTTCTTCACCAAGAACTGTTACGTCGTCTAATGTTGATGGAGTTTGAGTATTATATTTTACTACTTCTGAATCTTTTGATAGGTCGTTTATTTCTGAGATAAGTTTTGTTACTTCAGATGCTGTTGAATTAAGTGAAACTATATCTTCATCTGTTGTTGCGTATTTTTTACGCTCTAAGTCAAGTAATGGTTTTTCTGCTTTAAGTTCTTTTGCTTTTTTATTTATGTTTTCAACAAGGTCTCCATAAGGGTCTAACTTTAACTTCTCTTCATAAGAAGATACTTTTTTAGATATAGCTGATACTGTATCTGATATATCACCTACTTTTGGTACTACGTATCCTTGTGATGATTTTAATAAGTAGTCTAAGTTATTGTCAGCTATATACTGTTTTACTTCCGCTTTTGGCATTAGTTGAGGTATAACAACACCACCACCTGATGTCTTTTGTATAGCATAAGGTATTGTATTATCATTGTCTGCTCCATACTTTTGAAGTATTTCTGGTGACTTAGCTACTTGACTTGGAGCATCTTTTATTTTTTGTTTTATAGCTTCTACTTCCTTTTTTGTTTGCTCTATTGCGAAATCTGCGTGCATCCAAGAAGGGTCTGATAAAAAACTATTCTTAATATCAAGCTCTTCATTAAGTGCTGGTAATACGTAGTCTTTTACTTTTGATTGTATGTCAGGATTGTCGGGAGTTTCCTCAAGGTACTTTTTTACTGCTTTATTCTTATCCTTATTAGCATTTAATAATAACTCTGCTTTATAATCAAGGTTAATATCTGTGCCTATGTCTTTTATTTTTACTGGAGCCTTAGCAGCTTCGATACCTTTAACTGCTGGTAACGAAGATTCCACAGGTTTAACTACAGCTGAGTTCTGCTCGTCTGTAGTTGGTGGTGATACCTTTGGTTCTTTTAATGGTGCTGAAATTCCAGGAATTGGTGCATCTGGAGTTTTTGTTTCAGGTTTATCCTTTCCAAGTTGTATATCGAGTGACCAACCTGTTGAATTACTGATTACTTTTTTGCCTTTGGATAGGTCAAGTGGTTTGCCTGTTATTTTCTCTATAACAGTGCCTTGTGGTTGTGTGTTTTTTGTTTGCTTTGCCATTGAAATATGTGTTTTTTAGCCATAGAATACCGTTAAATTTTAACTCTTACGTGGATTAATGCGTTAACATATACCACAAAATTTTAACGGCTAAAAACGAATTTTAAACGAACTTGTATTTACTTATCTGTATTATTTACTTGGTTTTGGTTGGTTTGCTACTGATTCTGTTTTAGATTCAGTATTAGGATATGATTTACTTATAACTGTTTGCGTGTTAGTAGGAGTACCATAGTCTCTTGGAACAAAATACTGATTCATAGTATTTTGAAGTAATACATTAGAAAAATTACTTATCTCTTGTACTCTATCTCCAAGTGGCATATACACTCGTATTCTTCCTTGTTTGTCTTGTATTCCAAAAGCTCCTTTTATGTTTTCTGCTGGTAGCTGAGAACCTGTTGACGTATTACTACCTAAGAAGCTTTTACTAATAATTTGATCTTTTCCATCTTTAGATACTTCTCCTGGAAACCAGTTATCTCCGTTTATTCCTTTAAATTGAATAAACTTGTATCCGTTATCCTTGCCTGTAAATTCTTTTAATTCGGGATATTGTTTAGCTAAAGCTGGAGTGACAGTTTTCATAACAAAGTCTTTAGCAATATCATTGTTTATAGGTAAAGAAACCTTACCTTTATTAGCACCCATATAACCAGACATAACTTCAAGTGAATTCTTTTTTGGTTGAACTTGACCATCTCTATCAACTGCCTTAGAAGCTGTGTACTGCTGAAATGTTACCGCTGGTTTAGCTTTCTTAAACTGTTCTGCCCAACCTTGAGCTTCTGCATTTGTAGCCATATTGTTTATATAATCCTGAGCGACATTAGCATCTTTGTTATTTACTCCATTTTTTCTTGAAGCATTTAGCATACCTGAAAGTGCACTTGGAGCATCTTCCATGTTAAACTTCTCTATAGAGCCCTGCATTTGACCTGTAGCGTTTTTTCCATAAGCCATTAGTTCTCCTGTCGGTAATACTGCAAAACCTGTCTGAGGTCCTCCAGCTTGACCAATACTGTTAGTTCCGTTGGTTATTATTCCATCAAGGATACCACTCATAAAACCAGGAGTTTCCTTGTGTACTTCAGGAAGATTATTAACAGTCACTCGTGTAACTGGAGGTTGATTACCAGCAGTCTGAAGTTTAATATCTGTTTGTAATTGCTTCATCTGTTGGTAAACTATTTCTTCTGCGTTTTTTACCACCACTTGTCCTTGTTTAGATAAGCTATTAGGGTCTGAAGGGTCTGACCATGATTCTAACGCATAAGGAGTTACTAATTTGTTAGCTTGATATCTAAGCGCATAGTCAATTTCCTTTTGAGTTGCTTTATCAGGGTCTATACCTTTAAGTTGAAAATACTCGTCACCGTCTAAACCATACTTTTTCTGTATTGTTTTAATAGCAGTAAGATAATCATCTCCAGTGCCATTAAACTTAATATCATTAGCAACTTTTATATCTGTAGTTATTTTAGGAATAAAGTCATCCTTTATGTTTTTTGCAATTTTACTTCCAGATATACCAAGTTGAGCATTCTCAAGTTTCTCCTGTATAAGGTAGTTAGGTGTACCGTCTTTATTTATAAGTTTATCTAAACCTAATCTCGAATCACGAATATTCTTTTTAGTTTCTTCAGTTAAAGTTAAGTTTTCATCTCTTGCAGCTATATCCATTTCAGCTGCAGTTTCTGCTACTTTCTTAGCGTTATTAGCTACAAAAGACATATTAGTGTTGAAGTTCTTAAATGCATTATGAAGTGAATTTCCTTTTGTATAAAGGAGCTTTTGTCCGTCTGGAACTTTATCTGCTATGGCTTGAAACTTATCAACTCCATCCATGTAGATTTGTCTCATGTTCTCATTAAATGCTCCTGCGTCAGGAGTTGTAAACTCTTCCCATTCGCCTTTATCATTAACCTTTCCTTTAGATAAATCTGCTGGTTGCATAGCTTTTAATATTGCATCCTGAAGTTTATTACGTTCAAAGTTAAAAGGTGCTTGAGGAATAGGAACTGAACCTCCACCTGTTATCAGTTGTGTTCCTATAACTTTACCGCTTATAGAACCTGCAACTAATGGTGCTCCTTTTACAAAGAAATCGTCATTGGTTAATCTATCAGCTTCTGTATACCCTGTTAGGCTGCCAACTGCTGCGTACTGAGATTGAGCATTAAGCGTTGCTAATCTTCTTTGCAGCTCCTCTCTTATTTGTGATTCGACTCCTACTGTAGGGTCATAAGTATCAGCTACTTGTGTCGGAGAAGCTTGTATTTGAACTGGTTGCTGAATAAGCTGTCCATTGTCGTAAGTATTGCCATTGTAAACAGGAGCTGTAATCTGAGGTGTAATCACAGGTGCTGCAACTTGTTCTATGCCATACATAGGATTATCTTCTCCTAAAAGAAAAGATAAAGATATAAGTTTTATTCTTTTCATTTTCCACTTTTTATTGCACCTATTCCTAACGTTGCAGCAGTATCCATCATTCCGCCTACTCCACTAGCAATACCTGCTTTTCCAGCTGCTATGTTAGCATTTCCTGTTTGAAGTTCTGTTAAGCCATCATAGCGTTTCTCTTGATGCTTCATAAGGTCTAACTCAAGTTTACGTTGTGCTATTTGGTCAAGTGCTGCTCCTGACATTGCATCATACTGTGTTGCTCTGTTTTCAAGGCTACCTAAAACATCATTAAATGCTCCTGAAGCTTGTCCACCTACTTTCATTAAAGCAGTAACGTCTGCTCCGCCTCCACTTGCGAGTGACATTGCTCCCTCTTTGATACCAGCAAAGTTTTCAGCTAAGTTATCTGTTAATGTTGAAGCGTAAGAACCTGAATACATAGTATCAGCTTTACTCTTAAGTTTTTCATATGCTAACCGTTGCTCAGGGTCTTCTGCTCCTGGTATAAGTAAGTCAGCTGCTGCGACTTTCTTTTCACCTGAAGCTTTTTCTTTCTTACCTTGCCTAAGTGACATTATGCCACCTATAAGTTCACCAAACATTTTAAACTGAACTGGAACTAACTTTATCCTTTTCATTATTTGAGCATTTTATATTGTACAGTAACAGATGATATAGCTATCTTGTCTGCTCCATTATATGATATTTTATAGATAAACCTTTGGTCTTGGTAGCGTTTTCCAGTTGTATTATTTCTTGTTACATAGTTTCCGTAACCTCCGTAAGTTTTCATGCTTGCTCCACCAAGAGAAGATACTATTGTATTTTCATCTGGTTGCAAAAAGTCTATATTTAAGTTTTCTGCGTCTGTTAATTTTTGAACTGTATTTAACTGTATTCGTATAAATTCTTTATCCTGTTCTAATATTTCTTTATCTGGGTTTATAGAATCTGTTAATTCATACAGTATATTTTCTCCGTTGAGTTGTCCACCTTTTTCAAGTTGATAGCATTTTAAGTTTCTAAATCCGTATTTCTTTCCGTCAACAGAAAGAACTGAGTCAAACTGGTAATCAAATTCTGAAGACCATGCTTTTACAGTATCCTTTACGCAATATACGAATAATTTTTGGATAAGTTCAAGCATTTCTTTATTTATTGCTGTAACGTACCAAGCTTCTAGTTCGGTGTCTTTTTTGAGAACAAAATACTCTTCACTTAACGCTAATGTTATAAGCGGTTGCTCTACTCCGTTGTCTTTTATTATAATATTAAACTCTTGATTTATTTGTTTTCTAAAATAATAAGTTCTATTCTCGTTTTGTCCATTATAAACAAGTACAAGTATTTCGCTTGTTATTATCGCTGGATTATTTCTTATTTCAAATAGAATATTCTGACACTGTGTTATATCAAAATAGTTAGTTAGGATACCTTCCCATTCCTGTATTCTATACGGAGTAGTGTCAACTATTGGAAACTTTACATTAAAGCCGTATTCTTTAAACTTGTTATCAAAAAATCCATAACCTTGACACTCTAAGTCTACTATGTTTTTTCCGTTAGCAATTGTTGTTAAGAATAGTGTTCCAAACTGCTCTTCTACATAGTTAATAAGCCTTTCTCTTTGTCCAAACGAAATATCAGTTGATTTACCTGAGCCAAATGACTCCTCATTGAAGGCAAATACTCCATTCTTATTTGCGTAAAAAGCAGTATTACCATCTTCAGTAAATGTCCACTTGTGAAGTTTCTGTAATCCCTTTTTAGCACCAACATTCTGCCATTGCTCTTGCGATAGAAACTCGCTGTCTGAAGTACTTGTTGTACCGAGTATATTTCCACCAGCGTCTGATAATGTAGCCTTTCTCATGAGTACTAAGCATATATCATTTTCACACATAGCATAGACATTATCTCCGTATCTATCCGAAGATATATAAATCTTATGTATGTCTCCAGCTTTGTCAGCTAAGTCTTTATAGTTAAATGGTCTAAATGTTTTTAAACTTGGAGAGCCGTAATTTTGTATCGGTCTTGTCTGTGACCATGCGAAACGTGTACAGTACCTAATATTATCTTCTTGTAGAAAGGATACCCTTGCATATAGCTTATCGTGTTCTGGAAACTTGCTAAAATCTAAGTTTGTCCTTTCAAGTTGCATTACTCCGAATCCGCCAAGCTTCCATCTTTCTTTTTCGTTTGGATAGTCATCTTCGTATTGAGAAAATATTCCATTTTCTACTACAGTTTTTTCGCTTTCCCAAGATTGAGGTCTTTCTATGTAACCTTGATTTGGAAAGAATTTTCCATAAACGTAAGATAGATTCGTTCTGGCTTGACAAGTGTATAATATTATCCATTGTCTTATATAATTAAGCATTATTACATTTACAGGTTCTGTATCTGGTTGTACATCTGGAGTACCCATTTCGTCAAAAAATACATGCTTCTTTACTTTTGGAGATAACTTGTATGTGTGAGTAGGAAATCCTATTCCTAACTTAAATTGACTTCCGAATGATGATTGAGGTACTACGTTAACATATGGCAGTCTTCCTTCGTTAATACACTCTCTGTGTTTATATGTAAA
>Ga0116184_10003892_pt1 | contig 12037 bp, 7 predicted proteins | sample AD_JPNNA5_MetaG_FD_89886 | JGI IMG/M metagenome (GOLD analysis project Ga0116184, IMG submission 89886) | Active sludge microbial communities of municipal wastewater-treating anaerobic digesters from Japan - AD_JPNNA5_MetaG | ecosystem: Engineered > Bioreactor > Anaerobic > Digestate | place...
CAGGCGGGGCGGCCACCGATCGACCAGACCCTCACGCTACCTGAGGGCTGCCATGTATTCGAGAACAACTGCATGATGGCGTGGATGCTGTGGTGCAGCCAGGTCTCACTCACGCCCGGGAGCCACTCGCAGACGGAGTTCTTCCACCTGGAGACGATGCAGGTCATGCCGCTCCAGTTCGACGTGCGCGCGAAAGCCGGGGAGCGCAAGGTCGACGGCAAGCGAGTCGCCACGCATGTGATCGACGTCGCACCGATTGGGAACACGTTCTATGTGACCATACCAGACCGGCGATTCGTGGGCCTCATCGCCAGCGGCGGCATCAGCATCAAGCTCGTGAACTGATGCCAAGCGGCTGGCCAGCTAAGGCAGTTGCGTCGACCCCATTAGATAGCGGTCCACCTCACGTGCGGCCTGTCGCCCCTCGTTGATGGCCCACACGACCAGGCTCTGGCCTCGGCGGGCGTCGCCGGCGGCGAACACACCGGGGACGCTGGTGGCGTACTGACCGTACTCCGCGCGGATGTTCGTTCTCGCATCCCGCTCCAGGCCGAGCTGCTCGATCACATCGTCCTCGGGCCCCACGAATCCCATGGCCAGCAACACAAGTTGGGCGGGCCAGATCTGCTCGCTGCCGGGCACCTCCCGTGGTTCGAGCCGGCCATCGGCGCCCGGTACCCACTGCACGCGGACGGTGTGGACCTCCTTGACGTGACGCTTTGCGTCGCCGACGAGCAGCTTGGTCATGATGGAGTACTCGCGGGGGTCGCGCCCGAAGCGCGCCTGGGCCTCCTCCTGGCCGTAGTCGCGGCGGAGGATCTTCCGCCACTGGGGCCAGGGGTTGCCGGGACCGCGCTCCGTCGGAGGCTCGGGCAGGATCTCGAACTGCGCCAGGCTGCGGCAGCCGTGCCGAAGGGCGGTGCCCACACAGTCGGTTCCTGTATCACCACCGCCAATGACGATAGTGTCCTTCCCGGCGGCCGAGATGAGGCTACCGTTGGTTCCCCCGCTCAGCAGTGCGCGGGTGTTCCGCGTGAGGAAATCCATCGCGAAATGGACTCCTGCCAGCTCCCGCCCGGGCACGGCCAGGTCGCGCGGGCGCGTGGCGCCGATGCACAGAACCACGGCATCGTTGTGCTCAACCAGGTGGCTTGCCGGCAGGTCCCGGCCGACCCACGTGTTCGGGATGAACTCGATGCCTTCGGCTCGCATGAGGTCGAGCCGGCGCTCGACGATGCGCTTCTCGAGCTTCATCTGCGGGATGCCGTACACCAGGAGGCCACCGATGCGATCGTTGCGCTCGTAGACGGTCACCGAGTGACCAGCGGAGTTCAGTTGCGCGGCGCAAGCGAGACCCGATGGGCCAGACCCCACGACAGCCACCCGCTTCCCCGTCCGTACGGCGGGGGGCCGGGGCCGCACCCAGCCCTCGGCGAAACCGCGCTCGATAACGTGGCACTCAATGTTCTTGATCGCTACTGCGGGGCTGTGAATGGCGACGACGCACGCTTCCTCGCACGGAGCGGGACAGACGCGGCCGGTGAACTCGGGGAAGTTGTTGGTCTTGTGCAGGCGCTCCAGCGCCATCTCCCAGAGCCCGAGGTAGACGAGCTCGTTCCACTCAGGGATCAGGTTGTTGATGGGGCAGCCAGAGGCCATACCTTCAAGCAGGATTCCGGCGTGGCAGAAAGGCGTGCCGCAGTCCATGCACCGGGCGCCCTGGGTCCGGAGCCCGTCCTCGGGCATGGCGCCGTGGAACTCGTTCCAGTCCCTCAGCCGGTCCAGCGGCGGGCGATCCGCCGGGAGTTCGCGTTGGTATTCCATGAAGCCGGTTGGCTTACCCACGGTCGTCTCCTGTTCGTGCCAGCGAGAGGGGTACGCGCCGGGTCTGGGCGTGAACTAGCTGCCGCTGACTCGCGCCACGTCTCGCTTGTTCTCCTCGAATGCCGCCATGACGGCTTCATCGCCGCTCAGGCCCATGGCCTCGATCCGGGCCATGGCCTCCTGGGCGCGGCGGTAGTCCTTGGGGTAGACCTTCACAAACCGGCCGGCACTGGTATCCCAGTCGGCCAGGATGCGCCACGCCAGATCGCTGCCCGTCAGCTCCGCGTGCCGCGTGATCATGCCCTCGACGAAGGCCCGCTCGTCGGCATCGTCAAGCGAGCACAACTCCACCATCTCCAGATTGCACCGCGACGCGAAGTCGCCCGCCGGGTCGAGTACGTAAGCGATGCCGCCCGACATCCCGGCCGCAAAGTTGCGGCCGGTGGCACCGAGCACGACCACACGCCCACCGGTCATGTACTCACAGCCGTGGTCACCCACGCCCTCGACCACCGCCAGCGCGCCGCTGTTGCGCACGCAGAAGCGCTCGCCGGCCATCCCGCGGAAGTAGGCTTCCCCGCGGGTCGCGCCGTACAGGGCCACATTACCAATGAGCGTGTTCTCCTCTGGGACGAACGTCGAGCCCGCCGGTGGCCGCACCACGATCTTGCCACCCGATAGGCCCTTGCCTATGTAGTCATTCGAGTCGCCCTCGAGAACCAGGGTGATGCCTCGAGGTATGAAGGCGCCAAAGCTCTGACCGGCCGATCCGTGAAAGCGCAGCGTGATCGTGTCGTCGGGGAGTCCCTCGGCTCCGTACCGACGTGTGACCTCGCTACCCAGGAGGGTCCCCACGACACGGTTGACATTGCGGATAGGGAGTGTCGCCTCGACGGGCTCGCCGCGCTCGAGCGCGGGCTCGCAAAGAGGCAGCAGCGTGGTGGTGTCCAGGGCCTTGTCCAGGCCATGGTCCTGAGGCATCTGGCAACGGCGGCCCCAGTCTGGTGGGACGTCGGGGCAGTGCAGGATCTGCGAGAAGTCGAGTCCCTTGGCTTTCCAGTGTTCGATGGCAGGGCGCACCTCTAGCCGATCGACCCGGCCAACCATCTCGTCGACCGTGCGGAAGCCCAACTGGGCCATGATCTCGCGCAGCTCCTGTGCCACGAACTGCATGAAGTGAACCACGTGCTGGGGGTCGCCCGTGAAGCGGCCGCGCAGCTCGGGGTTCTGTGTCGCCACGCCGACGGGACAGGTGTCCATGTGGCAGACCCGCATCATGACACAGCCCATCACAACGAGTGGAGCCGTTGCGAACCCGAACTCCTCGGCCCCGAGGAGTGCCGCGATGGCGACATCGCGCCCCGTCTTGAGCTGACCATCGGTCTCGACGACGATGCGGCTGCGAAGGTTGTTGAGCACCAGCGTCTGGTGTGTCTCCGCCAAGCCCAGCTCCCAGGGCAACCCCGCGTGCTTGATGCTCGTCTGCGGTGATGCGCCGGTGCCGCCGTCATAGCCGCTGATCAACACCACGTCCGCCTTGCCCTTGGCGACACCCGCCGCGATGGTGCCCACGCCGACCTCAGAGACGAGCTTCACACTGACGCGCGCATGCGGGTTGGCGTTCTTCAGGTCGTGGATGAGCTCTGCCAGATCCTCGATCGAATAGATGTCGTGGTGCGGCGGTGGCGAGATCAGTCCCACCCCGGGCGTGGAGTGCCGAACCCGGGCGATCCACGGGTAGACCTTGCGACCGGGAAGCTGGCCACCCTCTCCCGGCTTGGCGCCCTGAGCCATCTTGATCTGGAGCTCGCGGGCGTGAACGAGGTACTCGCTGGTCACGCCGAAACGCCCAGATGCCACCTGTTTGATGGCGCTGCAGCGTGAGTCGCCGTTATCATCAGGGACGAAACGCGCGGGGTCCTCTCCCCCCTCACCCGTGTTGCTCTTGCCCCCGATGCGGTTCATGGCGATGGCCAAGCACTCGTGGGCCTCGCGGCTGATGGAGCCAAATGACATGGCTCCCGTCTTGAAACGCTTGCAGATGGAGTCGACCGACTCGACCTCGTCGATGGGGATGGGTCTCTCGGCGTAACGGAACTCCAGCAGGCCTCGCAGCGTGGCCAGGCGCCGTGACTGCTCGTTGATCAGCCGCGAGTAGCGGCCGAAGGCCTCATAGCTGCCGGTACGTGTCGCGTACTGCAGGGCGTGAATGGACTCGGGGTTGAACAGGTGGTGCTCGCCATCGCGCCGCCACTGGTAGTGCCCGCCCGAGTCGAGCGGCGGCAGTTGGCCACACCGGGCGAACGCCGCCTGGTGGCGCAGTGCCGCCTCGCGTGCGATCTCCGGCAGGCCGATCCCGCCGATGCGGGATGCGGTGCCGCTGAAGTAGCGTTCAATAACAGCCTGATTCAGGCCCACGGCCTCAAAGATCTGAGCGCCGCGATAGCTCTGGACCGTCGAGATGCCCATCTTGGACATGACCTTGACGACGCCCTTGACGGCCGCTTTCAGGTAGTTGGCGACTGCCTTCTCGCGGCTCACGCCCGTCACGAGACCCGCCTCGACCAGACCGACAACGGACTCACATGCCAAGTAAGGATTGATCGCCCCGCAACCATATCCAATGAGTACGGCGAAGTGATGCACTTCGCGAGGCTCTCCCGACTCGAGAACAATGCCAACCCGCGTCCGGGTCTCATTGCGCACCAGGTGATGGTGCAGGCCCGATACGGCCAGCAACGAGGGGATGGGCGCTTGGCTCGGGCTGACTCCGCGGTCCGACAGGACCACGATGGTCACCCCATCCGCGATGGCTTGGTCCACCCGGGCGCAGAGCTCGGCCATGGCCGACTCGAGTCCCTGCCCACCCTCCGCCGGATCGAAGTGGATCGGGAAGGTAGCGGCTCGCAACCCCGGAGCGTCGAGCTGGCGAATCCGCGCCAGGTCCTCGTCGGAGATGATCGGAGTCGGCAACCGCAGCATCCGACAGCTGGCGGGCTCGGGGCTCAAGAGATTCCGCTCCGAGCCCACAGTGGTCTCGAGGGCGGTGATGATCTCCTCGCGGATCGCGTCGATCGGCGGGTTCGTGACCTGGGCGAAGAGCTGCTTGAAGTAGGAGAACAACAGCTGCGGCCGCTCCGACAGAACGGCCAACGGCACATCGTTGCCCATGGACCCCAAGGGCTCCACCGCGTCCCTCGCCATGGGAGCCATGAGGATGCGCAGGTCCTCGTAGGTGTACCCGAAGGCGTGCTGCCGCTGGAGCAAGGGTGCCTCCGTGCCAGCCACCGGCGCCGTCGCCGAGGCCGGTGGGAGGTCGGCCAGCTCCACCAGGTTCTCGTCCAGCCACTGCCGATAGGGCCGGGCGGCCGCCATGGACGTCTTGAGCTCATCATCGCCCACGATGGTGCCCTGCTCCGTGTCGACGAGGAACATGCGGCCCGGCTGCAGTCTTCCCTTGCGCAGCACCTGATCAGCGGGGATGTCCAGCACTCCGACCTCGGACGCCAGCACGACGAGCCCATCGCGAGTCACGTAGTAGCGTGAAGGCCGCAGGCCGTTCCGGTCGAGCACGGCGCCCACCCGGATCCCATCGGTGAAGCCGATGGAGGCCGGCCCGTCCCAGGGCTCCATGAGGCATGAGAAGTACTCGTAGAACGCCCGCCGCTCGTCACTCATGCCCTCGTGCTTGGACCACGGCTCGGGGATCATCATCATGACCGCCTGCGGGAGGCTGTAGCCGCCGAGCGTGAGGAACTCGAGGCAGTTGTCGAACATGGCCGAGTCGCTGCCCTCTGGGTCGATGACGGGAAGCACCTTCTTGAGGTCATCGCCAAACAGGTCGGACTCGAGCATAGCTTGCCGGGCGCGCATCCAGTTCACATTACCGCGCAGGGTGTTGATCTCGCCATTGTGGATGATCAGGCGGTATGGATGGGCTCGGTCCCAGCTCGGGAATGTGTTGGTCGAGAATCTCGAGTGGACGAGGCAGATCGCGGTCTCGACCGCGGGATCGGAAAGATCGGTATAGTACTCCTCCACCTGGTGAGACGTGAGCATGCCCTTGTAGACAATGGTCCGGGACGACAGGCTGGCGAAGTAGAAGGCCAGCGCGCCCTCCTCGCCTGAGTGCCGAATCGCGTTCTCCGCTCGCTTCCGGGCCACGAACAGCTTGCGCTCGAAGGCTTGGCCGTCGGTGATGTCCGGGCCGCGGGCGATGAAGCACTGCCGCACCACGGGCTCGCAGGCCCGTGCCGTCTGCCCCACGGTGGCGTTGTCCGTCGGCACGGTTCGCCAGCCCAGGAACGTCAGCCCCTCCTCCGCCACAATCGTCTCGAACCGCCCCTCCATCTGCGCCCGCAGGGCGGGGTCCTGGGGGAGGAACACCATGCCGACCCCGTAGTGCCCAGGCGCGGGGAGCGTGATGCCATCCGCGGAGCAGACCCGCTGCAGGTGAGCGTGCGGCAGTTGGATGAGCACGCCGGCCCCGTCGCCCGTGTCCGGCTCGGCACCCGATGCCCCGCGGTGGCAGAGTGCCAGGAGGACCTCCAGGCCCTGCCTCAGGACGGCGTTGGACTTCCTCCCGTGAATGTCGCAGACAAAGCCGATGCCGCATGCATCGTGCTCGTTGGCCGGGTCATAGAGCCCCTGCTTCCGGGGCGGGCCGTAGCATGCCATGGCGCTGTCGCCCATCCTCCACGTACAACGTTGTGTGCCACCGACGCCGAACCGGTAGGCGGGACCAGAGCGCCGTCGGAGGGAATCCAGGACGCAGCGGAACCGAGGCCGGCATGCGCGGCAGTTGGCACAGGCCGCCCCCCCTTGCGGATGGCGGCCTGAACAGTATCTATGGCGATTATACGATACGGAAGAGCACTTCCGCAAGCCCCGGGTGCTACAGGCTAGCTCTGGGCCTCAATCCCCAAGCCTCGCGCTAGCCAATCGCCGAAACTACGGGCAAGAGGGACACCAGATTTCCGCATTTCTGCCGGATCCGGGTCTACCAGTCCCACGCCGGGGCCTAGGGGTCCCATCTCAGCCGCATCACCTGGTCCAGCGGCATGACCTGCACGTGCCCATCCGCGAAGCCGATGACCACGCTTCCTTCATGGCGGGCGGCGAGCTGCTCGGGCCCGCCCACATTGGTGCCATCCGCGGGGTCCTTTTCGAAGACCAGGACCGTCTCGGCGGGCTTGGCGATGTCCGCGAGCGTGAGGCCCAGTAGCTTCTCGTTGAACCCGTATGCCGGCATCGCATCGCCTGCCGCGGGGCACCGCAATAGCTGTTCGTTCTTGATGTACGGCATGAGCTCCTCGACCCAGTCCTCGGTTGGGAGGGTCTGATCGTGGTCCTGAGCGTACATCATTATGCCCAGCCCGATCTGCTTCGCGTTACTCAGGCAGGCGGCCTGCTCGGCTTTGGGCCTCGCTGCTCCGGCTATCAGCGGAAGCAGCTTCACCAAGCCGGCGACCGCGCTCTTCTTGGGCCGATAGGCTACCTGGCCGTCGACTGCCATCTTATTGAGGTCAATGCGATACACGACACCGTCCTCGATGACGAGCAGCTTGTCGCCGTTCGCCACGGCCGTTGGCTGCTTGCCCTGGGACCCCAGCGCTCGCATGAGCATCGCGAATCCGATGGCGTCACCATCGCCGCCACCACCGGGGCCGCCGGCCATGCCCATCAGCATCATGAGCATCATCGGGTCGACGTCCTCCTGCGCCATTGCCGTGAACAGCGCGCGCATGTCTGGCGGAGCCCCCAGCTCCTGAAGCATGGCCTCGAGTTGGGCAGCTTCGTCCTGAGCCGCCGGTGGTTCGGCCGGGGCCACTTCGGCGGCCGGAGCCTGGGCGAGAGCTGGCGCGAGGCTTACCGATGCCGCGACACAGAGTGCCGTAAGGCGCGCGATCATGGTGCATCCACCTTTCGGGGCTGTGGGCACATCCCGTCGCCCACCTATTCGGGGTCCCACTTGAGCTGCTGCATGGCCTGGTCGATCGGGAGGACCTGCACATGGCCGTCGGCGAAGGCCACGACCGTGTTGCCGTCGTGCCGCGCCACCATGTCCGCGGGCCCACCAACCGCCGGCCCATCGCCTGGATCCCTCTCGAACAGCAGCACCACACGATCGGCATCCGCCACGGCCTCCAGGGCCATGCCGACCAGCTTCTCATTCATTGCGTAGCCCAGTACATCGTCAGGAACCGCTGGGCAGTGCAGCAACGCTTCGTTCTGGGTCTGCCGCGTAACCTCGTTGACCCAGTCGGCGGTCATGAGAGTGCCATTGTGCTCTCGGGCGTACATCAGGCACCCCATCGCAAGCTGTCTCAGGTTGCTAACACACGTGATCTCCACCGCCTGGGCCACCTCGGCCTCGGGCTGCGCTTCCGGCACGCCGCCCTGGGCCGCCATAAGCGGCACGAGCCTGGCGAGCGCGGCGGCTGTGTCCTTCCTGGGGCGGTAGCCCACCTGGCCGTCGACGGCCATCTTGGCTAGATCGATGCGGTAGATCACGCCGTCCTCGATGACCAGCAACTGGTCGCCGTTCGCGACCGCTGTGGGCCGCCCCGCCTGGCCGCCCATGCCGCGCATCAGGGCCGTCATGAACATCAGGCCCTCGTCGACCCTCCCTTGGCCGCCCATGGCCGTGAGCAGCAGGAGCACCATCGGGTCCAGGTCGTCTTGGGCCATGATCCGGAACAGGGCCCGCACATCGTCCGGCACACCGGCGTCCGCGAGAGCGCGCTCAAGGACTTCACCCCCTGCCGGAGCTGGGGCCAGGGCCGCCGGCGGCGCAGGGGGCCCGTCGGCTTCCGCGTGGGCTTGAGTCGCAGCCGGTATCGCCGCGAATAGGGCCATACCGCTACCCATCCAGACGCCTCGAGCGTTCATACTCTCGCCACCTCTTGAGCGTCGCGTCGGTCGACACGGTGCACTGGAACCCAGATGACGACGCTGCAGCCCGGGTTGGGTTCCCCACTGTTGTGGTAGACTATCCCTACTACTGGCGAGAGGCGAGGTCCTGCCTTGCGCATGTCCACCAGAGGGCGCTATGGCCTTCGGGCGATGGTCGAGCTGGCCATCCGCCATGGCGACGCTCCGGCTCGCCTGAAGGACATTGCCCAGTGCCAAGACATCCCCCTGGCCTATCTGCGCGAGCTAATGACCTCGCTCGCCGCCGCCGGGCTCGTGCGGCCGATTCGCGGCCCACGAGGGGGCTATCTTCTGACCCGGCCCCCATCGGAGATCAGTGTTCTCGACGTGGTTGAGCCACTCGAGGGCCCGCCGGCGCTCGTCGACTGCACTGATGACCCCGCGCTCTGTGACCGGTCGGCGAGTTGCGCCGCTCGGGGCTTCTGGAGCGGCCTGGCCAGTACCCTCCGCGAGTCGTTCGAGACCACGAAACTGGCCCAACTGGCGGCCAATGAGTTGTCTTCGCGCGCCGACCAGGGGTCAGCGCCCCCGCAGCCGTAGCGCGCCGGCGAGACCGCCCACACCCGTCTACTCGACGAACTGGAAGGCGTACAGTTTCGCGGCCCGCATGCGGAAGTGCAGCCGCACCGGCCGGTCTCGCAGGGCGCTCAGGTCAGCTTCCCCGCCGAACGTCACCGGCTGATCGACGCGGTTCCCGCCCATCGGATCGCAGTTGGTCAGGTCGTGGCCCGGTACCGGGTGGCCTTCGGCGTCCAGGAGTGCCACACGGACGGTACCCATGGCGCCGGCATTCAGGTTCAGCACGAGCCGCGAGCCGGAGAAGCGAATGGGTGGCGTCACGAGTTCGCCGCCCTCATAGGCCGCATCGGCCGAGACGAATCCGTCCAACCTCTGCTCGAGTCGGAAGATGGTGCCGTCTTGGCCCGCGTCCTCATACGCCCCGTGTGTGGACCGGTAGCCGCCGCAGTACTGGAAGATGCGGTTGCCGGCGCGAACCATGCCGACCGCCATGTAGAGCTGGCCGGCATCGGGGTCGCCCTGCATCCCCAGGCCGACATAGGGCTCGCGCGTGAGCCGCGTCCATTGGATGCCATCGCGGCTGGTCGCCATCTGGATGTCGAGGTAGCCGTCGTTGCCATAGCGCCCTACGGGAGGCTCCGGAAAGTGCCGGTAGGCCGAGGGGAACATGAAGTAAGCATCCGCGGCCCACGGGTACTGCACACAGGCCGAGTTGTAGTGGTCTGATGGCACCGGGTCCCGCTCGTCGTAGCCGAACATGGTCGGCACCTCGGCGCTCGGTACGGGGATGCTCTCGGGGCCCCAGATGTAGTAGGGCTTCTCCAGGGCCTGGTAGGGCCAGGGCGCCGTGATATCATCCATCTCCACGCGCCCCACCTTACGCTCAGGGTTCCAGATGCGGATGTGCGCCACGTACTTCCCGAGCCGTGTGTCGTAGAAGGCCTGGTTGGCGGTATCGGGCGACAACGGGAATACGCGGGTCTCCGACTTCGTCCAGTGGATGCCATCGGGCGACGAATGCACGTAGAGCCCCGCCGTCTCCGGATCCGGCCAGTGCATCACCGAGAGCGCTTTGAAGCGTCCCTCAGGTGGTGCCACGGGGTCCAGGAACACCGTGGTCTCGATCACGCCATCCAGCACGATGTTGTTGGCCGTGGAGCCCTCATACTCGATGACCCCGAGCTCGGGCTTCTCCCACGTGATACCGTCGGCGCTCTGGGCGTAGCAGTACCGCAGCCCTCCGTCGTTGGTTCGGGCCATGTACCACATCCGGTAGAGGCCCTCATACTCGAGCACGCTCACGCAGAAGCCGATGTCCTTGTTCTCCCACGGCTTGTCGGCGCGGATTGCCGGCCCCGTCTTCTGGGCCGGGTTCATCCGGAGCGTGATCCCCTCGGAGCTCTCGATGAACCGGCCGTCCATCAGGAGCTGCTTCTCGGTGCCAACGTCAATGGGCTCGCGGGGGGCTGCGGACAAGGGGGACACCTCCAGGAGTAGAAAGCCGATCCCGAACACGAGCAGGGGGGCTAGGGCCGGGCCAGACACTCGCTGAGCCATGGGTCACACCTCTCACGCGGCCGGCCGCGGCATCATGCGGGCACCAGATAGATGGGCGATGCGCCCGCGCGTAGCGTGATGGACCCGGTCACGGGTGCTGACGTGAGCCGCGTACCGTAGATGTCGCACGGGAACACTCGGCCGTCACCGACGTCCAGGGCCACGTCGGCCTCCCGAAGAGCGTTCCATACCACCAACAGCGGCGGGTTGCCCGTGAAGCGTAGCACTCGGGTGCCGTCCGGCCCGTAGGTCCAATCGTCTATGCGCCGGGACCCGATGGTCGCCGTCATAAACCGGTAGGCCTCCATCGATGGCTTGGGCGAGCCATCAACACGGACCAGCCCCATGTTGCGGGCATGGTCCGATGGCTCCGTGAAGTCGTTCCACCCCAGAAGCGTGACGAAGCTGAGTCGATGCGCCAGTGCCTGGAGGTGCAGCTTCACGATGTTGCGCGCCTGCACTTCCTCCGAGACGAACAGGCTCGTGGCGTCGCACCCGGTGGCGGGGTCCCACGTCGGCCAGCCCGTCTCGTTGATGGCCACGGCCACGTCGGGTCGTCCGGCGCGCCGACACGCGTCGGCCAGGCCGAACAGCGCCGCGTCAAGTGCCTCGTCAACGGCATACGGGTGCAGCAGCACCAGGTCGATGACACGTCCGTCATCGCGCTTCAGGCATGCCTCGGCATAGCCAACGCCGGGAGGCGCGAACCCGCCAGTGGCGATCAGAACGCCCGGGCACTTCGCCTTGATCGTTTGGCCGGCCATGGCGATCAGATCGGCGTACGCAGGCAGCGTCCACCCCAGATGCGTGTTTGGCTCGTTGAAGAACTCAAAGGACCGGATACTGGGCCCGACCGCCTCGAGGCGCTCGGCCAGCATGGCCTCGTAGTCGGGCAGGCAGGTCACCGGAAAGAGAGGGTCGGCCGGGTCGGCCGCCGGGGGCATGCCGTCAATGCACACCTCGAAGGACATCCCCCACTTCTCGGCTACGGCCTGCTGCTCGGGTGCTAGGGCCGAGAGGCCCTGGCGCTGCCAGTGGACTCCGGCCTGGCGCATGGTCTCGCCGTACTGGTGCAGGTAGTTGGCATAGCACGTGAACATGCCCCAGAGCGGCTCGTCGAGGGCGCGCCGCTCTGGGGCATGTTCACGTGCTATGCCAACTACCTGCACCAGTACGGCGAGACCATGCGCCAGGCCGGAGTCCA
>Ga0116184_10003898_pt1 | contig 12022 bp, 8 predicted proteins | sample AD_JPNNA5_MetaG_FD_89886 | JGI IMG/M metagenome (GOLD analysis project Ga0116184, IMG submission 89886) | Active sludge microbial communities of municipal wastewater-treating anaerobic digesters from Japan - AD_JPNNA5_MetaG | ecosystem: Engineered > Bioreactor > Anaerobic > Digestate | place...
CATGCATGATCTCGGTGCGCGTGAACGTGGGTGCCGTCGGCGGCCACTGGAGCAACACCGCTGAGGAAGGCGGCCGATTCCTGGGCGAGGGTGTCCACTTCTTCGACCTCTGCAACTGGTTCGTCGGCGAAGAGCCCGAGGCCGTCTGTGCCATGTTCTGCGGCGACAACGAAGTGACGAACCCCAATGGCGAGGTGCTGGTCCGCTACCCGGATGGATCGACCGCACACATCACCTACACGGCACTCGGGCACGCCGGTATGGGCAAGGAGTACATCGAGGTGTTCCGCAACGGGCGCGCGGCCGTGTGCGATGACTTCCGCACGCTCCGTTGCTTCGGGGGGCGGGCCGCTGCCGGTCGCGGAGCCCGCGGCGATAAGGGGCAGCTCGAGGAACTCAAGGAGTTCGCCGCCGCGGTGCGCGGCCGGCCGCACCCGGTGGCTGGCGCCGACGCTCGAGCGGGGCTCGTGGCCACCTGGCTAGCGGTCAGCAGCTACCAGAGCGCTCGGACCCGAGCCTGGATCATCCGTGATGTCTAGCTACCCCAACGACACCGGACCCACCGGCCCGGAGAGGGCCAAGCGCGCACCGGTCGCGCCCGCGGGATCGAGGTTCCGAGTGGCCCTGGCCGCCTACTACGCCACCGTGATCGCGGGCACCCTCTCGATGATGGTCGCTACGCGGATGGCGGATGGCCTACTGACCTCGGTGGCGCTAGGCCTGCTGATGCTATCCCGACGCTTCAGCAGCACCGGCTCCAACCTGGTGCAGCTCGGGACCTCGCAGACGCTACTCCGCTACGTGGGGATGCACGCGGACGAGCCCGCCACCAAGCGGCGGTATGTTGCCTTCGCGGCCTGGGCGTGGGTCGCGCTGCTCGCCATCTGCCTCCCCATCACCATCGCCTACCAGGAGCTCCTCGCCGGCTGGTGGTTCCCGGACACGTCGGCAGGCGGCGCCATGGCCGTGTGGTCCGTGCTGCTGATGTTCAGCATCATGGCCATCTACATCGCGCACTCGCTTCTGCTGGCCGAACAGCGCATGGTCTGGGCCGGGCTCGTGGCGGGGATGGAGAACGGCGGCTTCATGCTCGGGCTGCTGCTGGTGCTCAGGAGCGAATCGACGCCGCTCAACCTGGTCGCCTACCAGGCCGTCGGCGCTACGGTCCTCAGCGCCGCCGTAGTCCTCTGGTACTGCCTTGGACCAGGGCGGCCGCGAGGCGGTGCCGCCGCCTCGTGGCGCACCATCCGCGGCGACTTCGTGACCTACGGGCTGCCGAGGGGCATCATCACCGGCCTCGACATGAGCGTGCTGGTCATCGGCCCATGGCTGCTGCGATCGGACCCGCAGGACGCCGGTAACCTGCTGCTGGCCCTGACGCTCCTGCGGATCGTGCAGTCGCTCGTTGGGCCGGTCACCAAGCTCACGTCAGCGCTCACAGCTCGGTTCGTCGGCTCCGGCGATGAGCGTTCGATCGAGCGGGCCGTCCGGATGCTGTTTGGTGTCGCTCTGGTGGGCTCCGTGCTGTTCATGGCCGTGCTCGTACCGTGGCGACGCTACCTGATCGCGTCGTGGCTCACCAAAGACGAGACGATCCAGGGTACCTGGGTGCACTTCTCGGTGCTGTGCTGGGGCGTACTCCCGCTCACGGTGTTCTACGCTCTGCGCGGCGTCATCGAGGTGCGATGGAAGACGCCCTACAACCTGTACACGCTGGCCGCCGCCATCGGTGTCCATATCGTGGGCTACTATGCTTTCGCGCGCTACATGCCACCGGGGCCTGCCGTCCGGGCCTCGCTCATGGCCAGCCTGTGGGTCATGGGGCTGCTCACCATGGTGTGGACGCGGCAGTACCTGAGACCCGTCTCATACTGGGGGCTGCCGCAGCTGGCGCTCATCGGCGCGGCCATCTTCGCCGTCAACCTGTGGGGCGCGGGTGTTCGGGGGGCGGCCGGACCAGCGGCCTCCGCGGCAGCAGCTGCTTCGGGCGTGGCGGTCCTCGTTCGGTCCGCCAGGTGCCCGTTCATCGCCGACTTGCGGGTGTGGCTCCTTCGGCGGCGCTAGCAACGCCCGTTTGGGCCACCGGGCGAGTGCGGCGCCATGTCCGGCGCAGGCATGCCGGGGCCAGGAGCAGCCACTGGGCGAGGAACACCACCCCGCCGTAGCCGAGCAACGCTCTCGGTAGGTTCGCCTGCGTCAGGTAGTAGGCGAAGATCATCGCCGCCATGATCAGTAGTACGCCACTGGGACGATCGCGCACCCGCACCAGGACCGAGTCGCCCCACTGCAGCGCCACGCCGAGAAGGCAAGCGCCGACGAACCATCCGGTGAAACCGAACTGGCCGTAGAAGTCGCCCAGCGCTGGCACCGCCGCCGAGCCCGAGATGCCGCTGTTCGAGAAGACGCTGAACACATAGAAGGTGTCAGGGAAGAACTCGGCTCCCCAGAGGCGGCCGAGCAACCCCACATTGCTCAGCCCGTAGTGTTCATGGATCCCCGGGAAGACATGGGTGTACATCGGCACCGGCAAGGCCAGCCGGCCCACAACGCGGGTCAGCGCGATCTGTCCGAGCGTGCCGACTGCACCCACCAGCCCGCCGGGGGCTCCACGGACTACAGTAGTACTAAAAAAGTAAAGAACGCACAGCAATGCGAACAGCAGCGACCCGAACAACACGACTCGTACTGCGGAGGCCCGAGGCCGCACCGACCTCCGCCGACGCTCCAACGCGCGCCGCCACGATGGACCCCAGGCACTCAGAAGCCCGAGCATCAGCAGGAACACCAGCAGGGGCCGCTTCTGGAACAGGAACACGAGCATCACGGCGGCCGCCGTGCATGCGACAAGGGCGGCCCCGCGGATCGGTCGATGACCGGTCACGCGCCACACCAGCCACATGGCGACGGCATAGTACGGGAGCACGTTCTGCACGAGCTGGAACAACGCGTAGTTCTCGCCCACCTCGCGCCGCGCCACGAACATGGCGAGCGGGTTCGCCCCCAGGAAGCCCTCGACAAGACCAACTTCGATCTGCGAACGGTACTGCAGCATGAGCGCCACGCTCGCGGCCAGCGCTGCCAGCGTTGCCACGAGGAGCGCCGGGAGCGAGAAATCCACACGGGAGGTCCTCATCAGTGCCGTGAGCCGTGGCCCGGTGCGGCAGAGACGTCCATGGTGCGCGAGCGCGTGTGATGCCTGATAGGCCATCAAGACCAATGCCAGTCCGCCCACCATCAGGAGGTCGGCGTACAGATAGTCCTGTCCCCCGATCGCCTCGAGCTGGAGCCGCGGGAACCAGGTAGGTAGGTAGGGGCGCATCCACGGCATGAGCAGCAGCCCCACGATGGTGAAGACAAGGGTGCCCGTACAGAAGACCCCGATCAGGCTTGCCGAGAGGATGACCCGCCACTGCGCCAACATGATGACAACGACAACGAGTGCTGCGCCGACGGAGTAGCCTCTGCCATCGGTTAGGAAGTCCACTTTTCACCTCCCCCCGCAGATGACGTCCTTCGGCTCCCACGTATACCATGGCCTCCGGCGCGGGTCGAGGCCGTGGCCCACCGAGCATCGGCGGGCACTCAGATGACCCCGCAGGAATCGGCACGTCGGTCGCACACTGAGCTGGGTGGGCATCCGTCTGCCAGACGCCGAGTCGCCTCATGCTCGGACGCGAGTTCAGATGGGAAGGTATTATCAGTGCACCATGCGTGATCCTCTCCCCATGGTCCTGCAGGCCAAAGACACGGCCGCCCAGCCTCAGAACGGGTCGCGGACCGCGTTCCGGGCCGGACTGCTCGTCTACTACGCGACCGTGATGTTCAGCACAGCGGCAATGATGTTCGCCATCCGCCAGGCGGACCATCTGCTGTCGGCTGAGGCGTTGGGGCTGCTGATGATCGCCCGGCGCCTCAGTGGAACCGGTTCGAGCCTCGCCCAGCTCGGCGTGTCGCAGACACTGATCCGCTACGTCGGACTCTACGCCAAGAACCCAGCGGCCAAGCGCCGCTACGTCGTCTTCGCCGCGGCCGTGTGGGGGCTCCTCACGGCCATCATCCTGCCGGCCGCATTCCTGTTCCAGCCCATGCTGGCGAGTCTATGCTTCCCCGGAGCATCGGCCGGGCCCACCATGGTCGTGTGGTCTGTGGCGCTCATGCTCAGCATGGTCGGCATCCTCATCGCACACTCCACACTCCTGGCCGAGCAGCGGATGGTCTGGGCGGGCGTCGTGACCGGAATGGAGGTGGGCGGGTTCTTCCTCGGACTGCTGGTGGTGCTCGGGAGCCGCTCCACACCCCTCAACCTGATCGCTGGACAGGCGGTCGGCGCCACGGTTCTGAGTGCCGCGGTGGTAGCCTGGTACTGCCAGAGCCCATGGCGAGCCCGGGGAGGGGATGCCCCGCCGTGGCGCGACGTCCGCAGCGATTTCATCACCTATGGCCTACCCCGGGGCGTGATCTCGGGCCTCGACATGAGCGTCCTGATCATCGGCCCGTGGCTCCTCAGGGCCGACCCGAAGCAGGCCGGCAGCCTACTCATCGCCCTCACGATGCTGAGAGTGCTCAATGCCCTCTTGGGCCCCATCACCAAGCTCACGTCGGCGCTCACGGCACGGTACGTGGGGTCGGGTGACGAGACGTCCATCGAGCGGGCGGTGAAGATGCTGTTCGGAATGGCGTTCATCGCCTCAGTCCTGTTCACCGCCGGCCTGGTGCCCTGGCGGGATCAGCTGCTCAGGCTGTGGCTCGCGAAGCCCGAGACCATCGCCGGAACCAGCGCCCACTTCTCGGTTCTCTGCTGGAGTGTGCTGCCTCTGTCGATCTTCTACGCCCTCCGCGGGGCGATCGAGATGCGCTGGAAGACGCCCTATAACCTCTACACACTGCTCACGGCCATCGCCGTGCACTTGGTGGTCTACTACGCATGCGCGCGGACCATGGCGCAGCCCGTCGCCGTGCGCGTGGCCATCACCGCGTGCATGTGGGTGATGGGGATCCTGACCGTGATCTGGGCGCGGGACTACTTGAAGCCGGTGGCCTACTGGGGCCTTCCTCAGGTTGCGGCCGTCGGCACGGCCCTCTATGCGCTGAGTACATGGGCCGACCAACTCGGCGGCATTGAAGGCGTGAGCATCCTGGCCGCTGCCATCGCCGGTGGGGCGGCGATCTTGGTTCGCTACGCGCCGTGCCCCTTCATGCTGGAGGCCTGGAACTGGCTCCGCCACGGGCAGCCGATAGCCGGTACGCCGGTGGGCGACGCGGCCGGACCCACATCGCTCTGAGCGACCCCGGGGCGAGGGACAACCACTGCAAGAGGTACAGCACGCCGCCGTAGCCCAGCGCGGCTCGAGGCAGGTTGGCCTGGGTCAGATAGTACGCGAAGGTCATGCCGGCCACCACCAGCAGCACGCCGCTGGGACGGTCCCGGACGGTCACCAGAATCGAGTCGGCGCACTGCAATAGGACCCCCAGCACACAGGCCCCAATGAACCACCCAAGGAAGCCGAACTGGCCGTAGAAGTCACCCAGGGCAGGGACGGCGGCCGAGCCGGCGATGGGCGAATCCGAGAATGCGCTAAACACGTAGAAAGTGTCCGGGAAGAATTCGGCTCCCCAGAGCCGGTTCAGCAGCCCGACGTTTGTCAGCCCATAGTGCTCGTGCACGTCCGGGAACAAATGAGTGTACATGGGCATCTCAAGGGCCAAGCGTCCGAAGAGGCGCGTCAGTGAGATGCTCAGCACCGTCCCCACCGCCGACAGAGGTCCCTTGCCCGCGTGCCGGGCCGCGGGCGTCGAGACATAGTAGAACAGGCACAGCACGACGAACGCCCCTGTGAAGTACAGCGCCAACTTGCGGGTGGGCAGGGAGAACCCCTCGGTCTGGCGGCCCGAGCGCGGGAATCCCCGCCGCGAGTAACCCCATGCGCCCAGCCCGGCCAGCATCAGCAAGTACGCGACCAACGCCCCCTTGGCGAAGATCGAGAACAGCATCACGAGAGACATGGCGATCATGCCGATGGCGAACCGCCGAACCCATCGCCAGCCCGTCACCCGCCACGCCAACCACGCGGCGACACAGTAGAACGGCAAGATGGTCCGGGTCATCAGGATCAGCGGATAGTTGCTGTCGATGGACCGCCGAACGGTGAACACGGCGCCGGGACTGGCGGCGATGAACCCCTCCACAACACCCAGCCTGATGCTCGACCGGTACTGGAAGAGCATCGTTGCCGTCACCAAGGCGCTGAGGGAGGCCCAAACCACCAAAGCCGACAACGAGAAGTCCAGGACACTCCCCTTCACCCGCCCCACCAGCCGTGGGCCCTGGCGGCACAATCGCCCCCCATGCGAGATGGCGTGCGCGGCCTGGTAGCTCGCTAACACAACGGCCAATCCGCCCACGACAATGATGTAGGCATAGAGGAAGTCGCGGCCCGTCAGGCCCTGCAGAAGCAGCCGGGGGAATATGGCGCGCAGGTGAGGCCGGACGAAGGGCATGACCAACACGCCGACAACGGTGAAGATCAACGTCGCCGTGCAGTACACTCCGAGGACGCTGGGCGAGAAGATCAGGCGCCGCTGGGCCACGATAAGGAGCACCATGATGGCGGCGGCACCCATCGCGTAAGCTCTACCGTCCTCGAGCATCGAGCGGCCCTGGCCTCCTCAGCCATCGGGAATGGTTCGCGAGCGCGCGCAACCGACCTCAGGTCACCGGCACCAGAAGGATCTCGGCGCTCCCGCCAGCCGACTCGTTCACGGTCCCCACCACCAGGTGGCCCGACGCGTAGGCCATAGACGCGACACCAATCACGTAGAAGCCCGGGTGGATCGTCGACTTCGATGTCGTACTCGCCACGGTGGCGAAGTGACTGAAGGATTGGCCGTTGTCGTCGGAGACCCATAGGTCGGCCGTGGCCGCGGCCTGACTGGTGGGCAGCTCCTCGAGCTTCGTCATCGTGCCCGCCACGAGAAGCCCATTCGGCAGCGCAATGATGTTCGCGTCAGTGAACCCCTCGAGCCGTGCCGTCTCAGTCCACGTCGTGCCACCGTCGGCCGAGGCGTAGACACGCCCGCCGCCCGAGAGGTCGGTGGTGTAGTCGAACGTGGTGGTGGCGTACAGCCGACCGTTCGTTCCGCGCACCAGGCTCTGCATTCGCTCGTTGATGAGCCCATAGAACGGCTCAGGCAGCCGGCCCTTCGCTCGGTCCTGATCCACGGCCGCCTGCACGGTGTCCGGCAACGGCGACGTGCGTGTTACCGTGCTCAGCGCCCACGACGCGCCCTCATCACGCGAGTAGAACACGGCATTGGCGTAGTGCCGCTGGGTGCCGCTCAGCCCGATCTCCGCCTCGAGCACGAACGAGTTGAAGAGGCATGCGAACCAGGTGCCATCGATCCAGTGCAGGCCCGAGACCGACCACGCGCTGTGCTCCACCGCCTTCAGCCCGTCCACATTCAGGCCCGGCACGGTGGACATATAGTCCAGAATCTCCCAGGTGAACCCTCCGTCACGACTGGCGACGATGGCCCCCTCGCCGTGGTGCGACCCTGCCAGGAGCAGGCCGGACGCCGCGGAGCGGGCTACCGAGTGGATCCGGGCCCACTCGGGGTTCTCATAGACGCACTCGCCGCTGATGTCCCCGGGCTCCGGCAGCGCCGCGCTGCCCGTAGCGGAGGCGTCCACCAGGAACGAGTACCGGTAGATCGCGGCGGGGTACGCCTGGCAGGCGATGATGACGATGCGCCCGGACTCCTCCCAGGCCGTCAGATCGGTGATGTCACCCTCATAGGCACCGGAGGTCGGCGTCGGCGACGTATGACCCGCGTTCCACTGCATGGATCTGCCCGTGATCGGATCGAGGATGACGATCCAGCCGTTCTCCTCGGTGCAGCCGAACACGAGACCCCGAGGTCCCGCGATGAGCGACGTCAGGTTCGGTTCTGGTGAGCCGGCGGGGCCAATCGCGATGGCGGTGCGGATCGGCGTCCCCAGTCCGACGCCGGGAGGGGGCGGGTTCTGCCCCGAGCCGCAACCACTCATTGCCGCAATGAGGCTCAGGAGCGGCAGGACCACCGCCAGATGACCCAGTGCGCCCACGATCAGTCCCACGAGTTCCCTCCACAACGAGATGGTCTCGCCCCGGGGCGGGCCCGTTCCGGGAGTCCTCGGCCGCCGGCATCATGTTCACTTCGGCGGGTCACGCACGGGGCCTTCCCGCAGACTCACAGGCGGGAGGGCCTGCAGTCGGTTTTTGCGTCCACGGAGGGTACCGAATGTGAGAGCCGGAACCCTCCCTCCAACCTATTCTGACACGAGGAGTGCAGGGCTCGTGCGCGGCAAAGTCAAGTGGTTCAACAATGAGAAGGGCTATGGCTTCATCTCACCCGAAGATGGCAGCAAGGACGTGTTCGTTCACTTCTCCGCCATCCAGGGCCGCGGGTTCAAACCGCTGGATGAGGGCGAGGAAGTCGAGTTCGAGGTCGAAGACTCGCCAAGGGGCCCACACGCGGTCAACGTCGAGCGTTCGGCCAGAAGCTTCGAGTAGTCCCGCGGGGTGTCCCCGCCTGCCAGCGACGGTGGGCGGCTCACCGGACCGAACCTCGTGACCTGATACCGACGGCCGGCCGGACGGGGTGCGTCACGCCGTGAGCAGCGTGCGCGACTTCCCGGTGCCGGTACGGGGGCTTGGCCGCACGTCTCCTGCCGCGGCGTTCGCCAACCCCAGGTTGCGCTCTTCCCTCAGCGAACCGTCTCGGCCGGGGGCGTCGGCGACGCTCTCGTCGCGTACGGCGTCCCCGGCGCCGGCTGTCCACCCAGCCCGATCTGTCGGCGCAGACAGGGAACCCGGCCATGAAGACCGAAACTGGTACGCGCGCGGTGCCGGAGAGGGATCCTACAGGTGGACGATGCCAAGTGGTTTGCGCTGAGTTTCATCGCCCACGGAGGCAGCGTCCGGGAGGCGGCGGCGTGGTCGGGTGTGGGGATCCCGACAATCCGCCGATGGCTTCCTTCGTCGCGCTATGGCACTGTCGGAGAAGCCGGCGCGGCGCGCAGGGCACTCCGGGTGATGAACCTCGCTCCGCTGGACCAGTCGGCCCTGGTGGAGCGAATGCGCCGCGAGCTGAGTGAGCGAGAGAGTGCGGCGGGGCCCGGAGAGACCCTGCCACTCTAGCGCGGTCTGACGATGCGTGGCCAGCGGGAACGGCACGCATCGCGCGACAGGGAACCGCAACGGGCTAAGCCCTGGCCCTCGGGCCCGTGGCGGCCAGCGTGCCGGCGGGTCTGACGCCCGCCACCGGCTTCGCGCCAATGGAGAGACACGATGCGCTCAACGATTCTGACAGGCCTCTTGGCGTTGGCGACAGCGGCCGCGGTGGCCCAAGCTCCTCCGGCCGCTGCCCCTGGCGATGGTCCTTATCGGCTCGCGCCCGGCGATGTGATCGACGTGGTAGTCGCCGGAGCGCCGGACCCCGCCTACTCGCCGCCCGCAGACGGCATCATCATCGGCCCCGATGGAACCATCATGTACCCCACGATCGGGCTTGTGGCAGCCGCGGGGAAGACGTGTGAGGAGTTGGCGTCGGCTCTGGCCTTGGGCCTGGCCGCGCGGATCCGCAACCCGCAGGTCGTCATTCGCGTTCGCGAGTACAACTCGCTCCGGTTCAGCGTGATCGGCGCGGTCAAACGCCCCGGACAATTCACATTCCGGCAGGGCATCACGCTGCGAGAAGCCCTGGCCTTGGCCGAGGGCGTGGTGCTGGCTGGTCCCGGGAAAGCCTCTGGAGCGCGCGCCCGGCTGGTCCACCAGAACGGCACATCGCGAAGCGTCAGTCTCGAGAACGCCCTGCGCGGCCTTGGCGACGAGGGTACCCTCGAGATCCAGGTCGGCGATACGCTGGTCGTCGAGCAGGAGTCGTCGGTCTCCGTCTTGGGATATGTCCGGGCCCCGGGGTACTACCAGATCCCCGATGGCGCCACGCTCTCGGAAGCCATTGCGATGGCGGGGGGCGTCCTCGAGGAATCCGGCGATCAGCGCCGCCTCATTGGTGACCTGGCCCAGGTCACGGTGAATCGGGCTTCGGGCGAAGTGCTCACCGTCGACCTGCTCCAAGCGGTTCAGGCGCCATCGGAAGCGGGCGCGGCTCCGGCCGATCGCGCGGCGAACAACCCGGTCCTCGAATCGGGGGATCTCGTCTACGTGCCGCCGGCCAAGCGAGAGGCCAGCATTCTGGGCTATGTGCGCACTCCCGGCATGTACTCGTTTCGCCCCGGCGATCGCGTGAGCGACCTACTGGCCCGGGCGGGGGGCGAAGTGCTTCAGGTGGGCTCCACCGAGGGCTCCCGGGGCGATCTCACGCGCATCGTGCTCTCCCGCCGGGACGGGCGGACGCTGAACCTGGACCTCTCACGCACCGCCGACGTCCAGTCGGAGCTGCGGAATCCCCAACTCGAGCCCGGCGACACCGTGTTCGTTCCCGAGGAACGCCTCGAGGTCTCAGTGGTGGGTCATGTGACTCGCCAGGGCCGGTACCGCCTCCGGCCCGGCGACCGGATCTCAGACGCCCTGGCGGCCGCCGGCGGGCCTCTGCGCCCAACAACGGTCCCCACGCAGACCACCGGCGCTGACCTCGAGCACTGCTGGCTCTACCGCGCCACAGGAGAGAAGCTCCCCATGGACCTGCGGTTCCTGGTCGAGCCCGGTGGCACCAATGGGGCCGAGGCTCGCGACCGCACCCGGGCTGAGATCGATGCCCCGGCCAACCTTCCCCTGGAGCCGAACGACACGATCGTCGTGCCCGAAGCCGATCGGCGTGTCAAGGTTGCTGGTTACGTGAAAGACCCCGGCTACTTCGAGTACCGCCCCGGCGAAACCGTCTCAGCCGCCCTGGCGATGGCTGGGGGCGTCCTCACCAACATCGGCTCCGACTCACGTGTCCAGCTCCGCTGGCCCTCGGGGGCAGAAGAGGAAGTCGATCTGCGCCAGAGTGATCCACCCCTCACCCCCGGTGTCGAGATCCGTGTGCCCTTCGCGCGCAATCGCGTCGTGGTCCTCGGCTACGTCGAGAAGGCCGGGTTCTATGAATGGCACGAGGGCGACACGGTCATCGATGCCATCGCCCTGGCCGGTGGCATCAAGGGGCCGACCACGAACGTGGGTATGCGCCTCGTCAAGGGCGAGTACTATCGCGCGCTCCTGATACGGCGCGAGAACGGCGTCGAGAAACGCTACGACCTGGACCTGAAGTCCTACTACGAGCGCGGGGACCAGACGCACAATCTGAGGGTCTACCCCGATGATGTCATCATGGTGCCGGGTAAGGGCAAGTTCAACCCGCAGGCCCTGCTGCAGGACGTGTTGCTGATCCCAGACTTCCTGAATCTGTTCCGGTGAGCGGCCGGGGCGCCGCGAACAGGAGGCCGATGGCGAGTGGTCGTGCGGAGCAGGGCTCCCGTGCGAATCGACTTTGCGGGCGGGTGGACTGACGTCGCCGTGTTCGCCGACAGTGTCGGCGGGGCGGTGGTCAGCGCGACCATTGACAAGTACGTGCACGGGCACATGCGGACCATGGATGGCGGCCAGCGGCCGGCGGACCCGGCGCCGGACGCCCCGGGGGCTTGGGAGTGGCAGGTGCCTGGCGAGGGAATCACCGTGGCCTACCACTCAGACCTGCCGGCCGGCTCAGGCTTGGGCACCTCGGCCACGCTCAACGTAGTGTGGCTCTCACTGGTCCGGGCCCGGCCTGTCAACGAAGCCGACCGCGCGACCCTGGCGGAACTGGCCTATGACCTCGAGCGAATCCTCGGGATCCTGGGAGGACGGCAAGACCAGTATGCCAGCGCGTTTGGTGGGGTGAACTACCTGACATTTGGCGGCACCACCGGTGTCGAACGCCTGCGTCTCGACCCGCGGGTCATCGCCGAGCTCGAGGACCGGTTGGTACTGTGCTACACCGGCCGGCCGAGACTCTCGAGCACCATCCACCACGACGTGTGGGAGAGCTATCGTTCAGGCAGTCC
>Ga0116184_10003905_pt1 | contig 12004 bp, 14 predicted proteins | sample AD_JPNNA5_MetaG_FD_89886 | JGI IMG/M metagenome (GOLD analysis project Ga0116184, IMG submission 89886) | Active sludge microbial communities of municipal wastewater-treating anaerobic digesters from Japan - AD_JPNNA5_MetaG | ecosystem: Engineered > Bioreactor > Anaerobic > Digestate | place...
ACTCTTCGCTTATCTTGCCGGTGAGATAGCCGGTGTCGTGGATGATCTTCCGTGTTTTCTCGGCGAACGCCGCCTCGTCGAGGCCGTTTGCGCGGGCTATCCGGTACAGTCCGTTTCTGAAACCCTCCTCGGCGATCACCCCGCCGAAGTCAAACAGAACTGCCTTTATCCTGCACTGTCCCATGGCTTTCCAGGCACCTCCCTATATCCCTAGGATATAACCTTTGAAGAGAAAAAGCAAAGGAAGAACGAAGATGAGAAAGGCAACGGTATTGATCACGAAAAGGTCCGAAGAGAGCTTGGTATCGAGATCGAACAGGACCGAGGCAATGACCGAATAGATTGCCGCCGGCATGAAGGACTGGATCCGGATGACCCCTTCCACCTTCGGATCGAGGCTGACGAAAGCCAGAATGCACACCATGGCTGCCGGTACGGCAACGAACTTTATTGCGAAGAGCGCGACATTCGGCTTTAAGGAGGAGAAGATCTCCGATGTCGTGAAGCTCATTCCCATGCTGAAGTAGTATATCGATATGGAGACGGCCATCAGGGCATCCATCGGAAAGAGGATCGAGGGCCTCGGTATGTGAATGGACTTCAGCACGAGGGCGAGGAGGATTGCGAAGAGGGGCATGTTCTGAAGGTCGAAGAGGTACTGCCACACCGTGCTGCGACGGCCCGAGTGCCTTGACGATACCGAGTCGGCATAAGGAAAAATCACGGTGAAGACGAAGATGAGGAAGTAGGACAGAAAGATGAATGCAAGGCCCAGCCCCCTCTCTCCGAGGAAGAGGTAGCAGATGAACGCCCCCATGGTGAACCCGTGATTGGCGATGGACGAGCTGATGAGAAAGCTCGCCCTCGATCTTCTCTCCAGGGGCATCGCTGTGAGCACCGACCATCCTGCGGCCATCCCGGCAAGCGCGAGAAACAGGCCTGAAAGAGGCAGAAACGCCAGGTCCCTGCTCAGGTCGAGACCCCATATGCTCCAGAGGGCTATGCACGGTTCGATGAAAATAAGGTTCAGCCGGATGAGCCGCCTCGAGATGCCGCTGTCCTCAGGCACCCTGCTCCTGAACCTTGTCCCGGCAAGAAAAGGGATGATGATGAAGAGCTGAAAGAGGATAAACCGGAGAGATGTGCTCATGTGCCCCGTCAGGGTGCTCTTCGGGTGTCTGTCTGCACCTTTGCCCGTGCCCTCTTGGCCCTTTTTGTCTTCTGTCTCTTGATCTTCCTGATCTTCCGTGCAAGGGCGGATTCCTCTCCAAGCTGATGGGCTTCTATCCTGTCGGTCAGTACCCGGCGGGCAAAGAAACGGTTCGATGCCTGCGATCTCGACTCCTGGCACTTCACCTCGATGCCGGTGGGGATATGCTTCAGGTGGACGCATGCGGACGTTTTGTTGATCTTCTGCCCGCCCCTTCCCTGGGCGCGGATGAATCTTTCCTCGATGTCTGCCTCATCGATCCCGAGGGATTTCATGCGTTCTTCGAGCAGCTTCACCTTTTCCTGGCTGATGAACGTATCGCTCATTTCATCAGAGGGACCCCTTCCCTGTGCTCTGCCTTGAAAGCCGTCTCTCTTCAGCGGACGAACATTGCGTAGTAGAGGGCAAAGATGAGGTATATGACTGATATCCCGATGACGAAAGGCCAATTCCCATGGAAGGTCACGGGGCCGAACAGCCAGTATCTGCACTTCGGGCACCGGGTGAACCACCGGCGGGGAACGATGCCCTTGCATCGGGGACAGTAATGGATCTTTTCACCTGACTGAAGCCTTCTGCGTTCGATGCTCTCTCTCAGGGAGGTTCGAACATTGAGATCAGCCCTGCAGCCCGGGCATTTGATGTCCATGGGCTGGAAGTCATCCCAGACCACCTTTCTCCCGCATTTAGGACATTTCATCACTATCATGAGCTTCTACAAACCTCCCTCGGCGCCTGAACCGGCCGGTTTATTCCACCTTCCGCCCTCGATAACCGTCAAAGTGATCCCAACCTTATCAGAACCCCGGGTCATCATCAACGTTATTGTCCTGCCTTTTCCGGCAAAAGAAACGTCGAGCGGAGGGGTGCTCCTGACGTGCAGCTCCCGTGGAAGGGCATCCTCATCGATGAGGAGATTTCCCCAGGAATAGGTAACCGATGAACCGCCATCTGCCGAGCGTTTCCAGATGTAGCGCGAGCGGGGCGGAATTCCGGCAATGAGGCCGATGAACTGATCGCCGGGAAAGGAATACTCGTCGATCTGCTTTCCCCACAGATTGTACAGTCTGGCCCTGTCTTCGGTTATATCCAGCGTAAAGGCGGCAATCCCCCCAGGCCCGTAGATCTGGGCAAAGCCGCGGCCTTCTGCAGGAATGCTCAAGGCGCCATCCAGGGGGATGGTTTGACCCTGAATGAAGGCAGAGCCCTCGAACGATGCGCGGAAAGGGTAAGCCCCGCCGCTGGGCACCCTCAGGGATGCACATCCGGTAAGGAGGGCTGCAAAAAACAGCATGACGGCCGGAACATATCTCATAATCAAGGCCTTATCTTACATAAAACCCTCGGCTCAAGGCAACAGGTATTGACATGGCCAAGGATAACATTACCTTATACGATATGATCGAGAGGATCCTCATACCCACCGATTTCAGCGAATCGTCGCGATATGCGCTGAAGTATGCCGTAGACCTGAATGCGGTCTTCGGCGCCCGTCTTTTCCTCCTCCACGTCCTGCAGGATTTCACCGAGTTCTCTGAATATAATTTAAGCCCGAGCATCCTTCCCCAGCTCTACCTCGAGTTCGAGGAGAATGCCGCCAAAAGGCTCGAAGAGATGGTGAACACCCTGGTGCCTGCCGAGATGCACTGCGATACGTACATCCTTCACGGGGTGCCTTTTTTTGAGATCATCCAGTTCGCGAAGAGAGAGAAGGCCGATCTCATCGTGATCGGCTCCCGGGGCAGGACAGGCATCAAGCAGGTTCTGTTCGGCCATACCGCAGAAAAGGTCGTCAAGAAGGCCCCCTGCCCTGTTCTTACCGTCAAGCACCCCGAAACCGAATTCACCTTGCCCTAGACAAGGCTCACTCGATGGGATTTATCGGTCCTTCGACATCCCCGTGAATGAACTGTCTCACGAGGGGATTATCGGTGTTCCTGAACTGCTCGGCAGTCCCCTGGTAGACGATCCGGCCCCGATAGATCATTGCCATCTGATCCGCCAGGTAGAATGCGCCTTCGATATCATGGCTTATCACCACGCTGGTTGCGTGAGTTCTCTCCTGGACGGACTTGATGAGCATATTTATCGCGCAGGATATCACCGGGTCCAGACCGCTGGTGGGCTCGTCGAACAGGAGTATCCTGGGCCTCATGGCCAGGGCCCTGGCCAGACCGACCCTCTTCCTCATGCCTCCGGAAAGCTGAGAGGGCATCTTGGCCTCGATTCCCGAGAGGCCTACTTCCTTCAGGAGCCTCTCGACTTCATGGCTGATCTTCTCCTTCGAGTAGTCCGTATGGATGACGAAGGGAAATCCCACGTTCTCTCCAACATTCATCGAGTCGAACAGGGCGGCGTCCTGGAAGCAGACCCCGAAGTCTTTCCGTATCTCGTTGAGCGCTATCTCGCTCATCCCGGTTATGTCTTTCCCGTTGATGACGATGCTTCCCGAATCCGGCTTGATCAGGCCGAGGATGTTCTTCAGGAGAACGCTTTTCCCCGTGCCGCTCGGGCCGATGATCACCGTGGTTTTGCCCTCGGGAATATCCAGGTCCAGGCTGTCGAGAACGGTCTGGCCCTTGAAGGTCTTTGTCAGCGAACGTATCTCGATCATGCATCCCTCCGCCAGGAGGTCGCATAGAGGTCCCTTCTCCGGTGAGAGAGGAGCGGAAACTTCTCCCTGATGCTCACGACCGATTCGAGATCTATGCGGGCAACCGCGACAGTCTCATCCTTTCCTGCATCGAGAAGAACCTCTCCCCATGGGGATGCGATCATCGAGTGTCCATAGGGAACATACCTCAAAGAAGGATTGCATGCGGGCTGAACCCCGATGACAAACCCCTGCATCTCGATGGCACGGCTTCTCACGAGAAGCTCCCAGTGCGCGGTGCCGGTGGAGAGCGAAAAAGCCGCAGGAACGAAGAGCAGCCTGACGTCCCTGTCCGCAAGGATCTGTACAATCGGCGTGAACCTGATGTCATAGCAGATGATGACCGATGCGGTCCCCCAGTCCGTCTGAAACGTTCCAAGGGAGTCTCCGGGAAGAACGATATCGGATTCCCTGACCGTCGGTCCGCCGGGCAGGCTGCAGTCAAAGAGATGTATCTTGTCGTGGCGGTAGATCTCGCTGCCGCTGCGGTCGAAGACAAAGGACGTATTGAAGAATCGTCCGCCGCTCCCTTCCCAGGGCATGGAGCCGGCAACGATCATCAGGCCGTGCCGGACCGCCATCTCCTTTATCCCGGAGACGACAGACCGCGCAAAAGGCGCGGCTTTGCGGATCGACGCAGGTTCGTAAGGGGTGATGAACATCTCCGGCAGGACGACGACTTGCGCCCCTCTGCCGGCGGCGTCCTCGATCATGCCGAGGGCCTTCGAGATATTCTCCTCGATATCGTATCCCTGTCCGATCTGGCACAAACCGATTGTCACCGTATCCATGAAATCGCTTCTTACGCCCTGAATTTGTTTCCGGAAACGCTTATCCTGTTGGCTACAGACCGTGATATCGGCATTCAGAGAGCGAGTCAATGATTTTTATGCCGAGGCGTCGGCGGGGAAGACTTCAGTAGGAGAGAGAATAGAGCATGTTCACGAGATACTTCGATTTTCCGTCGCGAGGGAGCCAGATGCTGATCTTGGTCTTCGGGGTCCGGTTCTTCTTCATCCACGATCTCAGTGAGGCCGGGGGCACATGTATACAAAACAGCTCGTCCCAGGAATTGGTATAGAGGATGTCGACCTCCTGAATGGAATCATACAGATCGGGAACTTCCATATTTCCGATGATCACTATCTCCTTCACGTATTTCTTCTCCATGAGCGAGCTCCTGTCCAGCCCTATGGAGTTCACGTCAGGGATCAGGAGGTTCAGTTCCCTCAGAAGCATCTGGATATCGGAGAGGGCCGCCCGAGACGAGTTGGGAATCATGTGAAAGGCCGTCGAAGCATCGATCCGCTTGTTGTAGGCAAGCCAGGCGAGGATCTTCACCACCCTGTCGGAGGTCATGATGGGCTTCTCTTTTCCCCGTTCGGGATACGCCGCATGAATGAGCCACTTCTTTTTCTCGTACGAGAAAAAGATCTCCTCGTATGCCGGCTCCTTCTTTTTCACCCGTTTCTCGGGGTCGATCTTGTTTTCCTTGGAGACGTAGAATGCCTCTATCCTTCGCCGCAGTATCTCCATCTCGACGTCCTGGTCGGGCTGGGAATTGGCGATGAAGGATTTCGCCCTCCGTATGAGAAGGACCGTGGTGCGTTTGAGATAGTCGTGCAGCTCGTCGCCGAACTCCCTGTACTTATCGACGTTCCAGTCCTGGAAGCTGTTGAGCTCCCGGAAAAAGCCGATCGACCAGTTCCATTTCTTGAGGACCTGGACCATGATGGATGTCTTGCCGTAATAATCGATCTTCAAGAGATCGTAGAGATTGATGTTCGGAGAAACCTTGAGATAGAAACATTTTCTCAGGAGGTCGATGGTCTTCTCGTCTCCTTTGGAGCGGTAATAATCTTCCACGCGCTGGAACACCTCGACATAAGGGTCGATGATCTCGCCTTCACCTGCGTACAGCAGATGCTTCTTTATCTCTTCACACAAAAGCTTCGTCCCTGACGAGCTATCGAGATAGGTGGCGACGAGGGCCATCTTGAGGACCGACTTGAGAGGGTCGTCGAGGGCCTTGTGCATCTGCCACAGGGCTGCTCCGAGGAGCTCGTCTTCCGGTATGGAGGTGATATTGCCCATGTCGATGTAGTCTTTGGAATCTGTGCCCAGCATTCTCTGTACGACCGGATATGCATCCTCATCGTCTCCCCGGGGCGGGACCACCCACCACAAAGGGACCCTCCCCTCTATCAGCGTCATGGTGCGGTAGAATTCCTCTTTGAGGATATTTTTCAATGCGGAGCCCGAACCTTCCTGCGATACCATCCCGAAGTTATTCTGCTGGATATCAATGACATCCATGAGGAAAAAATGGATCTCGATGATGTACTGGCTCGTGATCCATCTCTGAAGGTTTTTCAGTTTCCTCTCCAGCAGTCTCATCCTCGTTCTGCCTACCGACTTGGAGTCTACTACAACCCAGATATCGTAATCCGACTCCCTCGTCTGGCCGACGCTGCCCACCGAACCGATCGTAAAGAGGCCTTCGATATAGCGCTGCTCGGGCTCGAGGTTCTGGAGATCGCCCGGCTTGATGCGAACGGGAAAGAAGGAAGTGAGGCTCTTGAAGGAATTAAGCGACAACTCCATGGATTTGATCCCCTGAGGGCAGTCCTCATCCGGAAGATATCCGGGAAGCTCGGGATGATTGATGTGGATGCTCAAGGGGACCAGATTGAGGATGACACGGGCCCCGATCGGGTCATTCATCTGCATGACTCGCTTTTTGTTGCGGTTATAGGTCGTAAATGCCTTGAGTCCCGCTGCCAGGCTGTTTTCGATAACACTCATTTATAGACTGTTATCGCGTGAAACAAACCCTGACTTTAATCGGCCGGCCAGCAGGACGATCCCCGTGCCGATCATGAGGATACAGAGAATCTGCCCCATGGTGAGTGTGCCGACGACGAATCCCAATTGAGAATCAGGCTCGCGGAAGAATTCGATAAAAAACCGCATGAATCCATAGAGAATGAGGAACGAAGAGATGATCGCCCCCCGGATGTTGACCTTCCTGATCAGGAAGAAGAGGATGAGGAAGAGGAGAACCCCCTCGGAGAAGGCCTCGTAAAGCTGAGACGGATGCCGGGGAAGGTCTCCCGCCCCCGGGAACACCATTCCCCACGGAGCGTCCGTGACCCTTCCGTACAGCTCGGCATTGATAAAGTTCCCGATCCGGCCGAAGAAGAGGCCGGGCGTTGCCGCCAGTGCTCCCATGTCTGCAAGCATGAGAAGAGACTTCCGTTTTACCCGGGAGAATACATAGCCGGCGAGAACCAGCCCTATGAGGCCTCCGTGGAAGGACATGCCGCCTTCCCACACGGCGAGGCACTTCAGCGGATGATGAATGTAGTAGCTGAAATTATAGAACAGGCAGTACCCGAGGCGGGCCCCGACAACGAGACCGATGACGCTGTAGGTTACGAGGTCCTCGATCTCTGCTCTGGTCATGTCATACCCTTTGCGCTTCGAGAGGTGCACCAGGATAAAATACGCACACACGAAGCCGATGATGTACATGAGGCCGTACCAGCGGAACTGCAGCGGACCTATCTGAAAGAAAACAGGATCGATATGCGGATATGTCATGGGATCTGCTTCTCACAGAAGCATCGGTGAAGTCAAGTTCCCCTCACCGGGAAACAATGAAAGAGAAGGCGTGTCGGGCATGGAGCTTACCCCCAACGCTTCTCTCTCCAGACGGCTACTCCCTTGCATAATCACTGAACATTTTTTAGATAAATCCTGCGCGCAGCCTTGACTAAATTACATCGAATTGTTATTGTCATATCTTAAATATAAGGGGACGAATACATGTTTAAGGTTGGAGATATAGTCGTGTACCCGGCACATGGGGTGTCCGAGGTCGAATCCGTAGAGACTCGAGAGATCTCAGGAAACAAGATTTCATTCTTTATCTTGAAAGTTCTCGATACCCAGATGACGGTCATGGTACCGGTGACGAATGTACAGAATGTTGGCATACGTGAGCTCATCGACAACAAGGGAATTCAGAAGGTATTGAATATCCTCAAGGAGAGGTCCGTATCCGTCGATAACCAGACCTGGAACAGGCGCTACAGGGAATACATGGAAAAGATCAAGAGCGGCTCTGCCTTCGAGATCGCCGAGGTGCTGAGGGATCTGAACATCCTCAAACGGGGCAAAGAGCTCTCTTTCGGCGAGAGAAAGATGTACGATACGGCGAAGAACCTCCTTGTGAACGAGATATCGACCTCGAAGAAGATCACCAAGAAAGACGTGGAAAAGATGCTTCTCGAGGCAATGGGAAAGATAGAACCCGAAAAATCATCATAGAACAGATAGAACAGGAAGTATCATATGAAATGGTTTCTTAGGATGGCAATCGCTCTTGTAGTTTTCTACGGAGCATTCATGTACGCCACGCTCCAGATGGGCGGCGGGATATACCAGTTTGTCGTGCCCTTCGTTGCGGAAGCGTGCCTGGCGATTATTTTCATCAGCGAGATCAGGGGATTGAAGTACCATCCCATGGCATATATCGGCGGGTTCCTCGGGGCCATCCTCGGGCTCATCATCGGCAGCCTGCTGAGCTATGTGTTTCTGCAGGACGAGTCCCTGAATCCCGGCGGGATTTACCTCTTCATCCTCATAAATTCAACGTTCGGCTACATAGGGTATTCCATCGGGCTCGAGTGGGGCAAGGAACTGGGCGAGCTTCCCGTGTTCCGCCGGTCCGGCTCGGGCATCCAGGTCAAGAAGAAGCTCCTCGACACCAGCGTCATCATCGACGGGAGGATACCGGATATCAGCGAGGCCGGGTTCATAGAAGGCATTCTCGTGGCGCCCCAGTTCATCCTCAACGAGCTCCAGCACATAGCCGATTCCTCCGATCCCTTGAAACGGGCGCGCGGCAGGAGAGGGCTCGACATTCTCAACAGGCTGCAGAAAAGCCCCGGAATCCAGATCGAGATCTCGGACAAGGACTTCCCGAAGATCAAGGAAGTCGACTCGAAGCTCATCGCCCTGGCCAAGGAACTCGATGCGGACGTCCTGACGAATGACTTCAACCTCAACAAGATCGCCCAGATCCAGGGTGTGAACGTCCTCAACATCAATCAGCTCGCCAATGCAGTCAAGCCCATCGTCCTGCCCGGCGAGAGCCTGTCGGTCACGGTCGCCAAGCAGGGCAAGGAAAAGGGCCAGGGAGTCGCCTACCTCGATGACGGGACCATGGTGGTGGTCGAGCAGGGAGAGAGCCTGCTCAACAGGAGCACCGAAGTCGTGGTCACGTCGATCCTCCAGACGCCTGCAGGCCGGATGATATTCGCCGCTCCGAAAAGCAATGGCGGCTGATGCGATCATTGTCGGCGGCGGGAGCGGAGCGCGCTTCGGTCAGAAGAAACAGTTCGTCTGCCTGGGAGAAACCCCGCTTTTAAAGAGGGCCGTAGCCTGCTTCGAGACCCACGGCAGCGTCAGGAGCATCGTCATCGTCGTTCCCGAAGAAGACATCCCTCTGGCACGAGAGCTCCTCTCGGGAACCACGAAGCCTCTGTCCTTTGCAAAGGGGGGCTCCACGAGGCAGGAGTCGGTCTCGAACGGCCTCAGCCTCCTGAAGGAGAGCGAGTACGTCCTCATCCACGACGCGGTCCGGCCCTTCGTGACCGGGGAGCTCATTTCCCGCGTCCTGAGCGGGATGGAATATTTTGATGCATGTATTCCTGGACTTGCAGTTACAAATACCTTAAAAGAGGTGAGCGGGGATCTCGTCGTGCGGACCGTGCCGAGATCGAATGTGTATGGAATCCAGACCCCGCAATGCTTCCGTACGGAGCGGATCGTGGCGGCCCATTCATGGGCCCGCAGGCAGGGCATCGGCGATGCCACCGATGACAGCGCTCTCATCGAGGCTGTCGGGGGAAGGATACGGATCGTTGAAGGTGACCCTTTCAACATGAAGATCACCGTCAGACAGGATATGGAGATCGCAGAGGCGATTTTGAGATGTCGTACAGGGTCGGACTAGGTTATGACATCCACCGCCTGGTGGAGGGGAGAGACCTCGTGCTGGGCGGGGTGAAGATCGAATACGAAAAAGGCCTCCTCGGGCATTCGGACGGCGATGCTCTCGTCCACGCCGTATGCGACGCACTGCTCGGTGCATGCGCCTTCACGGATATCGGAGAGCTCTTCCCCGATACCTCGCCTCAGACCGAGGGGATGTACTCTCTCGATATGCTTGAAGAGATCGTCTCGAAGCTCTCCCCGAAGTACAGGGTCGTGAACATCGATGTGAACTGCATCTGCGAGAGGCCCAGGCTCGCGGCGTACAGGAACAAAATGGTTGCGAACATTGCTCAAACGTGTAAGATCGATACCTCGCTCGTATCGGTGAAGTTCAGAACGAACGAAGGCCTCGGAGAGACAGGTGCGGGAGAGGCGATCGCTGCCCAGGCCGTCGTTCTCGTAGAGGTGCAAACCTCTGACAAGGAGTACGCGTCGTGAATATCTCGATATACAATACGCCGTTCAAGAAGAAAAAGCCCTTTACCCCCCTTTCCGGCGAAAAGGTGGGAATGTATGTGTGCGGGGTCACCGTCTATGATTTCTCCCACATCGGTCATGCCCGCTCGATGATCGTGTTCGACGTGATCTCCCGCTTCATCAGGAGAAAGGGGTACGAGCTCACCTATGTGAGAAACTTCACGGACGTCGATGACAAGATCATCGCCCGGGCAAACACGCTCGGAACCTCGTACAAGGAGATCGCCAACAGGTACATCGACGAGTTCAACACGGACATGACGGCCCTCAAGGTCAAGCATGCCGATGTCGAGCCCAGGGCGACCGACTATATCCCGCAGATCATCGAGCTGGTGAGAAAGCTCGAGGAAAAAGGCCTGGCCTACAAGGCCCAGGACGGCAGCGTCTATTACAGCGTCTCGAAGTTCAGAGAGTACGGCAAGCTGAGCGGCAGGAGGCTCGAAGAGATGATCGCCGGCGCCCGGGTCGACATCGAGGAGCAGAAGCGCGACCCCCTCGACTTCGCCCTGTGGAAGCGTAGCAAGGAAGGCGAGCCCTCCTGGGAGAGCCCCTGGTCGAAAGGGCGGCCGGGATGGCACATCGAGTGCTCTGCCATGAGCACGAGCATCCTGGGCCCCACCCTCGATATCCACGGCGGCGGGAGAGACCTCATCTTCCCCCACCACGAGAACGAGATCGCCCAGTCCGAAGGCGCCTACGGGGTTCCTTTCGTCCGGTACTGGGTCCACAACGGCTTCGTGACCATAAGCGGCGAGAAGATGAGCAAGTCGCTCGGCAACTTCCTCACCATCCGCGAGCTCGCGGCCGAGGTGCACCCGGAGTGTTTAAGGCTCCTCCTCATATCCCAGCACTACCGCACTCCCATCAACTTCTCGAAAGAGGCGATCCAGACATCCCAGCAGGCCCTCGTCCGTTTCTATGAAATGATCGACCGGGTGGATAGAAGCGTGGTGCAGGGTGCGCCCGGCCGGATTAAGGGCCTCACGGAGGCCTTCGAGGAGCGTTTCGACGAGGCCATGTGCGACGACTTCAATACGGCCCGGGCCGTGGCCCATCTCCATGACCTCACCACCGAGGTGAACCGGGTGCTCGACGACAACCCCGCGATACCGCCGGAAGACGCAGAGGCCCTGCGTTCATCCCTGGGGGTCGTGCAGGACGTTTTCGGCATCCTCGAAGAAGAGCCGGGAAAGTTCCTCGAGCACATGAAGCGCGCCGGGATCGCCGAGATCGGCATCTCCAAGGAGGAGATCGAGGACCTCATTGCCCAGAGGGCCGCGGCTCGCAAGGCCAGGGATTTCACAAAGGCCGACGAGATAAGGAGCCTGCTCCTCTCGAAAGGGATCGCGCTCAAAGACACACCGGAAGGAACCACCTGGGAAAAAGTGTAACAGCATTATGGGATTCAAGCTCGTATCACCTTTCAAGCCACAGGGCGACCAGCCCGGCGCAATCGATGCCTTGAGCGAGGGGATCAACGCGGGCATCCGCGACCAGGTCCTCCTCGGGGTGACAGGGTCGGGCAAGACGTTCACCATGGCATGCGTCATCGAGAAGCTGAACAGGCCCGCCCTCGTCATCGCACCCAACAAGATCCTCGC
>Ga0116184_10003908_pt1 | contig 11996 bp, 10 predicted proteins | sample AD_JPNNA5_MetaG_FD_89886 | JGI IMG/M metagenome (GOLD analysis project Ga0116184, IMG submission 89886) | Active sludge microbial communities of municipal wastewater-treating anaerobic digesters from Japan - AD_JPNNA5_MetaG | ecosystem: Engineered > Bioreactor > Anaerobic > Digestate | place...
AGCTGGTTGTCGGGAAGTGTCACCCCATAAAGCGTCGCTGGCCCGGGCGGTGTGTAGGGGATGAAGAGCACCATGCTGTCGTCCGGCAGCCACACCACGCTGCGGGGGTCGACCATGATGTCGCCGCTCACCTTGGTGGGTGTGCCCGCAATGACCACGTAAAGGGCTTTGGGTCCCGGCTCGGCCCCCGCGGCCGCCGCCGGCCGGGCGATGAACCACACATAGGTCGCGCCGGCCGACCAGCCCCACGACTCCAGGTCCTGCATACCGGCCGACACGATGGTGTCCTGGCCCGCTTTGAGCAGATGCAGTTCCGATTGGCCCTGGTTCAGAGCGACGTACAGGATGGGATAGTCCCCCTTGGCCGCCGCGGTTACCGGCGGGGTCGGAGGTGGCGGCGCCGATCCCTGGGGCGGTGCGGTGGGAGGCTCCTCGACGCCCGGAACCGTCGGGACCGTGGGAGGCACCGAGGGCGGCGCACCGCCCGGCACGACGGGCTGGCCATCGGGCACCGCCGGGGCCCCCTCGCGGCCCGGAACACCTCCGCCTCCCTCACGGCCTGGACCGCCGTCGTCGGGACTGGGCGGCGGCACGCTCTCGGTGCTTGGGGGGCGACTCGCTGTTGGCCGGTCGGGGTTGCCGACGGGCGGGACGCGCTGGGCGTCACCCGGATTCGATCCCTCGTGAATCTCACGGATGTTCGAGTACCCATCGCCATCGGAGTCGCGGCCCTCGATGTCCTTGAGGCCCATCTCACTGGCGCCAGCGGTCTTCCAGTCCCGGCCATAGCCATTGAGCCTCACATCGGCCTTGTTGGGTTCATCTTCCCCTTCCGGGACGAGATGGCAGACAGAACAGCGGCCGAGCTCCGGCGAACGCGAATGGTACGTGCGCTTGAACAGCTTCATGTTGGAGCTGGTGGCAGACGCGGCGGTCGCCACGCCCAGAGCGATCAGGACTGCCAACAGCGCCACAGCTCGGGGGCGTACGCGTAAGGCGGCGGTCATGGGCATCTCTCCTCGAGTGCCGAGCCAACTGGTGTCACAGGCCCTGCCCGACGACTCCATAGTTTGCCGTTCGCCGTCCATTACCTGCCCGGCAGGCGAACCGGCCACTCTATCAGACGCTCAAGAGGGCTGAATCGGTCGCGGTTCGCGCACGAGGAGCCAGAGGACGACCGGCGGAGGAGGCGGAATGGATCTCGGGATCGGGAAGAAGGGATCGGATGTGGCCAGCGATGCCTACCCCGGATGGCAAGCAGTGGGGACGCCTGCGCCTCTTCGATCCGCGCAAGGGTGTCACCATCCGCGCACCGTTGGGGTCAGGCCCAGGGTGGTGGGCGGGTGCCAGCTCGTGCGTCCGCGAGCATAGCACGGGGTTCTTCTTCATGTACTATCGCCTCCGCAAGCCGCGGGAACGGGGCCGCGGAGCCGAGTGCCGAATCGCCGCGAGCGCCGACGGAGTCCACTTCGAGGATGTTTGGCACGCGACGCGCGACCAGATCGGAACCGTTTCCATGGAGCGATCGGCTCTCGTCCAGGGCGAGGACGGAGTCTGGCGCCTCTACCTCAGCTATGTGGACCCTGCCGACAACCGGTGGCGGATCGACCTGCTCGAAGCGGATGAGCCACGGCGCTTTGACCCGCAGATCCGGCAGCCAGTGCTCACCGGACCAACCATTGGCGCCGAGGGGGTCAAGGACCCCGTGGTGCTGGTGTTCGGCGGGATCTACTTCATGTTCGTGAGCTACGCTCGGCCACCAGTCGGCCTCGAGCCCCATCAGGCCGCCGGTCTGCATGCCACAGCCGATGTGTTCAACACGGGCCTGACACTGTCCGCCACCGGCCTGGCGCTCAGCTCCGATGGACGCCACTTCGAGTGGCAGGGCGAGGTGTTCGGCCCGGCCCCTTCGGGTTGGGACCGCTACTGTGCTCGGATCAGTACGGTCGTGTACCTCCCTCCCGTCTTCGCCTTCCTCTACGATGGGAGCGCCACCGTGGACGAGAACTACGAGGAGCGGTGTGGACTGGGCATGTCGCTGGACCTGGCCCGGTTCCATCGTGCCTCGGCGAATCAGCCGGTCCTCACATCGCCCCACGGCTCGGGGAGCCTCCGCTATGCCGATGCGGTGCGCGATGGTGACCGGTTGCTCCTGTACTACGAGTACGCGCGGCCCGATGGATCGCACGAACTGCGGATGAGCCTGGTGACGTTCTAGCGGGGAGCCGTGGCACGCAGGCCTGCGGCCATCGGATGCGGGAACTGGGGGTAGTCTGATGTCTAAGGCACTGGTAACGGGGGGCGCCGGCTTCATCGGTTCGCACATCGTGGACCGGCTGCTCGGCATGGGATTCGATGTGGCCGTGATCGACAACCTGTCGACCGGCTATCGGCGGAACCTGAACGCGAAGGCGACCTTCCACGAGCGGGACATCCGTGACGGTGAGGCTGTGAGGGCCATCTTCGAGGCCGAGCGCCCCAGTGTGGTGTTCCACTTGGCCGCACAGATGGATGTGCGCCGGTCGGTGGCCGACCCCGTCTACGATGCCCAGTGCAATGTGCTCGGGAGCCTCAACCTGCTGGAGGCGGCGCGCGCCACCGGCGTGAGCAAGATCATCTATGCCTCGACCGGCGGTGCCGTCTACGGCGAGCCGCTCGAACTGCCGGTGCGAGAGACCCATCCGATCAACCCGATCTGCCCCTACGGTGCGTCGAAGCACACGGTTGAACACTACCTGTTCATGTACCGCGCCAACTATGGGCTCGAGTACACGGTGCTGCGCTACCCGAATGTGTTCGGGCCGCGGCAGGACCCACACGGCGAAGCCGGAGTGGTGGCCATCTTCAGCCAGCTCATGCTGGCAGGTAAGCAACCCAGGATCTTCGGTCGGGGTGACCAGACCCGCGACTACGTATTCGTGCGGGATGTAGTCGACGCCAACATGCTGGCCCTGGAGGGCGGACACGGTTGTATATACAACGTCGGAACCGGCGTCGAAACGAATGTGAACCAAGTGTTCGCCGCTGTGGCGCAGGCGCTCGGGTACTCGGGCCAGCCCGACTACGCGGAAGAGCGCCTGGGCGAGATCAGCCGCATCTGCCTCGATGCCGGGCTGTTGCGATCTGAACTGGGCTGGACACCGCGCTATACCTTCGAAGAGGGGATCCAGGAGGCGACCGCCTTCTACAAGGACCAGGCACAGTCGGGGATCTGAGCTGGCTCGATCTGTGAACGGTTCGGAGTGGGAGAATGGACGTCTGGGTTGGGCGGCAACCGATCTTCGATGGTGACGTCAAGGTACGGGCCTATGAGGTGCTGTACCGGAGCGGGGCTCGTGGTTCGCGCCACGTTGTGGGCGAGGATAGGGCGACGGCCGAGACGATCGTCCACACCTTCATCGACCTGGGGCTCGAGACCATCACCGGAGGCCGCCGGGCTTTCCTCAACTTCAGCCGCGAGATGCTCGTCGGCGGCTTCGCAGAGCTGCTCCCGGCCGACGCCGTCGTCATCGAGGTGCTGGAACACACCGGGGCCGATGACGCGGTCATCGAGGCCTGCGACCGACTCAAGCGGGCCGGGTACCGGCTCGCGCTCGACGACTACGTCCACGGCACCGGGTCGCACGAGCTATTGGTGCCGATGGCCGACATCATCAAGGTGGACTTCAAGCGGAGCAGCGTGGAAGCGCGGCTCGAGGCCGTGCGACAACTCAAGCGGCCCGGACGCGTTATGCTCGCGGAGAAGGTGGAGTCTGAGCGGCAGTTCGAGTGGGCCCGCCGGAACGGCTATGAGCACTTTCAGGGGTTCTTCTTTGCCCGCCCGTCCAACGTGCACGGCGAACAGATCCCGCAGGCCAAGGCGAGTTACATCCGCCTGCTCAGCGTGCTGCGCGAACAGACGCTGGACCTGGACGAGCTCGCGGGCATCATCAAGAGCGACGTGTCTCTCTCGCACACGCTGCTGCGGATGCTCAACTCGGCGGGCTTCGCGTGGCGCCGCCGGATCGAGTCAGTTCGCCATGCACTGGTGGCGCTTGGTGAGGACGCGACGCGCCGATGGCTATCGCTGCTGTGCCTTACGGCCATCGCCGCCGACCGGCCGCCAGAGCTCGTTGTGCAATCGCTGACTCGGGCGAGATTCCTGGAGGCCCTGGCGCCCGGGATCGGCCTCGAGTCACGTCAGACCGACCTGTTCTTCATGGGAGTGGTCTCCCTGCTGGGCGCGATCCTGAGGCGCCCACTGGCCGCCATCGTCCCTCAGCTGGGCTTGCCCGAGGACGTCGAGGCTGCGCTGCTGGGCCGCGGTACCGACATGGGTCATGCCCTGGACCTCGCTCGCGCGTTCGAGAACGGCGACTGGCGCTCCGTCTCCAAACTGTGCGGATCACTCGGCGCCAGCCTCCAGACCGTGCCCGGTCTCTACATCGAGGCCGCCCAACACGCGACGCGCGCGCTGGGTATCGAGGACCGAGGTGACCAGGAGACGTAAGGGGGGCCGGGGTGGACTTCTGGGTCGGACGGCAACCCATCTTGGGGTGCCGGATGAACGTCGAGGCCTACGAGCTGCTGTACCGGTCCGGGTCTGTGGGCGCTGCCGGTCCCATCGATGGCGACCAGGCGACGGCCCAGACGATCGTCCACGCGTTCGTGGACCTCGACCTACCGTCGCTCACGGGCGGAAAGCGTGCGTTCATTAACTTCACCCGCGAGATGCTCGTCGGAGGCATCGCCGAGCTACTGCCGCCGGATGCCATCGTGGTCGAGGTACTCGAGACCGTGGACGCCGACGACCAGGTTGTCGAGGCCTGCACCCGGCTGAAGCACGCGGGGTACCAGTTGGCTCTTGACGACTACCTATTGGAGTCGGAACAGCACCAGCGGCTCCTGCCCCTGGCCGATGTGGTGAAGGTCGACTTCATGGGTAATGACCTGAGGGCCCGGGAGGAGGCCGTGCGGCGCCTCAAGAGTCCGGGCCGCCTCCTGCTGGCCGAGAAGGTGGAGACGGAGCCGGAGTTCGAGTGGGCCCGCCAACACGGTTACACGCTACACCAGGGGTACTTCTTCGCGCGGCCGACCACGGTCCAGGGGCAGCAGATACCGCCTGCCAAGCTCAACTACCTGCGGCTGCTGAATGCTTTGCGCAACCGCGAACTGGACCTCGATGCCGTCGAAGCGGCAGTTCGGGATGATGTCTCACTCACACACAGGCTTCTGAGGCTGCTCAACTCCGCCAGCTTCTCGTGGCGCCAGCGGATCGGCTCAGTGCGCCACGCGCTCGTGGCGCTGGGAGAGGATGCCACACGCAAGTGGCTCTCGCTCTTGTGTACCATGGGAATCGCGACCGATCGGCCCGCCGAGCTTGTGGTGCTCTCGCTGACGCGCGCCCGGTTCCTCGAGGAGGTCTCGGGCCTCATCGGTCTCGAGGCCCGTAGTGGTGATCTGTTCTTCATGGGCATGGTATCCCTGCTCCCTGCGATCTTGGCGCGCGAAGCAGCGGAGGTCTATGCGCAGCTTGCCCTGCCCGACGACGTGCGACAGGCGCTCATGGGGGGCGGCAACGTCCTGGCGAGTGCCCTGCGGATGGCCTTGGTGTTCGAGCGAGCCGAGTGGTCGCGGCTTCCGTCATTGTGCGCGGACCTTGGCACCACTCCCCGCGCGGTGTCGGACGCTTACATCCGGGCCGCTCGCCACGCGACGCGCGCCCTGGGCACTGAGGACTAAGTCTCCAGCCCGAGACCAAGATGGCGAGGCGGTCACCGTGTCGTAAGCATCCGGGAGGGATTGCGTACCGATTCCCTGAAGACGGGCTCTCAGCGGACGCGTCGGAAGCCTGGATGGGCGAGTCATGCGGTTACGCCCAAGCCAGTGGATTGAGGGGCGGTCGCAGTGGACTTCTGGGTGGGCCGGCAGCCCATCTTCGACGGACAGGTAGTCGTTCAGGCCTACGAACTGCTGTACCGCCAGGGCCAACAGGGCCTTCGCTCGTCGGACCAGGGCGACCAGGCCACCGCGCAGACCATCGTTCACTCGCTGCTCGACCTGGGACTCCCGTCGCTCACGGGCGGCCGGCGCGCGTATATCAACTTCACGCGCGAGATGCTCCTGGGCGGCTATGTCGAGCTGTTGCCCAAGGACGGTGTGGTCGTTGAGATCCTCGAGACCGTGGACGTCGATGACGCTGTGGTCGGTGTGTGCTCGGAGCTTCAGCGCGCCGGCTATTGTCTGGCGCTCGACGATTTCACGCCCGGTGACGCCCGGGGGCCGGCCCTCCTCCCATTGTGTGAGCTGGTGAAAGTGGACTTTGTGGAGACCAGCGAAGAGGAACGTGCCGCGCTGGCTCGCGCGCTGCGGCCGTCCGGCCACACGCTGGTCGCTGAGAAGGTGGAGACCGAGCAGGAGTTCGAGTGGGCCCGGGCCAATGGGTTCTCCCTTCACCAGGGGTTCTTCTTCGCCCGGCCGACGACGGTCCAGGGGCGCGTGAATCCGACGGCGAAACTGAGCTACGTACGTCTCCTGAGCACCCTTCGCCAGCCGGTGCTGGATTTCGACGAGCTCGAGCGCACCGTCAAGTCGGATGTGGCGCTCTCACACAAGCTCCTGCGCATGCTCAACTCGGCCGGATTCGGATGGCGGCGCCGGATCGAGTCGGTTCGCCACGCCCTGGTCGCTCTGGGGGAAGAGGCGATCCGCAAGTGGCTGTCTCTGGTCTGCATCGCGTCGATCGCCGCTGACCGCCCGCAGGAGCTGGTGGTGCAATCACTGAGCCGGGCATGGTTTCTGGAGCAGCTCGGCCCTCATGTGGGCATGGGCGACCGCAAGACCGACCTGTTCTTCATGGGGATCGTCTCCCTGCTGGGAGCCCTACTCCTGCGGCCGATGGACGAGATCGTGGAGCAGCTCACATTGGCCAAGGACGTCGAGCGCGGGCTTCTCGGCCAGGATGGCCGGATGGGGGAAGCCCTGGAACTGGCACGAGCACTCGAGAACGCCGACTGGCGGGCCGTCCCGGTCATCTGTGGCGATCTGTCCACGGACCCGGGCATCGTCGCCCGTCTGTACGTCGATGCGGTGCGCGAGACGTCGCGCATCCTGGGTGCCGAGGACTAGCTGGAGTACCTGCCGCCGAGAGGAGGGACCACGGCGAGGATCGATGCTCACTACTATCAGCAGTTCGACGCCGATCTGAAGCGAGAGGTCCCCGGCGAGGGATACGGGGGCTGGAAGCACGCCCGCATCGACCTGGCGCCAGATCACACGGCATTTGTGGTGATGCATGCATGGGACTGCGGCACGCCCGAGGAGTACCCGGGCTGGTACCGTTGTGTCGAGTACATCCCTCGAGCGAACCGCATTTGCCGTGAGGTCTTCCCTCCGCTGCTCGCGGCCATCCGGCGTTCGCCGCTCCCGCTATACCATGTGGTCGGCGGGGGTGATTACTATCGGCATCTGCCCGGCTACATGCGAGCAGCGGCTTTGGCCGGTCCCGCGCCCGAACCGCCGCCTCTCGTGGCCAGTGATCCGGTGCTGGACGGCCTGCACGCCTTCCGCTCGACAACGGTGTTCGTGGGGGAACACAACCAGTCCGACGTCGCCCGGGGGTTCGAGCGGCTGGACTTCGCGCCCGAGGCGCGCCCGTACGGCGATGAGGGTGTGGCCGAAAACGGTCACCAGTTGGGGGCCCTGTGCCGGGCAGACGGCATCAATCACCTGATCTACATGGGCTTCGCCATCAACTGGTGCCTCCTGCTCTCGCCCGGTGGCATGCACGAGATGAGCCAGCGTGGCGTGATGTGTTCGGCCATCCGGCAGGCCGTCACTGCCGTGGAGAACCGCGAGAGCGCTCGCCGGGAGCTGCACAAGGAAGAGGGCCTGTGGCGGGTCGCCCTGGCTTTCGGATTCGTGTTCGATGCCGACGACGTCATCCGGGCCCTGAACCGGTTGTGTGGGCACGGGCCACATGATGAGTGAGCCGCGACTCGCCCCCGAGGACAGCCTGGTGGCTGCCTGGAAGTGTGCCACACGCCAGACCTACGACCGGCTGGGCCTGGTCATGTTCGCCAATGTTGCGTGGGTTGCGGCCACACTGGGGCCACTCGGTGTGTGGTTGGGCTTACCCGTGGTCCCGGCCTGGGCCCGCGCCACCGGCGCAGTGTTGTCCTTGGTGTTCCTGGGCGGGCCGGCGTCCCTTGGGTTGTACCGTGTGGCCCTGGCCGTGAGCCGTGGCGATGATGCTGGCCCTCTGCTGTTCCTATCGGGCTTCGGTCGCCTGTTCCCCCGAGCCGTGCTGGTGGCCGCGCTGAACGCGCTCGTCATTGCCACCGGCCTGAGTGTGGCACTCTTCTGGCTCCGGTTCCAGTCGGTGTATCTGGCCGCCATCGGCTGTGTCTGGGCATGGCTCCTCTCGCTGTGGTGCATCTCGCAGTGCGTTGCCTGGCCGCTCCTGGCCGATCCCGACGTTCGCGTTGGAATGGCCCTGCGCGCAGCCCTGGGCTTGACGATGGCGCGCCTGCCGTCGGTGCTTGCCATGGTCTGGGCCCCGGTGGCTGGGCTGGCCGTGTGCGTCCTGCCGGCTCTTGTTGTATCGCCCAAGCTGCTGGGCCTTCCCGTCCTGGTTGTCGCGCTGCTATTCTTCGCTCACGCCGCCTTCGTCCACACTCACGTGTCATGGTGGTTGGTGGCCGGGCGCCCGGCAGGGGCATCAGAAAGGGTGCCAGAACCCTGCGACGGCTTGGAAAGCGGGGAGTGAGCTGTGCCAGAGGTAACGACACTGGGAATTCTTGTGGCCGACGTGCTGGCGCGTCCGGTGGACCACTGGCCGGAGCGAGGGAAGCTCGAACGCGTAGACCAGATGGCTCTGCACATCGGTGGCTGTGCGGCGAACACGGGTATTGACCTGGCCAGACTGGGGATCGACACGGCGGTCATTGGCAAAGTGGGCGCGGACGGCTTCGGCGATTTCGTGGCCCACGCGCTTGAACAAAGCGGCGTTGACGCCTCTGCCGTGCGCCGCGACGAGCATATCGGCACCTCGGCGACGATGGTCATGGTCCACGGCGACGGTGAGCGCACCTTCATCCACTACTGCGGTGCCAACGCGGCACTGCGCCCCGAGGATGTGGACATGGAGCTGGTGGGCCGCAGCCGCATCCTGCACATCGCCGGGGCGTTTCTCATGCCCGGGTTCGATGGCGCTCCCGCGGCCCAGGTGCTGAAGGCCGCTCGTGACCTTGGAGTTACCACATCCCTCGACACGTGCTGGGACGCCACCGGCCAGTGGATGAGCCTCATCGAGCCCATGTTGCACCATGTGGACTACTTCATCCCGAGCCTCGAGGAAGCCAAGCAGCTCACGGGTCGAGATGATCCCCGCGACGTGGCCCGGGTACTGCGTGATTTCGGCATTGGTACCGTTAGTCTCAAGATGGGCAGCGCGGGCGCCTACAGCATCGGGCCCGAAGGCGAAGTGACCGTTCCGATCTTCCGCGTCGAGCCAGTGGATGCCACGGGGGCGGGGGACGCATTTGCCGCCGGCTTCCTCGCCGGCGTCGTCAAGGGGTGGGACCTGGAGCGGGCCACCCGCCTGGCCAATGCCACCGGCGCCCTGTGCGTCACCGGTCTGGGCGCCACGACCGGGCTGCGCTCGTGGGACGACACCCTGGCGTTCATCGAGACCGCGGAGGTCGTGCGGTGAGCGACTCAGCAGGACCCCGGCTCGGCCTCGCCATGGGCGCGGACTGTAGTGGCGAAGGGGTCTACAAGGGGCCGCTGGAGGCTCTGGGGGCGCGCGTAACCGTGTTCAGTTGCGCCCATGGCCCCGTGCCCGCTCAAGCGCTGAAGGACCTGGATGGGCTGGTGCTCTCCGGTGGTGGCGACGTGCACCCCAGCCACTACGGGCAGGAGCATGGCGGGCTCTCCAGGGGCATCGACATGCAGCGCGACACCTTCGAGATGGCTCTGGTCCACGGGGCTCTCGAGGCCGGGATCCCTCTGCTCGGCATTTGCCGGGGATGCCAGGTTCTGAACGTGGCTCTGGGAGGCACACTGTACCAGGATCTGAGAGCTGAGCACACTGGAAGGACGCTGGAGCATAGCTACGCCGATCACGACCCCGGGCGTTTCCACGGGCTTCGGCTGGACCCCGGGAGCTGGTTGGCGCGGGCAGCGGGGCGTTGTCGGATCACGGTGAACTCGCACCACCACCAGGGGGTTCGCGAGCCGGGCCCCGGCGTCAGGATCGTGGCCTGGGCCATTGACGGCGTCGGCGAGGCGATCGAGTTGGCATCATCGGTGGGGTTGGCCATCGGGGTGCAGTGGCACCCGGAGCGGCTGACACCGGACGAGCAATGGCCACTCCGAAGCTTCGTGCGCGCCTGCGCGCGGGGGCGAACCGAAACGGGCCCTGTCCGGTCCGAGGGAGCGTAGGAGACCCATGCGATCAGTGACAGCCTTGGACCTGCTGTTTGGCCTGTTCCGCCTGACATTGGCGGTGTCCGGACTGGTCTGGTTCGTGCTCGAAGCGGGAACGGTGCCGATCGAGGGCTGGGTCTTCTGGGTTATCGTGGCCGTGTTCGCGCTGTACGCCCTCCTGATCCTCGCATGGTCGCAGCAGCGGCCCGAGAGCGCGGAGCGGGTGCAGGCCTGGTCCGCATTCGTGGATTTGGCGCTGATCACGTTCCTGGTGCAGGTATCCGGTGGCTTCGAGTCCTTCTTCTGGGGCGCCTACGTCTTCGTGGCCGCGTTCCACGCCAGCTACTTCGGTCTCGGACTGGGCCTTGCCGTGTCCGCCGCGTCCATGCTTCTCCTCTCCACCGTACTGATCACGCACCCGGAGGAGAGCCCCGACTGGGTCCGCATTATCTTCCAGGCCCTGCTGCCAGTCCTGGCCGCCTTCTGCTGCGGGGTGGTCAATGCGCGCCAGTCCATGATGCGCCAGCAGTCAGTCCGTTGGGCCATTGGCGCGCGGGGCTCGGTTGCCAGTATCCACAACGCGGGGCTGGCCGTCGCCCAACGTGTCCTGGAACTCCACGCGCTCTCCCGGATGTCCAGCAGCTTTGAGACACTGCGCGACCTTATTGGCGGTGCCATGGGCGCCGCCCGGTCGGTGCTCGAGATCGAGGCATACGGATTGCTCTCCGTCGACCGCGACGCGCGGTGTTTGGTCCCCGTGGTGCAGCAGGGGTTCCCGGAGGCTTTCGAATCGGCTCGGCCGGACCTGTCGCACCCGATGCTGGCCCCCGTTCTTGAGGGGCGGGAGCCCATCGTCTGGCGGGACGGTCCCACCGCGCTGGGGGATATCCTCGGCATGACGGACGTCGAGTGCGGGGCTGCGGTAGCCGTACCAGTCGCCCGGGGGGACCAGGTAGTGGGCGTTCTGATGGCGTGCGCGTCGGCGGGCCAGGAGATCCGGGCGCGGTCGCTGGAGGCTCTCGTCGCCGGTTCGGAGCAGATGGGGGAGGACCTGGCGGCGTTCGGCGAGGGACCCGGGGGCTCGCCAAGTTCCGAGGTGAACGCGTAGGTCACCCTCCGGTCTCGCGCGAAGCGGGGCGCGGACACGAGGGAGGTCGGGTGTGGCCGCGCAGGCTCCCCTGTCAGTCCGTCGCGTGCGCCGGACCGGTCTTCGGACCAAGCTGTTCGTCGCGCTGCTGGTCACCACGGTGCCCGGGTTGTCTGTTCTCGGCCTGTACGCGCATCAGTCGGCCGCTGACCTGATCCGCGATCTGATGGTGGGCTGGTGGGACGGCCGGGCCCAACTCCTCGCGCGCACCATGGGCGAACCCATCCGGATGGCCGCCGACGACGTGCGCATGCTCGCCCAGACGCCCTCGGTGACGAGGCTCGCTGACGGCGCTGTGGGTTCCGCGCCGCGTGCCACCGGTGTGGTCGAGGACGTGCGCCGTGAGTTCGAGGCCCTGGCGGCGAGGCGCCGCAACTACCGGCACATCATGTACATAGGACCCACAGGCGCTCCGGTGGTTCGTGTCGACCCGGCGGGCCCG
>Ga0116184_10003914_pt1 | contig 11977 bp, 7 predicted proteins | sample AD_JPNNA5_MetaG_FD_89886 | JGI IMG/M metagenome (GOLD analysis project Ga0116184, IMG submission 89886) | Active sludge microbial communities of municipal wastewater-treating anaerobic digesters from Japan - AD_JPNNA5_MetaG | ecosystem: Engineered > Bioreactor > Anaerobic > Digestate | place...
GAGCGGCTACCCGTACGACAAAACCGTCGAAGGCAGCGCGGACAGTTACCGCAAGGCGCGGGATTTGGCGCTGCAAGGCAAACTGCTCGAAGCGCAGGAAGAAATCGAGCGGCATTGCCTGGGGACGCGCAGCCAGGCCTATATGCCCCTGGGCGACCTGATCATCGACTACAAGCGCAAACAGAAAGCCGCCAATTACCGCAGGAGCCTCGATTTGCGCACCGGCATCGCGGAAGTCGAATACCAAACAGGCGCCGTAAAACATAAACGGGAACTTTTCGCCAGCTGGCCGGGGCGCGTCGTCGCGCTTCGGCTGAAAACCTCTGGCGGCCGCGAGGATTTCACGCTGCGGTTTACCAGCCCGCTGAAAATCAGCCGGCGCGCCGAAGGCGGGATGCTGATCATCGACGGGGAATGCCCATCGGAGTTCAACGAAGGCCGAAAGGACGCCAACATCTGTTACCACGAAGAGCCCGAGCGGCGGGGCATCCGTTTCCGCGCGGCGGTACGGGTGACCGGCAACGGGCAGATTACCTGCGGTACAAGCGCCGTCACCGTCGCCTCCGCGAGCGACACAACCGTTCTCATCGCCTGCGAAACCAGTTTCAACGGCTTTGACCGCCAGCCTTTCACCGACGGGAAACCGTATGAAGAGGCGGTAGCGCAAACGCTCCTGAACGCCGCGGATTTCGACACGCTCAAGGCGGCGCATACGGAAGACTACCAGCAGTATTACGACCGCGTGGAGCTGGATCTCGGCTCGGATAAACTAGAGAACATCCCGACCGACAAGCGGCTCAAACGCTTTGAAAAGACGGGGGCAGACCGTTCCCTGTACGCGCTTTTCTACAACTACGGCCGCTATCTGGCCATCGCCTCGTCGCGGGAAGGCTCGCAGCCGTCCAACCTGCAGGGGATTTGGAACAACCTCTACTCGCCCCCGTGGCACGCCAACTATACGGTCAACATCAATACCGAAATGAACTATTGGCCGGTGCTGATGTGCTCGATGCCCGAATTGCACGCGCCGCTGCTGAAGATGGTCGAAGAACTTGCCGCAGCGGGGCGCCGCACCGCGCAGGTGCATTACGGCGCGAAGGGCTTCGTCAGCCACCACAACGTCGACCTCTGGCGGCATACGGTGCCGGTTTTTGACTCCGCCGTGTACGCCTTCTGGCCGATGTCGCCGGGCTGGCTTTGCCGCCATCTGTTCGAGCATTACGAGTACACGCTCGACCGGGATTTCCTCGAGCGGCGCGCCTTCCCGGTGATGCTCTCTGCGGCGGAGTTCTACCTTGACTGCCTGGTGGCCGACAAGGACGGCTTCCTGATTTTCGCGCCGTCCACATCGCCCGAAAATACGTTCCTCTATCACGGCAAACGCTGCAGCGTCGCGGCGACAACAACGATGACCATTTCCATCATCAGGGACCTGTTCGGCAACTGCGTCAAGGCAAGCGAGATTCTCGGCAGCCACGACGAACGCGTCGGCCGTATCGGCGAAGCGCTGCTGAAACTGCTGCCCTTGCGCGTCGGCAGCCGCGGGCAGTTGCTGGAATGGTATGAGGAATACGAGGAAGCCGAGCCCCATCACCGCCATATATCGCACCTGTACGCCCTGCACCCCGCCAACCTCATCACGCCCGAGGCGACGCCAGAATTCGCCGAGGCGGCGAGAAAAACGCTCGAACTGCGCGGCGACGAGGGGACGGGCTGGAGTCTGGGGTGGAAAATCAACTTCTGGGCACGGCTGCAGGACGGCGACCGCGCGCTGCGCCTGCTGGAGCGGCAGCTGCGCTTTGTCAAGTCAGTCGGCGTGAACTACCGAGGCGGCGGAGGCACCTACGCCAACCTGTTCGACGCGCACCCGCCTTTCCAGATCGACGGCAATTTCGGTTCGGTCAGCGGCATGACGGAAATGCTGATGCAAAGCCGCGGCAATACGGTGCTGCTGCTGCCCGCACTGCCTTCGAAATGGCGCAACGGGCAAATCAACGGGCTGACCGCCAAAGGCGGCGTCAAGGTCGACATCGTCTGGCGCAGCGGCGTGCTGGCGCGCGCAAGGCTATGCGGGCGCGGTGATTTCACGGTCATGTACCGCGGCGTAGCGAAAAATATCAGTCTGCGCGGCGTCGAGGTATTCCTGACACAGGAAGATTTCCGGCGCGCCGGGCGGAACTGACGGGAAAGGGATTCGACGATGGGCTCAACCGTCGAGGCGGACCTGTACGATTTCGACAAAACGGTGTTCCCATGGGACTCCGGCATGCGCTTTTGGCTTTTTTGCCTGAAAAAGCGGCCTTCGCTGCTAAGGTACCTGCCCGTGCAGGCGGCTGGCGCGCTGAAATTTTTGCTGCATCTCGGCGACAGCGCGGACGCGAAGTCGCGCAGCCTCGCCTTCCTGAAAGGGATCGACGCCGCCGAAGAAGCCGCTTTGTTCTGGGATGCGAACGAGAGGCATATCTATCCCTTTTTTCTGCCGGAGAACCGGCCGCGGCCCGCCGTCGTATGCTCCGCGTCGCCCGATTTTCTGCTCAGGCCCGTTTGCGAACGGCTGAAAACGGAAAAACTGGTCTGTACGCACGTCGACGCGGCCAGCGGGAAAATCAAAGGAAAAAACTGCAAGGGCGCTGAAAAGGTCCGCCGCCTGGCGGCCGAGGCGCCGCAATACCGGTTTATCAACGTCTACACGGACTCCGTAAAAAACGACGCGCCGATGCTGGCGCTGGGCGAAAAGGCATTCCTGGTTCAAAAAGGCCACACAGTCCCCTTGCGCTGATCCTTATTAAATGCTATGCGGCGCCCTCCCGAAAAGGAAGGCGCCGCTTTTTTACGGTTTCAACCGCGCAGATGGGGCAGGTACATCCCCGTTTCTTTCAGCCGCCGCTGCACCGCGCACACGTCGGCCTGCGCGGGTTTTGTACCGCCGCGCACGCACAGCGCCGCTGCGACGCCCGCCGCCTGGCCGGTAATATAGCAGCCGGGCATGACACGTATCGACGACTGCATCGCCCGGTCGGCGGATACGCAGCGGCCCGCCACGAGCAGATTGCCCACCCTTTTGGGCACCAGGATACGGTAGGGCACGCCGTAGCTCTCCCCTTCCGCATAGCGGTACTTCATGTGGTCGGCATAAAAGCCGTCGAAACTCGCCGCGGAGTTGTCGGAAGCGTGGATATCCACCGGGTAGCAGTAACGGCCGATTTCATCGTCGAACACGGCGCGGCTGACGAAATCGTCCAGCGTGAGCACATAAGCGCCCGTAATCCGGCGCGTTTCGCGGATGCCGAGCATTGAGCCCGTCGCGGCGAGTTCCATCCGCTCGTATCCCGTAAGGTAGCCCTTATAGTAACGTTCGTATTCGCCGATGAGTTTTCTGCCCCAGACGAGCGCTTCGGTCAGGGAAACCTCGTCCGTGCCGTCCACCTCGAAGGTGTGGCCGATGTTGCCGCCGCCGAGGTTGGTGCTGATTTTCCACATGCCGGGCAGGTGCAGGTCCGGTTTGGTGAAAACGCCGTCTTGTATCGCCTGCTCGAGTTTGGCGCGGTCGTTCCCCTTGCGCGCCTGCCAGTCGATACCGGTCCAAAGGCTGCAAAGCGTGCCCGCCATCATCCGGCCTTCCCCGTCGCCCTTTTCCCAGGGCGCGCCTGCCATCGCGGCGAGGTCGCCGTCGCCCGTGCAGTCGATATAGATAGAGGCCCGGGCGGCGAACATGCCGCTTTTAGCGCTGAGAATGCAACAGGCGATTTCATCGCCGTCCATAACGGCGTCCGCCAGGTGCGTGCACAGGGAAAAGCGGACGCCCGCCTCTCCCAAAATCTCATCGTAAGCCCTTTTCAGCGCCTCCGCCTTGATGGCGTAGGATTGTTTTTTCTCATACTCTTCCCCGCCGAGCCGCCACATGCGCTCGAGAATCTCCAGGCCGAAGCCGCCGGCGAGGAAATGCTCGCCGTCCCCGAACTGCATGAATGCGGGAACCAGACCGGCCGTCCCCTGCCCGCCCAGGCAGGCTTGCCCCTCGATGAGCAGGACATCGGCCCCGAGACGCGCAGCGGCGACGGCCGCAGCGCAGCCCGCCGGCCCGCCGCCCGCGACGAGGACGTCGGCGGCATATTTGACCGGTAAATCGCGGTTATAAACGACGTTTTTCATTTTCCCTCCGCGGCAGTATTTGACCCCGGCCGATGAAACCCTGTCCGGGAAACCGGACTCCTTCACAAACAGGCCCGCTTATTGCGGAATGAATATAAAAAAGCCCGGGGCAACACGCTTTGCTCCGGGCCGGCATTGCTGATTATCTGGCCGTCACGGATTTCGCCGGCGAAAGGGCCCCGTAGTAATTCTTTCCGGACACCGTGCGGTATGCCCTGACTTTGTAGGAATAGGTTCTGCCTTTGACGAGGCCGTCCTTATCCGTCCATGAAGTGCCGGTCAGCACCTTCAGGCGCGAATAGGCGTTGGTCAGCGAGCTCTTGCGGTAAAGGACATAGCCTGTGGCGCCGGGAACGGCAGACCAACTGAGTTTGACCGACAGCCCTGCCTGCGCTTCCGCTTTGAAGGAACCGGGTACGCCCGGCAACGGGACAGCCGACACGGCGGCGCTCGGCGACCCGTAATAATCCGTGCCGCCGGCGGTTCTGTAAGCGCGCACTTTGTAGTAATACTTCGTCCCGGTTGTACGGCCGGTATCCGTCAGGGAAAGTTCCTTCGTCACCTTGATTCTCGCATAGCCGGACGACGCGGAGGCGGACCGGTAGACGACATAGCCCGTCGCGCCCGCCACGGCGTTCCACGAGAGTTTGACGCTGTTGTATGAAGCCGAGGCCGCCTTGAAGTTCCCGGGCACCGCCAGTTTCGGCAGGAAGATGTTGGCGCCGGAAAAGCCGAGGATAAAATTATAGGTGGTAGAACTGCCTTTACTGGACAACATGTCCCTGCTTTCGCACTTGTAAAAATATGCCGGCAGTGTTGTGCGTCCTTCTTCTGGTGTTCGTACCCAACGTGGGTCCATGACGATTTTTGTTCCCGCGTCTGCCGTGATGTTTCTGACGGCTTTGAGGTTGAAACGGAACAGCCAGGTGCCCGGCAAATACTCCGGGTGACCGCCGTTCGCGGCGTTGCTTTGGGCTTGCGCCGTCACGCAAACAGCAGTGTAGGCATTGAACATCGTCTGCCCAGCCGAAGCACCGTAAACTTCTTGGAAAACCTTGAGCGGTACATAGGTCGCGCCGCTGTAATCCCCGACCGCTTTCGCATAATAGGTATTGGACGGATTGGGCGTGAAGGCGCTTTTCTGCGAGCCGATAATGGTAAAGGCGTTTTTGCCGAACAGTACGGCAAAACGGACCGTTCCGCAGAGAAAGTCAGTTTCCGGCACGATGCGCACGGTGATGACCTGGTCCTTGGCGATATTTTCGCCGTCTTTGAGCGGCGTAAAGGTACTGCCGGACATCCGCCCGACTTCGAGTTTAACGACGGCGGTGAGTTTTTTGCCGTCGTTGAGCGCGGCGTAGGCGCCGATTTGAAGCGCGCCCAGCGCCAACGAAAGGGCCAGCATGAGCGACAGCATTTTCAAAACCGTTTTCATTGATTTCACCTCTGCGGGCACACGCAGCGCGTGTTCTTTCTTATTCCCCGCATATCTATTATAATATATGCAGGCTGCCGGGTCAAACGGCGCGGGCCTCACGGCGCCGGCTTTAAAGGCAGCCGTCACGCTGAAAGCGGGGGTAAATGATGAATATCGCGGATATCAGCAAAACCGGCGCGGGCAGGATCGTACAGGTCAACCCGGCCCAGTTGGAGTGTTATATCGATAACCTGACGCGCGAGAATATGCGCAGGGGCGACAGGGCGCGCGCGGAAATCGCAAGCCCGGAAGCGCTCGCCGCCCACCGCGAAAAAGTGCGGGCCTCTTTTCTGCGCAGCCTGGGCGCCATGCCGTCGGGTTACTTCGCCGGCGCGCGCGTCACCGGCCGCTTCGAGACCGGCGGACTGGTTTGCGAAAACCTGCTGCTGGAGACGCTGCCCGGCTTCTTCGCGACCGCCAACGTCTATAAACCCGCCGGCCGCGGCGGCAGGCTGCCCGCGGTGCTGATGGTCTGCGGCCATTCGCCGGAAGGCCGGATGAACCCCGTCTATCAGCGCGTACAGCGTATTATCGCGAGCGCCGGTTTCGTCGTAATGGGGCTCGATCCCATCGGGCAGGGCGAGCGAATCAGTTATTACGAGGAAGGAAGCGAAGAGCCCCTCATCGAACCCTGCACCAGGGAACACGACTACGCGGGGCTGCAGTGCCTGTTGACCGGTATGACGGTGACAGGCTTTTTTGTGCACGACGGCATCTGCGCGCTCGACTACCTCGCCTCGCGCGGGGACGTCGACGCGGCGAGAATCGGCGTGACGGGTTCCAGCGGAGGCGGCACGCAGACGAGCATGCTGATGATGGCCGCGCCCGAAAAAATCGCCGCCGCCGCGCCAGCCACTTTCCTGTCTGACCGCGAAGCCATTCTCGACACGAGGCAGGCGCAGGACCTGGAACAAATCTGGCCGGGCATGGCGGCAGACGGCTTTGACCACGCGGATGTGCTCGCCTGCATGGCGCCAAAGCCTGTGCTGCTGCTGTGCGTCGACTCCGACTTTTTCCCGCTGGAGGGCGCGCACAGAACTTATACCAAAGCCGAGCCGCTGTGGAAGATGTTCGGCAAAGAAAACGCGCTTGAAATCTTCACCGACACCTCCAAGCACGCATATACCCGGGCTCTGGCCGAAGCGGCCGCCCGCTTCTTCGTAAAGCACCTCGGCGCGCAGGGCGGTTTCGAGCCGCAGGAGCCGTTTTGGATTGAAAGCGAAAAGCTGTTCGCCGCGGGCGGCAGCGTCGTCAAGACGCTGGGCTCCAAGCTGGTCCACGATTTCGCCGCCGAACGGCTTGAACGGCTCGAAAACGAAAAACGGCGGTTTTCCCTCGACAGCAGGCGCGAAGAAGCGGCGGACTTTATCCGCGCCAGGGTTGATGCATGCAGGCCCTACCCGCTTTATCTCAAACGCAACTATAACCAAAGCGAAGGGTTCAGGGGTTTTTACAACCTCGCCGCAGAATATTACACCTGGCGCCAGCAGGAGGGCATTGTTGGCTACGGCATGTATCTGACGCGGCTGGGCGTGACCCCGAAAAAGGCGGTTATCGCCCTCTGGGACGGCGGCACCTCGGTGCTGCACCGCCGCCTCGACGACGTGATGGACCTTTGCGATAAGGGTTACAGCGTTTTCGTCGTGGACCTGCCGGGGACGGGTTCCCTGGGCGAAAACCTTTACAGCGAAAGCCGGCCGGACTACTACTACACGCGCATGACGGCCTTTTGCTGCGACCTTCTCGTCAACGGCGACTCCCTGCCCGCTATGCGCGTGCGCGCCGTCCTGCGAGCGTACGAAGCGCTGCGCGCGTTTGCCGGCGAGTCAATCGAAACGGGGCTGCTGAGCGCCGGACGCTTCAACCTTTACGCGCTCGCGGCCAAACTCATCGAACCGTCCTTTGCCTTTGTGGACGAGCGCGAGCCTTTCGAGGGTTTCTCCCGCCTGGTCGAGCGGAAATATTACAACCACAACAACCTCATGACATACATTATGCCCGGCATGCTCGAAAAGTTCGATATCCCGGATTTGAGGGAGTTCACGCGGTAAAAGCGTTCTAATAAAACACGTGAGAGCCGGCGCTTATGCGCCGGCTCTCACGCACCGACAGCCCTCTCACGGTTTCAGCCTGAACAGGGCGACGACACCCTCTTTATAATACAACGTCTCGTAATCGCCGTTGAGGTAATCGTTGACGTCGACCCCTTGAGTCGCGACGGCAAAATCGAACGCCACATATTCGGTTTTGTGCTTGGTCGGCAGTTCGTAGAGTATCTTATGGTCATAGAGATGGGAAACGAGAAAGGCGGAAGCGGAAACCTCCGCGTTGTCGGGAATCAGAGCAAGGCACTCGTCGTAGGTCTGCGTACGGCTTTGTTCGGCGAAATAATTGGTGAAATACACCGTTTTGGAAAGCATGGTGTTCGCGTAAAGCATCAGTGTCGCGGCGGCGCAGAAGACCGCGACGGCCCGCTGCGGACGCGGCTTGAAGGACGCGATATTGGACACGAACAGATAGAATAATATCGCCGCGCTGCCGTAGGTGTACTGAAAGTCGATGGAATGCTGTAGCTCGTAGTCCGACATCAGGTTGACCAGCACCATCGGGCCGAGCAGAATGTATTTCGCATACTGCCTGTTGATCAGCGGAATAAAAGCCAGCGGGACGAGCATGCGCAGGAGAAACTCCAGTTTTCCCTCGTCGAAACACTGGGCCAGGACATAGGCGGGATTTGCCGCGAAGGCTTTCACGACGCCCAGCAGGCCGTCGCCCGGCGCGCCGTAATTGCCGTACCGCCCGACCATTGCGCCAAGACCGAAACGTTGAAGCAGCCAGAGCGCGAGGCCGAAATAAGCGAGCGATATCAAGAAGAGCGGAACGCCCTTTTTGATGTCCTTTTTGCCGAACACCATATAAAGCGCGATGAACGCGACATAAACCGGCGCGTCTTCCTTGACGGCGAACACCAGCAGCGCGAAAGCGAAAATACCTGCGGCTTTGTTTTTTTCGATGAAATAAAAAAGCCATAAAACCAGCGGCAGCAAAAACTTGTTTTCGTGCAGGTCATAGAAACAGCCGCCCGTAACGGAGGGGAAAAAGGTGTAAACGGCGCCGGCGGCGGCCGTGATGAAAGGCGGCAGGCCGAATTTTTTACAAAGCAGATACAGCGGCGCCAGCCCGCTTGCCAGCAGAACGGCCTGCATAATCTGCAGCGTGACGGGCGAATCGAAGACGGCGAAGAAAGGCAGCAGCAGATAATAGATGGGCGAAATATGCACCGCGAAATGCGACAGAAGGCCATCCCGCTCGCAGGTGGTCATCGGCAGGAAAGTCGTCTTCATATAGTAGAACATCTGAGAAAAGATGCCGAAGTCGAAACCGGGGCTGCGGTACTGCAAATACTTCATCGTAGTCAGGCCGCCGACATAGACGGCGAAACCACAGCCGAGCAGCACATAAAGCAGCATGACGGTTTTTTTTCGCAGTTGGGGTTCAAAAGCGCTTCGGTAAACGGCGTAATATGTCAGCAGCGCGAACAGCGCCGTGACGGCGATATAATAATAGGTGTTGCCGGGAGCCGAAGCGCAGGTGAGGATAAAATAGAGGAAGACGGAGAAAAACAGCAGCAGTTTATCGGCTTTCATCGTCCGCGCGCGGTAAAGAAGAACGTTGAGCAGCACAAAAGCGCCCAAAACGCCGCCTGCGGCGCGCGTCAGCGACAGTCCTGTGAAAAAAGCCGTTTGCGTGAACTTGACGCTTGAGGCGAGAAGCACAACGAGCGCCGTAAGCGCCCATGCGCTCATAAGCCTGACGACGGCTTTCTCTACCGTCAGGTGTTTGAGCAGCGGATTGTTTTTCAGCGCCGCCGAGTCCGGTTTCAAGTATCTTTCCCTTCCCTGGCTTGTTTCAGTTCGAGGTATTTGGCCTTTCTGGCCTCAAAAATCTCCTTCTCCGCGGCAGTTTCGGCAAGCAGCGCCGGTACCTGAGCGGGTTTGAGGTCCTCGCCGAGAGCGACATAGGTGAAAAACGCCGTCAAAGCGACATCGGGCGGGTCCTCGCTGAGAAGGTCCTCCGACTTGACGGTGATTTGTACTTCCATGGACGTTTTGCCGGCGAACGCCAGCTGCGCCTCGCAGATGACCAGGCGGCCGACGGGTATCGGCTTATAGAACACCAGTTCGTCCACCCGCACCGTCACCACGGGCCTGCGCGCGTGCCTGGTAGCCGCGACGCCCCCGCAGGCGTCCATCAGTTTCATCACTTCGCCGCCGTGAACCGTACCCGCTGGGTTGGCATGCCCCGGCAGCATCAGTTCCGACAGAACCGCTTTGGATTGGGATACGGTTTTGCTCTCCATGTCAAGGCCTCCGGCGGCTTGAAGCGGTTAAACCGGCAAATTGCCCAAAATGACCGCCAGCAGGTTGATGCGTGAAATCATCTCGAGAATATACGCGGTCCGGCCGGCGGATTGCCAGCCCTCGAAGAAGGCGGTTTTTTGGATGCGGAAAGAGTCGACCTGTTCGCCGGTATCGGAAATAAACGACTGGATCAGGCATTCGCCGCCGTCAAAGGCAATGGTCGAATAAATCGGAACACCGGTGAAAGGATAGGAATAACCAAGCCAGAAATAATCATACGGCTCGTCGGGCACTCTGCTCCTGCCGGCGGCCGCGGACGCCGTAAAATACAAGACGCCCTGCGGGTCCGTCACACTGCCGTTTTCATAGCCCGGATTGCCGACGACGCGGTTGCCGGCCATATAATAGGAACGGCCGTAGATATGGTCGTGGCCCGCCAGCACAAAATCGACGGCGAAATCCTCGAACAGCGCGCCGTAGGCGCACTGCATAAAATGCACCTCGCTGTTGGCGTTGACATCCGCATGGCCGCCCGTGCCGTAAATATCGTGGTGCATGACCGCCACGCGCCATTTGGCCTGAGGATTGGCCTCGACGGCAGCCCGGGTCAGGGCATACTGGTCCGCCATGTTGTATTTGGCGGCATTATAACAAATGAACAGCACATCGCCGTAAGTAAACCAGTAACCGTTGCCGACATAATTCGGGGTTTTGCCCCAAAAAGTATTGGGATTGTTGACATAGCGGCTGTAAACGGCCGTTTTCATATCGTGGTTGCCGACCACCGTCGCCATGGGCAGAGAGCGCAGCTCCGGGGGCGAAAGCGTCGCGATCCATTCGACGGTTTTGCCTGCGTTGGTGTTGTCGCCCGCCGCGATGACAAAAGCAATGTCGCCGTTGGCTCCGAGCGCGCCCGCAAGCGTATTATGCCACGACCTCGCGTTGGCCTCACGCACCGAATCGTCCGTATCGCTGGAAGAACACTGGATGTCGGAAACAAAGAGCAGTTTAAAACGGCCGGAGGCCCGGGTTCTGAACGGCACGGCTTGCGAAAAGCCGTCCTCTCCGCGGCAGGAGTAATAGTAAAGCGTGTTTTCTTTCAGGCCGCTTACGGTCACTTTATTGACACGTTGGCCGAACACCTCGGCATATTCCGCCCTGCCGTAAAAAGACATGGCGCCGTTCATATCCGGCGACTGGGAAATCCTGACGCAGGGAAGGCTGGAGAAAAAACCCGAATGCCAGGAAAAGTTCATCCGGCTGATGTCCGAACCGGGGGTCAGCGCGACCAGAGTGTTGTCGTCCTTGACAGTTTGCCAATATTGCGCCCACTGCCCGTCGGTCATGGCGGCGCCCGCAGCCGACGCGGGCATGCCGATTGTCAGCGCGGAAAACAGTATTGCGGCCGCAAGCAGAGCGGCGAAAATCCGCCCGTTTTTCATTATCTTTCCGCCTCCGATATCCGTTTTATTGACCGGACGGCAAAAACCCCGCCCGGTTTTGCGGGCTCCATTATATCATAGAGCCGCGACGGCGGGCAATCGCACCGCCTTACCGGACAGCCGGTTTCTGTTCTCGCAAGCCCTTGTCGAAATCCAGATGCAGGCTGTGGCCGCCGCAGGTGATTTCGATGCGCGGTGCTTTTCTCGACACCTTGGCATAGGGGCCGTCGAAGCGTTCATATTCCAGTGGCTGGGCCTCCCCGTCAATGGTGAACATCCCTGCGTAGGTCACAACATATTCTTTGCCTCCGGACGCATAGCGGAGTGTTCCGCCGCCGCATTCTAAACGGTTCGCGCGGATACGCGCGACAAAATCCCGGAAGTTTTCATGCCTTGTATCTGACAGTTCGGTGGCATAGCAATGCCATTGACCGCCCTCACGGACAAGATCGAAGACATTTTCGCCCTCGGGCAAATGTTCCATCGCTTCGGCTTTTACCCTGAACAGCGCCTTTGCCGAATCCGCGTCAAAGGGACGGTAATGC
>Ga0116184_10003915_pt1 | contig 11976 bp, 10 predicted proteins | sample AD_JPNNA5_MetaG_FD_89886 | JGI IMG/M metagenome (GOLD analysis project Ga0116184, IMG submission 89886) | Active sludge microbial communities of municipal wastewater-treating anaerobic digesters from Japan - AD_JPNNA5_MetaG | ecosystem: Engineered > Bioreactor > Anaerobic > Digestate | place...
GAGCCCGTCACCGGCGCGCTGCTCGGGCAGGAGACTCTTGGCACCGACGGACGCGTGGCAACCCGGACGCTGTTCACGCGCCTCGACCCCGACAACGATGCGCCGGGCATCGCGCCAGGCATTCCACCGGGCTGGCGTCGGAGGTCGCCGGTGGGCCAGGTGGCGCGCCCCTTGGCACCCAATGCGCTCGCCGATCTGGGGGGCGTCGGGGTCCGAGAGCCGCTCCGCGTGCCCAAAGGCTACCGGCCCGTCGGCACGTACCAGATACGCCGCGGCGGCCGGGCTCTGGTCGAGCTGCGCTACCATGACGGACTGCGGGCTCTATCCGTGTTCGAGCGCATCCCGCGCGGGCCTGGTTACGGGCGCGGAGGCGGCCGATGGATGCATCGAGGAGGCGGAGGAGGCGCGGGCCGGCACGATCGGGCTTGGGATGCCATCGCACTGAGCGGACGCACCGCCGTTCGCGAGCGCCGAGACGATATCGAGATCGTGGCCGTGGGCGACGTGCCTCGCCGGGCCCTGGTACAAATGGTCGAGAGTATACCCTAACTGAAGCGCGGCTTGGCCAATGCGTCTCCGTCCGCTATAATGCCTGCTGGCATGTCCCGGCTCCATCGAGCCGGCACCACCTGTGGCTGAACTCCGCGAGGCAGACTGGGGTTTCCTAGCTGGCCGCCCGCAGACACTGGCTAGGCGCAGCCACTGATAGGCGCACAGAGCCCTCTCCATGATCAGATTTGTCGACGTCTCCCTGGCCTACCCAAATGGCACGGTTGCGCTACGCAACATCGACCTTGCCATCGAGAAGGGCGAGTTCGTGTTCCTGGTCGGACCGTCGGGGATGGGAAAGTCATCACTCCTGAAACTCGTCTACCGAGAGGAACGGCCCTCGCGCGGGCAAGTGCTCGTGGCGGGCCGTGACGTATCGCGCCTCAGCCGCAAGCAAGTGCCCGCGTTGCGCCGCAGCGTGGGGGTCATTTTCCAGGATTTCCGGCTCCTGCCCCAGCGTACGGTGTCAGAGAATGTGGGCTTCGCGCTCGATGTGATCGGATGCCCCAAGCGGGAGAAGCACCGGAGGGTCCCTCGCGCCCTCGACTTGGTCGGGCTCTCCCACAAAGCCGACGCCTACCCCGATGAGCTGTCGGGTGGCGAGCAGCAGCGCGTCTCCATCGCGCGGGCACTCGTGAACAACCCACCGATTCTGCTCGCGGACGAGCCAACAGGGAACCTCGACCCTGAGACCTCGTGGACCATCATGCAGCTGCTGGCCAAGATCAACGTCAAGGGTACGACGGTGGTCGTGGCCACACACGACCGCGACGTCGTCGATCGCATGAGCCGCCGGGTCGTCACTCTAGACCAGGGGTCGATCAAGGACGATCGCGAACGCGGGGCGTACGACGCATGAGCCTGCGGTCCATCGAGTTCCACTTCGTCGAGGCGATGACGAACATCCGCCGCAACGGTCTGATGAGCATCTCGGCGGTTACGAACTCCGCAGCCTGCCTCTTCGTTCTCGGCGCATTCATGGTGGGTTGGTGGAATCTGGCCCGCATGCACCAACGTGTCGCCTCCGAGACCCGCGTCTTGGTGTTCATGCGCCGCGGTGTGCCTGTCGAGGAAGCGGAAGCCACGGCTCAGTCTCTGACCGAACGCCTGCCCGGGGTCATCCGGTCCTACAAGATCGTGACGCCCGAGGAGTCACTGAGCCGCGTCTGCCAGAGCCTCGGTATCCAGCCCGACGAGGGACTGCGGAAGCGGAACCCTCTGCCGGCCTCGATTGAGATCGAGCTCGTGCGGCCCCAGGAGTACGCCATGGTGGTCACGGCGGCGAGTGACTCCCAGAGGGTCGACGAGGTGAAGGCGGGACAGAAAGTCCTTGAAAACCTCATGGCTCTCAAGCGGCTGGGCATAGCCGTCGGTGCCGCCCTGGTCTTCCTTCTCGGCGCCGCCGCGCTGCTGACCATATCGAACACCATTCGTCTGACGATCTACGCGCGTCGGCGTGAGATCGACATTATGCAGCTCGTTGGGGCGACCCAGAGTTTCATCCGCGCCCCTTTCACGCTCGAGGGAATGTTCCACGGTGTGGCGGGAGCGGCGGTGGGTGGGGCGATCCTCATCGCCAGCTACGTGAACCTGCGCCTGTGGGTCACCTCAGACCAGTCGCTGCTTCCATTCCTGGAGGGCCTACTCAGTGTGGGCACGGTTAGCGACTTGGCTTTGTGCTGGGGTGTCCTAATGGTAGCCGGCGCCGCATTTGGTGCCGTGGGGAGCTGGTTATCGGTAACACGGTACCTCCACGCCTAGGCCGGCCGGCTACCGCCGGCGGGGCAGGAGTGACGCCGCAACGCCACGAACACATCCGAAGATGGCGATCTGTGATCGTACGGGTAGTCGTCCCGCATCTCTGGAGAGGGTGCGATGGGCAACGCGAAGCGAAGCAGACTGGTGAGGCAGATGGCGCTGACGCTGGCGGCCGTTGCCATGGTGCCGGTCGTCTACGCGGCCGGCGCATCCGGTCTCCGTGCTCGGCGCGACAGCATCTTCTCGCAGATGCGCGCCGTTCGCGCCCAGCGTGCGGACGCCGCCTCCGAAGCCGAGCGGTGCCGGCAAGAGCTCCGTGCATCCGAGGAGCGACTCGCCGCGGCCGATCGCAGCTACAAGCGCGCGGTGGCCGAAAAGCGCAAGGCCCAGGAGGGGATCCAACAAGCCGCGGAAGCCCGGGACCGAGCCATGGCCGAGCTGGCCGAGGCGCAGAGCCTGCTCGAGAGCCGGCTCGTCGCCATGTTCAAGGCCGGCAGCGGATCCTATACCGAGGTGGTCCTCGGTGCCCAGGACCTCACCGACATGACGACTCGCGCCTACCTATGTGAGCGCATCGTTGAGGGTGACCTCGAACTGATCCGCCACATGACCGCGCGGAAACAGGCGGCAGAACTCGAGGAGCAGAGGCTGGTCGTCGAAGAGTCGCGGCTCCGGAAGGCCGAGGCGGCTCTGGCCGAAGCCAAGCGGAAACGAGCCGCCGAGGCCGAGCACCAGCGGGCGCTGCTCGAGGAACAGAAGCAGATTGTTGCCGAGATCGACCAGGAACTCGCAGAGCTGGCGGCGGCGTCTGCCCAGATCGAACAGGAACTGAGGGCCCTCGCCGCGCAGCGAGGCAACCTGCAGCCGAGTCAGGCATGGACGGGCTCGTGGCGCGCGCCCGTGTCGGGCAGGATTACCTCGGGCTATGGCATGCGCATTCACCCGATATCTCGCCGACTGGCCAACCACACCGGTGTCGATATCAGCGCTCCGACCGGCACGGACGTGGCCGCGGCGGGCAGCGGTGTCGTCTGCAAGGCTGCCTACGGGTACAACGGCGGGTACGGTAATATGGTGGTGGTGAACCACGGCAACGGCCGGGCAACCCTGTACGCCCATCTATCGTCTATTAGCGTGAGAGTGGGACAGACCGTTACCGCCGGGCAGAAGCTAGGCGAAGTGGGAAGCACGGGCCGCAGCACGGGGCCACATCTCCACTTCGAGGTGCGTATCAACGGGCGGCCCACCAACCCCATGATGTAACCAGAGCGACCTGCGGCACCCAGCGTGCCGCAGGGATATAGCAGACCGGAACTCCGCGGCGTGAGCCCAAGCGTCAACGCTCGGAGTGTACCCGTGGCGGGGGCGTGGTTTTGCAATGAGGCGATCGAGTCAGCTGGGCCGGACACTCCTGGTGGTAACCATGGTGTTCTGGTCCTTTGCCGCCGGATGGGCTTTCCAGCGATACTGGGGACCAGGCGGCAGCACCTCGGGCCAGTACGCGGCATTGGCCCAGGCCGGAGAGAGCAGGGCAGGCGGCGATCTGCTGGGACAGAGCGATGGTTCGGGACTTGAGCCCCTCGGGCTGTTCTGGGAAGTCCTGAACCACGTCCGGCATGACTACTACAAGCCGGTTACCGACGAAGACGAAAAGGCCCTCGCCTACGGCGCCGCCCAGGGACTCACCCGCGCCCTGGGCGATCCCTACTCGGACTTCATGGTGCCCCAAGTCGCGCAGGAGTTCTCGGCCGACACGGAGGGTGTGATGGAAGGGATCGGGGCCGAGCTCATCAACCAGGTCGATGACAGCTCGGGTCAACGCCGGGTCGTCATCCACAAGCCTCTCAAGGGCAGTCCGGCGGCCAAAGCTGGCCTACTTCCCGAGGATCAGATCGTGTTCGTGGACGATGTGTCCGTCATTGATCGGTCGGTCGATGAGGTCGCCGTCAGGATCCGTGGGGAACGGGGCACGACCGTCAAGATCACGGTCTACCGCAAGGGTTCGGATGACCTTCTAGACTTCACCATCACACGCCAGCGCATCGAACTGCCCGTTGTCGATTACCGCGAGGTCGCCGACGGCATCTGGCTCCTCGCCATCGACGAGTTCAATGACCTCACGGTGAGCAAGACCCTCGAGGCGCTGGATGATATCGACAAGCAGGGACGCAAAGGCCTGATCATCGACCTGCGCGACAACAAGGGCGGCGTCCTCGACTTCTGCGTCGATATCAGCAGCGTCTTCATCAAAGACCAGCCCATCGTGTGGGTCGAAGAGCGGAATGGTGCACAGAAGGCCATGCCGGCGAATCCGAGGGTCTACCGGGGCGAGCCCGGGCCTATGGTGGTACTCGTTAACGGCCGGACGGCCAGTGCGGCAGAGATCGTGGCGGGTGCCCTGCAGGACTGCGGCGTGGCGAAGCTGGTGGGGACCCGGACCTTCGGCAAGGGTCTCGTCCAGACCGTGATTCCACTCCACGATCCGTCAGTGAAGCTCAAGCTCACGACGGCGAAGTGGCTCACACCCAAGAAGCGGTTCATCAACCGCGAGCTGCCAACGGTGATGAAGCGACTCACGCCCGGCGCCGCGCCGGACGTGGAGGACAGCAAGCGCGGCGGCCTTGCACCGGATATCGAGGTGAAGATCACGCCGGAGGATGACGAGAAGCGGGTACTGGAACGTCTGCCAGACGAGAACGATCCTCAGCTGCAGGCGGCGATCAATGCTCTGAAGAAGTCTGAGGCCTAGGCCGGGCGAGCCAGTCCCCCGGCAGGGGGACCAACTTCGCGTAGAGGGCGCGCGGGCGGCACCAAGGCCCGCGCGTGGTGTTCCATGGACCAGGATGGCTACGACCTCAGACCCACCTCCGCCACGTCGGCTGCGGTGGATCGGCCGGCGCGACGGTTCCGGCGCCAACTGATCATTGAGCGCGCCATCGGCATTCCTCTGATCATCGTGCTGGTCTACTGGGTCGCGGCTCTCAAGAGCGCCGGTGGACGGGCGTGTTTCATCGAGGTGGGCGAGGATGACGCCCAGATCCGCATCGCGGTCGATGGCGAGGACTCAGCCGAAAGAGTGCTGACTCGCCTCCGCCAGTCCTATGGTGGCAGCCTCCCCCCCGACTCGGTGCAGTTCCGGCCCAAGCCCTCGCTACACATGGCCCGCCTGGGCCGGGAGCGTCTCCTCACGGTCGACGAGGCGGTCAAGACTCTCGGCCAAGCCATCGAAAGTGGACAGATCGAGGTCGTCACCAAAGCTGCCGTCGTGTACGTCAACGGCAGGCCACTCCTCGCGGTACGCAGCCCCGCTGAGGTCGATGCGGTCATGGAAGGACTCAAGAAGCGGGCCATCGAGGACATTGCCCCGGAGAACGTGGTCGAGCAGCCCAGGATCCTCGAGAAGATCACATACCAGGAGGAGACGCGGGCTCCCAAGTCGATCATGACAAGCCGCGAGGAGGCCGAAAAGCGCCTGCTCGACGTGGCACAGAAGGCCGTCGAGGACTGGGTGGGGCCCGACGACACTCTCGAACGCTACCTCGCCAAGTACTCGATCTCGCGCGCCCGACTTCAGGAGCTCAACCCGAAGCTGGACCTCGAACACCTCAAGCTCGGCGACCACGTGCTCATCCGTAGGGCACGCAGCTATGTGACCGTGGAGTACAAGGTCCGCGAGAGGAGAACCGAGCCGATCCCGTTCGAAGAGGAGAAGCGCCCCTCAGCCGAGCTGTCTCCGGGCCAGACCAAGGTCATCCAGGAGGGCAAACCCGGGCAGGCAGATGTAGAGTACCTGACAACGTATCATAATGGGGATCCAGTCGAACGCATCGAGCTATCACGGCGCGTCCTGTACACCCCGACCAAGCGCATCACAATGACTGGTCCGCCGGCTCCAGGCGAGCGGTAGGCCGGAGCGGCCGAGTCGTCCGGCTGTTCGAGCAGACGCTCCTCACACGCATGGGCTGGTGCGAGACCACGGTCGGGCGATCCGCGGCGTAGTTTGGCCCCCAGACCTGGACAAGCCGCGGGCGCAGCACACAGTGCTCCGTGCGCGGTCAGGCGTCGTCCTCCGGCTTGTGCTGCTCAATGAAACGCCGGATGCGCCCCGCGCTGAGCGCCCTACCGATGGAGAGGGTCACGCCGTCGATCACCAACCCCGGGGCCACGAGGATGCCCGCATCAATTGCTTCATCGGAGTCAAAGGGCGCAACGACCACATCGAGGTCCGGGAAGCGCGTTGCGACCTTGTGAAGGATGTCGATCTGTGCCTGGCTCTCGGGGCCGCCGTCGGAGAACACTAGGGCTCTCATGCGACCCCCTCCTCCCAGAGGCACGGGCAGTTCTCGTCGCACTGGCCAATCTCCGCAGGGGTGCGGATCTGTCGAAGGAACTCCGCCAACTCGCCCACCTCGTCCACCACACGGCTCACCTGTTCCACGGTGTTATCCTTGCCCGTCGAGAAACGGGCGGACGTGAATGAGGCAAAGTCGCTCATGCCGGCCGACTTGAGGACGTACGACGGCTCCAACTTCCCCGAGGCACATGCCGAGCCCACCGAAATGAAGATACCACGCCGGCTCAGGTTGCTCACCAGCAGCAAAGCATCGACATACACCAGGCAGAAGTTGGCGATGTGTGGCACCGCCTGCTCGGCATCGCCGTTGAGCCGCACCGACCTCACCTCGGTGCAGAGGCGCATCAGCTCCTGCCGGAGGCGCTGGGCGTGGGCTTGGCGTTCGTGAAAGTGGACCCGGGCGAGACGAGCGGCTTCGCCAAACCCGATGATGCCCGGGACATTCTCCGTCCCGCCCCGCCGCTTGCGCTCCTGACCGCCACCTGGAGCGATGGGCACCAGGTCGACACCCGGCCTCACGTACAGGACACCAACTCCCTTGGGCCCATAGAGCTTGTGCGCCGAGCCGGAGAGCAGATCGACCCCCAGGTCCTCCACATCGACTTCGGTCTTGCCCAACGCCTGCACTGCATCGGTATGCATGAGCGCGCCCCGCTCGTGCGCCGCGGCGGCAATGGATCGTATGGGCTGAAGTGTACCTGTTTCATTATTCACCATCATAATGGACACCAAGAACGTGTCGGGTTGCATCGCTTCCGCCACGGCATCGGCCGACAACACAACGTTTGCCTCCGGCCGCACGTACGTCACTCGGAAGCCCCGGGTCTCCAGGAAACGGCAGCACTCGAGGACCGCTGGGTGCTCGAACGCGGAGGTCACGATGTGCCCTCTCTCTCCGACCCGCTCTCGAGCGAATGCGGCGCCGAGCAGCGCCGTGACGTCGGACTCCGTCCCGCCACCCGTGAACACCACGGACTCCGGCGGCGCCGCGATCAGCTCGGCCACCTGTGACCTCGCCCGGCTCACGGCTTGCCGGACCGTCCGCCCGGCCGCGTGAATGCTGGACGGGTTGGCGAACAGCTCCCCCAGGTAGGGCAGCATGGCGTCGCGCACCGCAGGATCTACCGGCGTGGTCGCCGCATGATCGAGATAGATGATCTCACTCACTGTGGCAGTCCTTTCGCGAACCGGGCGAGCCCTCGCCGAGCCGGAGCGTCACACACCCGAGCTCCAGTGACCGCAGGTCCTCAGAGACGGCACCACGGACCTGCCCTGCAAGAGAATAGTAAACAAACTGGCCCTGACGGTCCTCCTCAACGATCCCAGCGCTCCGGAGGATGCCGAGGTGGTACGACACGTGGCCGACGTCGGAGGAGAGAGAGGCGGCGATGTCCGTCACACAACGTGGCCCGTCGAGCAGCACACGCGTGATGCGGATCCGCGTGTCGTCGGCCAAGGCATGCAGGTATTTGACGCAAGACAGCTTACGCAAGCCTCCCTGTCCCTCCAATCGAATCAGATACTCCGATGATATTCGGAATGCCAGGCAACGCCAATGCCTGAAGGTTCGCACGGGCCGTCGGCCTGGCTTCAGGGGAACCGGGCAGAGAGAGCGACGCGCCGGCCGACTGGGACCGGATGGTCCGTGTGCGGTACGGGCAGGCCGCCCAATCCGCCGTCAGGCGCCGAGGCAGATCAGCCGGCCGCGTCGGTGCCAACCAGCGGATCGATCAGGCGTCCGCCGGCGTACGACCGAATGCAGTTGCGTCCACTCGCCTTGGCGGCATAGAGCGCTTCGTCCGCCGACTCGATCAGCCCGGCCATGTCGTTCGTATCCGTGGGGCACGACGCGTAACCCAGACTCACCGTCAGGCTGACCGAGTGCGATGGCGTGTGGCCCATGAAAGCCGTCGATTCGACGGCGGACCGAATGCGCTCACAGACCGTGGCGACATGGTCCTCGGTCGCCTCAATGAGAAGGATGGCGAACTCCTCGCCACCAAACCGCGCCACCACGTCGTTGCGGCGCACGTTGTCCTGAAGAACCTGGGCGAGCGTGATCAGAGCATCGTCGCCGCGAAGGTGCCCGTAGGCATCGTTGTGTGCCTTGAAGTGATCAATGTCGAGGAGCACCAGTGTCAGCCGAGAACCGTACCGCTTCGAGCGCGAGACCTCATCGCCGAGCCGCTCGTCGAAGTAGCGCCGGTTATAGAGGTTAGTCAAGCCGTCGCGAACGGCCATCTCCTGGAGGCGGGCGTTGGCACGCGCCAGTTCCCGAGTCGCCTCCTCGATGGCGCGCTCGAGTTCCGCCTGGTTGCGGCACAGGTGCTCAATCAGCTCCGAGTTCAGGCGCTGTAGGGCGATCTTGTCCTGGGCGTTCTCGACTGACCGGACCAGGTCGCTGATCTCGACGGGTTTGGCGATGTAGGCGTATGCGTCGAGCTCGAGGGCGCGGATCGCCGAGTCAAGCGACACGTGGCTCGTGACCACGATCACCTCAGTGTCCACACATGCCTCTCGTAGATCGCGCAGCACATCCAGGCCGTCGACGTCCGTGATCCCCAGATCCAGCAGGACTACGTCGAAAGGCTTCTGCCGGCACGCGGCGACGGCCTCGGCCCCTCCGTCAAATGACTGGACAACCCAGCCTCGATCCTCAAACGCGCGTTGGGCGAAGGAGCGGCCTTCAGTATCGGGGTCGATGACCGCCATACGCCAGGCGATGTCATTCATGCAAAGACTCCCGCGACCGAGCTCCTCCCCGATCACCCGAGCCACAGACAGAGTCGCTGCCACACGATGACTCGGTACGGGCTCACTGGGCACCCGCCGCCGCTCGGGCAGCCGAGGCGCTCATCCACCGTCAGAACCCGGTACCCCTGTGCTTTCGGACCGCAGGATCACGGTCCCTCCGCCGGAGCCCACAGAAAGGTGGATGACTCCTTTGTCGTCCGCCGTAACCAGCCGGGCGGCTTCCGCCATGCCCCCCCCGGAAGCGGACCGGACCGTAACGAAATGCCTGGACGATGGCTCGACGGCATAGAGCCCACTCGCGACACGGATCTCCAGGTCGCCTGCAGGGGGCTGTGCGTCGGGCCCTGCCGCCAGATGGTGGTCCGCCAGCGGATCGGGGGCCTGCCCGTTCACGAGCTGCAGGCGGACCTCATCCGGACCATAGCGCTCCACGCACGCCCACCAGGACGTGCCCTCGATAGTCACGGGCACCGCAGCCGCGTAGAGACACTGGCCTGCCGCCAGATCGGCGACGGCGTCCACCGCCGCACGTCCCGCCGAAGCAGACGGATAGTGCATCCAGACCGAGCGTGTCAACATGCCCTCCGCAGCCGAGAGCCTCAGCCGAGCCTTAAGCGGCCTGTCGGAGAGATTATGAACGATGAAGCCATTGGCGCCACCCGAGACCGTCAGCGCTCGGTCGAACAGGCCTTCGGCCGTGACGTTCTCGATCCGGGCACCGTGAGCGAAGAGGTCGGCAAACACCGCCTGGTAGAGGGGGTCATCGGGCGACCAGGATGCGAAGAGCCTCCCGGTGCAGAACACGCAGTACCCCGCGCCGAAGGAGTTCGCCAGGATTCCCCCGCGGTACAGGTGACCCAACTCGGCGCGACGACCATGGGACTCAGCGACCACGCGCGCACCCAGGCTCAGAATGGCGTCCCCAATCCCCCCGGTGAACGCGGCTCCTCCCCCGACGCCCATCGACACGGCGTTGGGGGGCAAAGAGCGGAACGGCGGGGGCACATCCTTCACCGTGACATTCATCGGGGCCATGAACACGCGTCCCAGACGTGTCACGCCGGTCAGCATCTCGAGGCCGGGGGGGAACAGGAGGAAGTTGTTCGTCTGAGCCACGCCCGCGCCGATGTCGAGAACCAGGATCCCGCCCGCGTTGACGAAGTCCATGAATGCGCGGATGATCTGTGGTGGCAGGTCAACGCAGTGAGGGGCGAGGACCACACCGTACTGCCGAAGCCGGCCAGCGAGCACGGATTCGGGGCCGATGTAGTCCACCAGCCCATAGCGGTGGCCCATGGCGTAGGTGGAGGCCAGCAGAGACGGCTCGCCCGGTGAGAATCCGGCCAGGTAGCCAAACAAGCCATCGCCTTCCGGGGTGACCGTCCCGTCGGCGTACGGCAGGTGGTAGACGGCCACCGAGGGCCGCGGCTCGAAGCGGCCCATGTCCTGCTCGGCACACACCTCCCGGGCATCCCGCAGCCCGTCGCGGATGGCGGCGTTCGTTCTCGCCCAACGCCACGAGTCGAGGGCCACGCCGGCCGCGCCCTGTGCCAATGCCTGCAGCACCAAAGCGCGGTAACTCTCGATCACGGCCCGTCGCGCGGGTACCTCGATGATGGCATCGAGCCGCCCCCCGCGTCGCCCCAGCGCCACAGCAGGCAGGAAGTCGCGCCAGTCGGCGCCTTCCGTGCCGACGGGTGGCGCCACAAACACGCCGGCGAAACCCTCGGGAACACAGGCCAGAGCCGCGGGACTGGCCTCGGAGCCCACCCAGACAGGGCGGGATGGATCCGACTGCCTGATGGTCTGGAGCCACTGGGCCAGCAGGGCGCGCTGGGCGGACATGCGGTACTCGGCGGCGTCCAGCGCCGATCGCGACACACTCAGCATCGGAGACGCGCCCAGTGGCGTGGCACGCGCGAGCGACACGGAGTCCCAGGTGGGCAACGTCGCGCCCCACGCCTGCCGAAGTGCGGTCAGGGTCTCATAGCGCTGGGTAAGGTACTCACGGAAGTCCACGTCATCCGGCGTGTACACACGGCTCGCGCCCGAGGCCACTGCCCACGCGCAGATCACCGCGTGACGCCGCAGGTCGCGGACCATGCCCCCAATCCACTCATCGGCCCGCACCACATACTCGGGGTCATAGGGCGAGACCAACGACATTGTGCCGTGCGGGGCCGCTCCCAGCTCCACGATCACAGGCAGCGCCAGCTCCTCGCAAGCCTTGAGCATATCCAGGAGGCGAGTGCGAGCGTCTCCCTCCAGAGGCGGCGAGAGCACAACGTAGACGGCGTTGAAGCCGTAGTCCTGATAGCGCGCGAGATCCACGAGCGAGGGAACGCCGTGGGCCAAGAACACGGGCCTGGGGAGAGCGAGGGGACGGACACCGGCCGATGTCTCCTCCGCTTGAGCGGAGCACATCAGCACAGCCCACGCCAGCACCGCAGGCGCCCATATCCTGACGGAGCCCCTCGCGAACACGATCAAGCCTCCTGATGCCCGCAGCCGGAGTGATCGCGGAGCACACGAATCGCCATACGAGCCGCCTCGCGCTCGGC
>Ga0116184_10003928_pt1 | contig 11957 bp, 20 predicted proteins | sample AD_JPNNA5_MetaG_FD_89886 | JGI IMG/M metagenome (GOLD analysis project Ga0116184, IMG submission 89886) | Active sludge microbial communities of municipal wastewater-treating anaerobic digesters from Japan - AD_JPNNA5_MetaG | ecosystem: Engineered > Bioreactor > Anaerobic > Digestate | place...
AACTAAAAGGTGAATTTAGTTTTATTTTATATAAACCACCAAGTCAATGGTTAATGTTTCGTTCAACAATTGCTAAATTTGATTAAAAATAAATTGGAGAATAAAATGCTATCAATTATTAGATTCTTATATGAAACTGATGAGTTACCTTCCCATGAACAAATGCAAGAAGATATTAATAATTTTATGAAAAATCTCTTTCAGAATCTTAAGAAAGATGCTGAAAGAAAAGGTGAGGAGTTTCCTAAGTTTAAGAAACCAGAAACAATTTTAGATTTAAAAAAGAAGCCGATTGAAATTTAAATAATTTTTCAAAAAGGACAATAAACTATGATTTCAATTTCTTATTTATTTGAACAAGAAATGAAAGCTGAAAAAGTTGTAGTTACTAAAAATTATGTGGTTGAGGATTTTAAAAATCCACCTAAAGAGTATATTGAAAAATATAGAAGAAAAGAAATTATTGATGATGAAGGAAAGCGGCATTTAGCTACTTTTGCGATACTAAATAAGAAAGGACGTAAAGCTAAAGGTGTTAAAACTGTAATGACATCTATGTGGCATCCTAAAGATGAAGAAAAAGCTAAGAAGTTAGCTGAAGAAGGTCCTAAAGTTAAAGTTAAGACAAAGAAAATTTCTAGTGAGGAGGAAATGTAATCATGGCAAAATCTATAAAAGAACTAATAATGGAAGGAAAGAAAGCTCGTGTAGCAGCTGGTGTAACTGGTGGAGTGCTTGGTGCTGGTGGAGCTATAGCTGGTGTTGGTGGAAAAGCAGTAGAACAAGAGGCCGACGAAGCGATAGCTCGTGTTCGGAAAAGTTTGGGTGGTCAGATTCTAGAAAAGGGATTTGGCGTTGATCCTTTAGAGACAACTGATGAAGGTAGACGTCTAAAAGCTATGAAATATGGCGCTAAAGCTATTAAAGATCTTGGTTATGCGGGCGCAGGTGCTGGAGCAGCGTTACTTGGTGGAGCAATCGTTGCTAGTCTGCTCGCTAATAAAGATAAAAGAGCAGCTCTTCGCGCTGCAGCAAGTAAGTTTTTTAATAGGAACAAAGCAAAATAAAGAAAAATCGGCCAGATCTATAAGAAGATCTGGCCGCTAATCAATATTATTTCAAAAATGGAACTGTAGATAAATACTTTAAACTCTCAGTGCCGAAAATAATCCAATATAAAACAAATAAAATAATTAACAGTAATAGTATTTTCTTTATCATAACTCTTATTTTTTCTCCTTTCTAAAAAAATAAAATTATCATAATAAATTATTTCTATATCAAAAGTGGAGAATATATAATATTGTATCAGTTCATGAGTATTACTTATATGAAACAATTGATATTAATAAGTTAATTAACAGTAAAGGTTTTATACAAGCTTATCAGAATAAGATAAATCTGATGAAGCAGAGTTTGATTAAAGTTAAAGTTGATATTGATAAGATTGAAAAAATTGTTGAAAAACATGCTATTGCAGCGGCCGAAGCTGTAAAGAAGAAAGATACACGAGCTTTTGGAGAAGTAGTTAAAGAGATGTTTTCTGAAATTGGTGAGACTGGAATTTTTAGAGAGTTAACAGTTTCAGTAGTTCTTGTTCTAATAGTTGTTATTATTCATCAGTTTTTGCTAGGTTTTTTAATAGGTGGACTTGGTTGGACACCTATGGCTGCTCTTGCTTTGCTGGCCATTTTTATTGCGCCATTGACTGAAGAAACTGGTAAGTTTTTGTCAGTTAAATATGGAGCAGCTGGAATGCATTATATAATTTTTAATTTGGTTGAATTTATAGGTTATTTTATTCAAGGAGTAATGCTTGGTGTTCCGGCTGTAGCTATGTTTATAGCTAGACTTGTTACAGCTTTCACTCATCTTCTTCTGACGACTTTACATATTCGTGGTAAGAAAGAAGGTGACGAAAAAACTAGATTTATGGCAGCAGCTGGTATTCATTCAGTTTGGAATTTCTTTGCTATGTTACCAGCAATTTTACAGAACTTGTAGTAACTTTCGGAGGCGTTAATGGCTTCGACTCAATTAATTAATAGAGAATTTGTTGGACTTGTATTGCCAGATTTAGATACAGCTAATCAAGGTCGATATAAAGTATACATTCCAGAACTACAACCACATATGAAGGAAGGTGCTGGTATATTAGCGAAAAATCGTGTTCATAATTGGCGCGTAACTCCGTCTAGAAATGGTATTTATGGAAGTTACTATCCACTTCAACCTGGAACATATGTGATTGTAAAGTTCTTTGACAATCAGATCGAGTCAGCGTATATTGATAAAGTTATTTCAGATCATGAACCGCAGTGTTTGCCGCTGAAAACAATTGATCGTGATAATTATTATCAAATTATTAGAACACCAAAATATAATCATTTAATAGCTATTTGTGAAGACACAACTGATAAACCAAGTAACTCAATACACATATATTATAACAATCAAAAAATTACACTTGTAATGGATTCAACTGGACTGAATATTAATATAACAGGAGATGCTAATATAAAGTCTTCAGTGAATATTAATATTCAATCTGGAACTGATGTAAATATAAAATCAGGAGCGAAAACAAATATTCAAACCGGCGGAGATGCAAATATTAAAGCTGGTGGTAATTGTAATATTGATGCTCCAATGATTAATTTAAATTGTGGAGCGGCCGGTGGTGCAAGTGATGCTGCAGCTCCAACACTGATTAATATGTCAGATGAGTATAACTATTTTAAAAGCCAGTAACTAAATGAAAAATTAGAGGTTAATCGATGTTAATATCTTTCGAAGATACATATCAGCTACTAACAGAAGATCTTGCCGATATAATTGTAAATGAACTACCAAGAATCAATGACTCAAGAGATAGACCAATAATTTCTAATAAGTTTACTACCAAACCTAAGGGATTTATAATTACTGATTCTTATAATAATCCATTTTTTCCAATTAGACCTAGACCTAGAATAGATACGGCAAAAATGGACATATTTGAAATATATAGAAGAACCAGAGAATTATATTCTCAGTTTGGTGTAACCTTGTTACCTTGGCATTATGTTATTGAGTTTATTGAGAATAGATATTATATTTTTTCAACGAGACCAGTTGATATGAAATTTCCAGTTACTAATAATGATGTTAAGGATAAGCGGCAAGATCTTTGGGATGATGCTACTAAACGATTCATGTTTGAAAATGTATTCGATATAAGTGAAATGATACATATTCTGATCATAGGAGATTCAAGTTTGGATGTATATACTAAGAAGTTTTATGAAGTTCTTGGTAGAATGTGTATTGTTCCGTTTATAAGATTCTTTAAATTGCCTGAAGGGTTCGGTCAAAGAACTTTTTTCTTGAATATTGGTCATAAATTTAATCCAAATTTGTTGACAAAATTTGTAAGGAGATAAATATGCTTTCTGTCGGTCACTTATTTGAAAGTGTTGGTTCGCTCGCGGCTGGTTCTGCAACTACAGCTGGTATTGTTGGTAGCTTAGCTGCACTTTATAATTTAATTAAGCATGGTCATCCACTTGGTAGTGAAGAAGGTGGAATCAGTGTTCCAGGATCAGCTGCTGGGACATTTGGCTTGAATTTTGTGCTAGGCTTACCAAGAGTGTTGAGGGAAAAGAGACTTGGAAAGTATAAAGTTGATAAGGAGACTCTAGGATGATCTCAATTGTTGAAACATTTTTTGGAACTTGGACTAATTACGGACCGGTTACTAAGAAAGTTAGTCTTACATTAGATGATAGTGAAAGTGTACCAGTTGATTACATTAATAGAAACAATTTAATTATCAGAGATGATGGTATTGATGTGTTTGGAAAGGAATATGTTGATGGTTGGGAGGATGTTAGAGACTGGATGTCCCAAAACGATAAGTCGCTCTTCTAAAATTTGCTTCTGAAAATATATAGAAATAATCTTTTTGAATGGTAAATTCGTTCGAAAAATACAAAGGTGAAAATGGAGGAGGTGTGTTTTTAGAAGCGCAAATAGAAACATTAGATGATTATTCAGATGCTGGAACGGACATTTCATATAAACTTCTGTATCAGCATATACATAAAGATTTACTAAAGTTTCAAAATAATGGAAGTATTTTTATTATAAGTAAAAACATGTCTGAGTACTTAAGTGATTTATTTAAAAATTGTTCAAGTATTTTAAATGATAGATCTTTAATTGTTAGAGGATTATTTTGTTTATATCAAACGGCGAGAGCTCTTGAACGTTATAATAAAAATATTCTAAATTTATCAAATCAGGTTTTTCGATCTAAGATTTTATTTCCAAATTTGGTTTATCTTTTACAACAATACTTACCTGAGACAAGAAAGTTCTTGCAAACAGTTATTAGAACAGTTTATAATGAAGTTGAAAGAAAGTCTGAAAGTTTGGTGAATCTTTATGTTAATTCTTTCTATTTAGATAAAGATGTTATTAAACATAATGTTCTGTTGGAATTTCTTGGTAATGGTTTGAAGAATTATAATCCATTAAATGTTGGAAATATTAATGCATACTATAAAGCTATTTTTAGAAAGATTTTTGATTACTATTTTAGAAAAGAACAGAGTTTACATACTGTTTGCACTAATTTTTGGAATATTGATAATGCTCTAGAGAATTCGAATGTTTCTACACGTTTAGCAATTTATAAAGATGTATTATATAATCTACAAGTTGATGAATTTTATAAGAACTCGCCGCTTTATACTCAACTTGGATATAATTATAGAATCTTTCGAAATATTATCATTAACAATGAGATACAAGATGTTTATGTTTCAATCAGTTCAAGTAAAGCTATTGGATTAAATAACAATGAATACAAATTACTTAAAATTTATAACGATGATCTTTTGAATAATGATATTATATCAAAGATTAGAAAATTGCCTACAATTTTTAAGTTGCTTAAGTGTGTACATATTATTACTAGTACGAGCAAGTCGAAGGCTTATAATGATATCTTAATTAAGCCCGAACTTTTGAAGCTTGCCGTTCGTGAAGAATTATTAACTCCATTTAAAAACTTTTTTAGTGAACATTATTTATTACCAATAATAGATCGCGTTGCGGATAATTTCGTAAACTCAATTCTATCAGGAGAGTATATTAATTTACTTACTCTATCTACTGTTCGAATTGATCAGATTAGTTTTGCAGAACAGCTAAGAAAATTTGTTCGTTTATGTTTAGAGGATTTTTCTGATGCTGTTAAGGGGGAGGCAACTTAACAAAATGTCAGATAATACAGTTACAAAAGAAAATATTGCAAATGATTTCACTTTGCAGAAACAATTACTTGAAAGACAAATTGATTCTTTAAATCAAAAAATTTTAGCAGTTCAGAGTCATGTTCTAACGCTGGAACAAGCAAATCGAGTTCTCGAGCAGATGGCTCAATCTGAACGTGATGGTATTCAAAAATCAAAATATTATGGTGCTATAAGAAATAATATTGAATTATTAACTAAATTATACAGCGTTATTAAAGAATTTGAAGATGTCAAATTTAGGTATCATAAAGAAATTGATGATGTATTAAATAACAAGTTTAGATTAATTGCCGTTGAAATACGAAGAATCGATGAAAAAATAGGAGAAGCAACTTCTTTTAATTTAATAGAATTCTTCGAAAAATTATCTAATACATTTTCAAATTCGGAAAAAAGAGATCAAATTAAAGCTGTATTAGGAGAGAATCCAGAGTATCAGTTGTAGTAATAAGGAGGATTTATATGATTTCCATTATAAAACCATGTGGAGTTGGTCCTGGTTATGGATTTGGTGCCGGGTTAGGTCAGTTATTAAAGCAACATTTAATCGATAATACAACTCCAACTGGCATTCTTAGAGTGATCAAAATTCAAAAAATAAACACACCAGAGGAGGGTGAGACAGATATGGTAAAAGATGGTTATGATGTTAATATTGATGATCTGGAAAATGAATTACCAGAAGATGTTGATGAATACGAAGAAGAGGATGAAGAGTTCGATTTAGATGAAATTCCTGATGAAGAAGAAGATCTTGATGATATCGAGGATTTTGATGTAGAAGATCTTGATGAAGAGGATGAAGATGTTGAAGAAGAAGATGTTGAAGAAGAAGATGTTGAAGAAGAAGACTTTGAAGGGATAGACGATGAGTTCTGATAATTATAAAATTGATCTAAATGAATTGATTACTGAGTTTGTTAATATGGTTAGTGAAGACGCTGCTGACTTAAGCACAGATCCAGATGTGAAACGTGTGAAGATTATTAAAGCTGAGGGTGACTGTCCTGGATGTGGTTTAGGTTTTGAAGTATTTAATGAAGAGTAATAAAAAATTGGAGGCGTAATGGCAAGAGTTAAGAAAGAAGATCTTAGTGTTAGCGTTGATTCGTCACAATTAGAACCAGCGGATAATTCATTAGCTGAAAAATTAGGAGCGGCATTTGATACTATTATTACACAACAGTATGGTTATGCTAGAGCACCGAAACCTTATATAACTCCCTTTGGTATTCAACATTTGGATGCTCTTCTTGGAGGTGGCATTGTATCTTCAGCGCCAGTTATATTATCTTCAACTCCTGAAACTGGAAAGAGTACTTTAGCATTTCAGTTTTCATCTATTTTTCAGAGTTTGTATCCAAATTCAATGATAGTATATTTGGATATTGAAGCTGCTGGTAATACGTCTACATTAGAGGGTGGTTTGTCTCGAATGCAGATTTTTAAGATTGACGAAAAACGATTTCGTTATGAACCAATTTTAGTGGATGTTCCTACATTATTCTCTCTTATTGAGACATTAGCAAATATTAAAAGTGCGTTTGAAGAAAAAACAAATAAAGAGTTTAAAGTATTAATTATCTGGGACAGTATAGCAGCGACTCCGTCATCAAAAACAGATGCTGCCGATGATGTAAATAAAATAATAGGTGTTAAAGCAAGACAATTAACGTTCTGTTTGGAAAAATATGGAGCTTTATTAGCTCATAAAAGAATTTCTTTTATGGCAATCGATCAGGTTCGTGCTAATTTAGTTATTGATCCATATGCTCAAAAAGAGAAAACTGTTGGAATGTTTAAAGATTATCGGGCAGCAACATCTATTCAAGCGTTAAATCATAGAGTATCCCAGTGGTTATTTTTATCTAGAAGAGCATCTATCACTCCTGATGAAGGGTTAGGTATTAACGGATGGTATATGACTATTTTTACAGAGAAAAATAAAAATGCTCCGTCGCAAGAGTCTGTAACTTGTGTATTTGATAAACGGACAGGTCTGCATAAGTTCTGGAGTGAGTATACGTTTTTATCTGAGATGACGACGTCTGAGAAGAAATATTATAAAGACGAAAGTAAGCTTTTATATCCACTATCTATTAAGAAAGCTGGGTCATATGTTTATTTAGAGTTTATTGATCCAACAAGCGGCTCAGTTCAGTATACGTCTGATAAGTTCTACAGAAAAGAAGCTTTCAATTTATATAATTCTTCTGAACAGTTTAGACAGGCGTTTGATTATACAATGTCAGTATCAGTTGAGTATCGTATTAATCAAGGTTTATTTCAGTGGAGAAATACTCTTGGAGAGATATCTTCAGTGAAATCTGCCGATGAAAATAATGAACAAAGTAATGAGCAAAATAAAGAATTTGTTGATGATATTTTTGAGGAGTCAGTTTCGACGGAGGAAACTTATCAATCTATATTTTAAAGAGGAGATTGAGAATGGATGTCAGGTTTTTAAGAGATATTAGTGAAGCATATGTTATTGACACAAATAGTACTTTAGATGTTGATAGTGTTTTTAATGAGTTATATGAGTTGGTAAAATTTATCCGAGAAACAGATGTTTATTTATATGAAGAACTTTATGCAGTGGATAGATTATATCAACAGAGAATTTTAACTAATTATTTAAATTTAACTTTCTTTGACGATGAAGCATTATTGAATGAAATTAGTGGAGTTGAGGTTGTTTTGTCGGCTGGCGTTCTCAAATTTTTACTTGCAGCTATTGTAGCTGCAATTTGGAGAAGACCTATTTCTAGAGGAATTTTTAAGACAATTTCTGTTATAGGAACTTTATTAAACTCTATAGGTAAGTGGTTTCAGAGACGTGGTCAATATATGAGACTGCGTTATGCTATCATACAACAGAATTTTCAGAGATGTTATACAGAATGTAAAATTAGTGATATACGACAGATTAGTGCTTTATCATATCTTGCAATTACAACACGGTCTGTAATCGGAACTAAATTAAGTCTGGAACAAGCAGGATGCCTTCGTGAGTGTTATATTGAGAATTTAGTTGAAATTATTTGTTTGCATATGGAGAGTTATTTTGCTTGTTTAAAGAGGACTGGTGCGTATAACGTTATTGATAAAACTGATAGCGATGAGTTATTAAAGATGATTTCTAGTACAAATATTTCAGCTGTTTGTGAAGATCACTATAAAGTTGCTAAAGAAATTTTCGAAAGGTTTTATCAAACTCTTGATTTAGTTTATAATTCTCCAAATGATGACTCAAGGAGACTTGAATGGGTTCAGCGGTTAAGATCGAGATTATATGAAATTAGAGAACAGATTCGGAGAACAGACAATCAAACTCTACAACAACGATACAGTTCTGGTTCGGATCAACAGAATCGTCCGCAGAATCAGAATCAACAGAATCGTCCACAATATCAGAATCGTTAAAAAGTTTTACTGTCCGGTGAGGAGAGGACAGTTTAAAAGAATATCTCCCAAGTTTAATTAATTATAGGAGGTTTTATTATGGCTTTTACGACAAGTATGATTAAAAGAACTAAACGTGAAAAGCTTCTAGCACTTACAGGTGCGCTTGCGGTTAAGATTGCGCGTGCAAAGGGTGATCCGTTGTATGAAAAAATGATTAAGTTTAAGAGAGCGTATAAGATGCTTAAGAGACAGATTATTACTAAGTATAAATCTAAAGCATATCTCGCTGCACGTAGAATTGCACTTAAGTAGAGTTTTTAGGGATTTGGGAAGGTTTTAAGCACCTTCCCAAATTTTATTTTTGTCATAATATATATAGAAATAATCAAAATATATATTTTTATTTAGGAGGCGTTGTTTGAGTGACTTTAATAATCTGTTAGAAATGATCGAGATTGTTCCACAAGAAGTAATTGAAAATATTGTTGAAACTGAAAAAAGTAGTGATGTTAGTAAATCGGCAAAAGTTGAAATTGTGCGACCTTTTCCAACTACTTTTTCTCCATTCGACATTAGCTTATTTGCAAAAGAGCTACATGAGCGAAGTGCCGTTAAAAATCAACTTTATCGTGAAGCTGTTCAAAACATTAACGCTTATGACTTAGCTCAAAATTGTATTAGAGATATTGTTTATAAATTAAGAAACACACCTGTAGAATCATTTGCTGATAAATGGTTGCCAATTTTAATGAGAGCTTCTATAGGTAATGCAATTCATAATTTTATACAAGATAATTCAGATCAATTTACTGAAAAAGAAATTTCTGTGAAAATTCCATCAATTAGATTTTCGGGTCGAATCGATGCTCTAATTGGTTCAAATATATTAATTGAAATTAAAAGTTGTACATATTCTGATTATGAAAAGATTATAACGTCGTGCAGACCTAGACCTGCAGATTTTTATCAAGCTATAGCTTATAAGTATATGTTAGAGAATCATTTAGCTGAAGCCAAAAATCCGGGAGTTGAGACTCGTACTCAAGTTCCGATGCTTGATAAATATGATATTCAAACAATTCAATTTATCTATGTCGCACACGATGTAACAGCTACAGATGTAGAAAGTTTTGGCGAGATGGTAAATAGAATTAAGGAATTAAAAAGGTTATTAAATTCTAGATCTAATACATTTTTCTTTATTACAACTCTAGTAATAGATCTGACAAATAATCTTGCCGATCCATATATTAAGTATATTAAAGATAAATTAGAAAAAATCAATTGGTATTTGGATAATGATAAATTACCAGCGGCCAATGATCCTTATATTGATAAGACAAAGTGCTTCTTTTGTCTCTATAAGCAATTATGTGATTTATAAATAGAGAAGGATTAATTTCCTTCTCTATATTTTCTTTTTTTGGAGCTTAATTATGATTAGTGTAATTTATTTATTTGAATCAGAAGAGAAACAAATATATAAAGTTCCGATGATTGAAAAACTTAAAACTCGTAAACTCAATCCCAAAACGAATCGTATAAAATCTTTTAAAACTGTTAGATATTTAGAAACAGATATTCCACCATCTGAGAGGACTTTTGAAAATTTACCAAGATATGCTAATGGTAAGCCAAAAGTTAGATTTCAGGATTGGTTGTTAATTGATGCTCAGAAAATTGATCCAGATGATGTTGTAACTAGTTGGGGATGGAGTAGAGCTGATAATAAGTGTTATGGTTGGAGTCATCGCGCAGCTCATGGTTTTAAAATCGGTGATAGAATAAAAGAAGGTGATATTATTTATAAAGGTAAAGAGTACACACTTGAAACTAGGGATCAAGTAGAACAAGCTGCTAAAGATTTTGCTAGAGAGGTAAGTTAAATGGACAAACATATTACTGTAACTGATTCTGTAGTTGGGTTCGTTCCGATTACAAGATGTAGTTGTGGATCTACTAGTTTTCAAGAGGCGAATATTAATGGTGAAACAATTTTTATATGCAAAAATTGTGGAAGTGTGTATTTTAAAGTAAAATAAGAAGAGGTTTATAAAGAAAAAATGATACAACAATTAGAGCGAAAATTGTCGGATTTTATCCTAAGATATATCATATTACATGTGAGATAGAATAATACAGGAGGAAAAATGTTTGGAGATTTTGTACTTTTTATAAAACAATCCTGGAAAGAATTTTGGTGTATTCATGATTATGAATTTGATAGATTATTATGGTCATTGCCAACACATTTATCTATGAGATGTAGAAAATGTGGAAGATTAAAATAAGAGGTGTTTGAGAGCATGCTATCAATAGGTTTTCTGTTTGAAGATGAAAAAGATGACATTGATTTAGAACAACATTTTGAAGATAGAACAAATTATCATATAAGTTTAGTGAATAAATATTTAGATAAAATTATTTCTTTAAAAGATTCAAGAATAGATCTTGCCGTTTTAAAACAAGAAAAAGAATCACATGATGAAAGTAAATTTGAAGAAACAGAATATGAGCCATATGTTAAAATAACATGGAATTATTATTTAAAAGATCATGGTAAAAAAGCTAATTTCTCACAAAATGAATTAAAGGAAATGCAATTAGCGACTTTTCACCATGTGAAAACAAACAAACATCATCCTGAAGCTTGGGATGAAAATGTAACAATTAAAAGTATTAACCAAGATAATCGTGATAGACCATCTGGAAATATAGTTAATGCTACAAAAATGCCTCTATCGTATATTGCTTGTATGGTTGCTGATTGGTGTGCTGTTTCAGAAGAAAGAGGTACTAATCCGAATAAATGGGCGGAGATGAATATTAATAAGAGATGGAAGTTTACACAAGAACAAGTTGATTTTATTTATGAATTATTGAATAAAATATATAATTAAATGGAGGAGTTGTTGTGAAATCTAAATTTGAATACATATCTGATAAGGAACTTGCATCTTTATTTGATTCGTTTGAAATAGACATATCTAATGTTTCATTTTTATTTGAATCGTCACCTTATAGAAGTGAGATGTTAAAGCTTATTGATGAAGATTTTGCCGATTACAAAAAAACTCGTTCTAATAAATCTATCCGATCTTTATTAAATCATATAAAAAAATTTGTTGGAATAGATAATATTACAATTTCTATTAAACCTGATTATGATAATGCATTTGTAATGTGTTCTTATAACAGAAATTTATCTTTAGATGTGTTAAATATCTTAAAAAATTATGAGTTTGATAA